>Ga0315273_10004922_pt1 | contig 16459 bp, 10 predicted proteins | sample YL17G02_0_MG_FD_205753 | JGI IMG/M metagenome (GOLD analysis project Ga0315273, IMG submission 205753) | Sediment microbial communities from Yellowstone Lake, YNP, Wyoming, USA - YL17G02_0 | ecosystem: Environmental > Aquatic > Freshwater > Lake > Sediment | place: USA: Wyoming | collected... | reverse complement strand
GTGCCCCCGACCCGAGCGACGTGCGGAGGCGGGTCCTTCCGGCCGAACCGGACGTCGTAGGCGACTGCGCCGCGAGCACCGATCCACCGCAACGGGCCGGCCCTTGATGGAACGACTTGAGCGCCGTTTCGCGGAGTTGGGATGCTCGCAAACGGCAGCACGGCCGGCAGCGTCCCCTCGGGATCCCACCTTCCTCCGAACGTCCAGCGGGCGTCGATCTCGTCGGCCCGTGGGGCGCCCCGGGCCTGGTGCAGGCTGTCGGCAAACCAGGGGAAGTCGCCGCCCTCGCGCCGGCAGTGCCAGAAGTAGGCACGCAGGCCCCACTGAAACGTCTCCGGCTCGCGCGCGAGGTAGATCGGACGATCGGCCATTGCCGCCGAGAACGTGCAGTCGAGGAGGTAGAACTGCCCGTCCCGGGTGATGCGTCCCAGTGCGAACCCGGCGTCGCCCTCGAAGTGCGAGCTCCTGATCACGAGCTTCTGATCCTCCGCGGCGCTGCCGTCGTGCCAGATGCTGGCGCTCATGCTGTGGCTGACGAAACGGCAATCCGTGGCGTAGCTCCACCCTCGGGGGCAGAAGAAGTCCACGTAGCCCTCGAACGTCGAGCCGGCGTGGTAGTACATACCTGAGGCGCTGTTCCACAGCGATATCGTGTCGCCCCCATCTGCGAGGACATTGGCATGGAGAACTGAGATGCGGGTCGTTCCCTTCCCGCTGCGCACGGCGAACTGATGGTCACGGCTCCCGCCGCGACCGCCGTAATCGTTTCTGATCGTGAGGTTCGCAAGCACAAGGTCCTCGACCCCCTCACCCACGTTGACGACGGCTGCGCCCCAGTCGTCCGGATGCGTCTTCCGCCACTCGGACCGCAGCTCGGAGAAGACGACGCGCGTCCGTTCGCGGTGCTCGCCGACGAGCGCCACCCTGCTCTTCGTGATGAAGACCTTTTCCCTGTACGTACCGTTTCGCAGGAGGATGACCCGGTAGCGAGGCCCGTCAGCGGGAAGAGCGTCGAGAGCCTCCTGGATCGTTCGGAAGTCTCCCCTCCCGTCCTGGGCAACGACCAAGTCTGCTCCTCCAACGGGCCCGCGTTCATGAACGCCGGGGACGTCAGGGGCGCCGGCTCCGCCGATGCATGCCGCCATGAGGCCAACCGCGACCAGCAGGTCGGGGATACGGAGGCGAATCCCCATGCGCGCTCCTACCGTCCTGCGAGCTCCGCGCGCGTCGCGCGCACTATCTCGACGAGCTCGCGGGCGGGAGCCGACAGCGCCTCGTCACCCTGTTCCTGCAAGGCCTTGATGTCAATGAGTGCGGCGCCGAGCCCGAGCGCGGCTGCGCCGGCGCGAATGTAGTCGGCCGCAGTGTGCCGGTCCACGCCCCCGGTCGGCAGCAGCTTCACCTGGGGCAGCGGCACCTTGAGCGTCCGAACGTACTCGGCTCCCCCCACGGCCGAGCAGGGGAAGATCTTGACCATGTCGGCGCCGGCCTTCCATGCCGTCAGGATCTCGGTCGGCGTGAGCGCGCCCGGCAACACCGGCCTTTCGAGGTCGTGCACCACGCGGACCGTCTCGAGGTCCAGCCCGGGAGCCACGATGAACTCGGCTCCCGCCGCGATGCAGGCCCGAGCGGTGTCGGCGTCGAGGACGGTGCCGGCGCCGAGGATGACGCGGCCCTTCAGCTCGCTGGCGAGCTGGCGCAGGACATCGAGAGCGTCGGGAACCGTCATGGTGATCTCGAGGACGTCGATCCCTCCCGCGAAAACGGCTCGCGCCGCACGCAGCGCCACGGCCGCTGACGGCGCCCGCACGACCGGGACGAGGCCGAGCCGCTCAATCCTCTCAATGGTCTCCCGCCGGCTCATCGCTCGATCCGCGCGCTCGAACCGCTCATGCGCCGTTCGACCTCGGAACGCGTGGCCATGGAGGTGTCGCCAGGAGTCGACATGGCGAGGGCACCGTGGGCAACGCCACATCGCAGCGCCCACTCCGGACCTCGCCCTTCCAAGAGGCCGCAGATGAAGCCGGACGCGAACGAGTCGCCCCCACCCACCCGGTCGAGGATGTCGATGTCGACCTGCTGGATCTCGAGGAACTCGCCGGCAAAGGAGCACAGGGCTCCCCAGCCGTTCTTGCCGGCACTCCGGGCGGTACGAAGCGTCACCGCAACCGCCGTGATGTTCGGGAACGCCTCCATGACCTTCGCGATCATCCGGCGGAAGCCGGCCGTCGAGAGATCTTCGAAACCGGAATCGGTCCCTTCGACCCCGGATCCCAGCGCGGCGGAGAAGTCCTCCTCGTTGCCAAACAAGACGTCGACCAGACCCGCCAGGCCCCGGTTGACCTCCTGCGCCCTGGCCTGGCCTCCGGCGGACCGCCAGAGGGAGTCGCGGTAGTTCAGGTCGTACGAGACTATCGTCCCGTGCCGCCTGGCCGCTTCGAAGGCGCTCCGCGCAACGTCGGGCGTCGACTCGCCAAGCGCGCAGAAGATGCCGCCGGAGTGCAGCCACCGCGCGCCCAGCCGGCCGAAGATGTTCTCCCAGTCGAAGTCGCTGGGCTGGAGCTGGGAAACGGCGGTATGCCCTCGGTCCGAGCAGCCCACTGCGGCGCGTGGTCCGAACCCCCGTTCCGTGAAGTTCAGCCCGTTGCGCGCCGCTCGCCCGACGCCGTCGTATGGAACCCAGCGCACGAGGGACAGGTCGACCCCGCCTTGGAGCATCAAATCCTCGACGAGCCGCCCGACGGGGTTGTCGGCGAGCGCGGTGAGGACCGCCGTGCGCTTCCCGAAGCAGCGCCGCAGTCCGCGCGCGACGTTGTACTCGCCGCCTCCCTCCCACGCGGCGAACCGCCGGGTGGTGTGGATGCGGGCCTCGCCGGGGTCCAACCTCAGCATGACCTCTCCGAGGCTGATGAGGTCCCAGCGGCACTCAGACTCACTCCTGAGCTTGAGTGTCATCCCAGCTCCATGGTCCCGAAGAAGTGGTCAACCACTCTTCCGTTCCGGGGACACGATACCACAAAATCCACGGGGTCAAATCTAACCCCTTTCGACCGTGCAAGTACACGAATGACCTGGCTTAGGGGCCACTCCTACTTGACACGAACGGGTGGGGGGTGGTATCACTCTGCAGACCAATTCTGAGGCCACGGCGATGACAGGTAAGACCTCTGGTAGCCGGTCAAACGGCAACACGGCCGGGGGCAGGGTGGTGGAGTACGTCCTCAAGATGATCGAGGCCGGCCGCCTGAGGCCTGGGGACAGGCTCCCTCCGGAACGCGACCTCGCCGATCAGGTCGGGGTGAGCCGGGCCTCCCTGCGCTCAGGTATCCGTTCGCTCCAGGCGATGGGCGTGATGCACGCACGCCAGGGCTCGGGAACCTACATCGTCGCGGGCCCGCCGCGGCTCGGGGAAGGGCCGCTCCGCTTTCTCGCGGCCCTCCACGGGTTCACCCACGACCAGATTTTCGAGGCGCGATCCGTGCTCGAGGTCGGGGCAACCTACCTCGCGGCGGCGAACTCAACGCCCGAGCAGATGGCCGCCATGGCGGCCGAAGTCGCGGGTATGTTCGCGTCAATCGACAATCCGAAGGAGTACCTCCTCCACGATGTCCAGTTTCATCGCGCCGTGGCGGCCGCCTCGCAGAATCCTGTCCTGGCCACGCTCGTCGACACGCTCGCGCAGTTGGTGTGGGAGACCAGGCGAGAGACGGTGGTCCAGTCAACGAACCTCAAGGAATCAGCCGAAATGCACCGCCGAATCTACCGGGCGATCCGGGCGCGGGACGTTGAGCGGGCCCGGCGTGAGATGGCCGAGCATCTCGAGAAGGCACGCAAGGCCCAGGCCAGCGAGTCTGGGTCATCGCCGACGCGTCGCCGGCGACGAGAAGGAGGCGCCCGATGAAGCCCTTCATTCACGACGACTTCCTGCTGGAAACGGATCTGGCCGCGGAGCTCTATCACGTTCACGCCGAGAAGCTCCCGATCATCGACTACCACTGCCACCTGCCCGTTGCGCAGATCGCGGAGGACCATCGCTTTCGCTCGATCACCGAGATCTGGCTCGAGGGCGACCATTACAAGTGGAGGGCGATGCGAGCAAATGGGGTCCCGGAGCGGTTCTGTACCGGGGACGCGTCGGACTGGGAGAAGTTTGAGGCGTGGGCGCGGACCGTCCCGTTCACACTCCGCAACCCGCTCTACCACTGGACTCACATGGAGCTCAGGCGCCCCTTCGGAATCGCGGAGCTTCTCGAGCCGCGGAGCGCGCGCGGCATCTTCGCCCGCTGCAACGAGCTGCTCGCCGAACCCGGCTTCTCCGCGCAGGGGCTGCTCCAACATTTCCGGGTCGCTGTGGTGTGTACCACCGACGACCCTATCGACTTGCTGGCGCATCACACCACGCTGGCCGCGCGGGTTGACCCGGAGACGCGCGTGTATCCCACGTTCAGGCCGGACCGCGTCCTCGCAACGGGCGATCCGCAGGCATGGAACGCCTGGGTGGATCGGCTGGGCGAGGCCGCGGGACTCTCCGTCGGGACCTTTGCGTCTCTGCTCGAAGCCCTCGAGTCGCGACATGAGTTTTTCCATGCTGCCGGTTGTCGTGCTTCCGACCACGGGCTTGAGCAGATCGACTCGGAGCCTTGGACCGACCAGGAAGCCTCGAAGAGCTTCGGCCGTGTCCGGAGAGGGGAGACGCTCGAGCCCAGCGAGGCGCGCGGCTTTCGATCGGCCCTTCTCCACCGGCTCGCGCTCCTCGACCACGCCCGCGGCTGGGTTCAGCAGTTCCATTTGGGGGCGCTCCGGGACAACAACACGCGTCTGCGCCGCAGGCTTGGCGCCGACAGCGGCCTGGACTCCATCGGCGACTTCCCGCAGGCCCGGTCGCTGGCGCGTTTCCTTGATCGGCTGGACAGCACGGAGCAGCTCGCCAAGACGATCCTGTACAACCTGAACCCGGCCGACAACGAGGTTTTCGCAACGATGGCCGGCAACTTCCAGGACGGCTCCCTGCCGGGCAAGATCCAGTACGGCCCGGCGTGGTGGTTTCTCGATCAACTGGACGGGATGGAAGCCCAGCTGAGGGCACTCTCGAGCATGGGCCTCTTCTCGCAGTTCGTGGGCATGGTGACCGACTCTCGCAGCTTCCTCTCCTACCCGCGGCACGACTACTTCCGCAGGCTGCTCTGCAATCTCCTCGGCCACGACGCGAGGAGAGGGCTCGTTCCACACGACAAGGCATTGCTCGGTCGCCTGGTCGAGGCGATCTCGTTCTTCAATGCCAGGGAGTACCTTGGCCTCGAGCTCGGGACAGTCGGCCGCGGGCTCGAGCCCGCAAAGTGAGGGCATCATGCACACCAACGGACTCGGCCTTTTCTCACTTGTCGGCCGGAGGGCTCTGGTCACGGGCGCCTCGGGCGGCCTCGGCGCTGCCATTGCGATCGGCCTCTCCAGGGCCGGCGCGGACGTCGTCGTCCACGCCGAGGTGCGGCCCGCGGACTGCGACGGGACCTGTGCGGCTATTCGCGCGGCAGGTGTCAGGGCCGCCGCCATCGCGGGAGACCTCTCAGATTTCACGACGCCCGCCAGGCTCGTGTCGGAGGCCATTGCGGCTCTCGGCGGTCTTGAAATCCTCGTCAACAACGCCGGGACAATCCGGCGCGCGAGTGCCGAGGAAACCACCGACGAGGACTGGGACTACGTCCTCGACGTCAATCTCGGAAGCGTCTTCAGGCTCTGCCGCGAGGCGGGCCGGGGAATGCTCGCCGCCGGTCACGGCAGGATCATCAACATCGCCTCCCTCCTCTCCTTCCAGGGTGGGATCTGGGTCCCCGCCTACGCTGCTGCGAAGTCGGGAGTGGCGGCGATCACGAGAGCCCTTGCGAACGAGTGGTCCGGACGTGGGGTGAACGTGAACGCCATCGCGCCCGGCTACATGCGAACGGCCAACACGGCCGCGCTCCGTGCCGACCCCGAGCGCAGCCGCCAGATCCTCGAGCGGATCCCGGCGGGCCGCTGGGGAGAGCCCGAGGATCTCGCCGGAGCCGCCGTTTTCCTCGCCTCCCGCGCCTCCGATTACGTGAACGGACACATCCTCGTGGTCGACGGCGGCTGGATGGGCCGGTGATGAACGGCGGAGGTGACGCGATGCGAACGGGCTCGGGAGGCATTCGGCGAGGGGCTCGGGCGGGCATGATCGTGCTCGGCCTCGCGAGCGGCGTTGTTTGTGCGGCTGCGGCGACCGGGCTGCCGCCGGTGAAGCCGTTCGCGGTCCGACTCGCGGACAGCGTGCTCTCGCGGTGGCCGACCGCCGACGCCATCAGCGACAAGGGGTTCGAGTACACGACGGGGATCGTCCTGTACGGGATCGCAGAGGTGTACCGCCACACCCGTGACCCCCGGTACCTGGACTACATCCGAGCCTGGGTGGACTCCTACCTGCGTTGCGACGGGAGCGTTGACTTGGGGGATGATTCGGCCGGGCACAACCTGGACCGGATCCAGCCGGGCAACCTCGTGCTCTTCCTCTACGAGGAGACAGGGGACCCGAAGTACATGAGGGCGGCGCGCTGGCTTCGCCAGCGGTTCGACGGCTTCCCCCGGAACTCGGCGGGCGGCTTCTGGCACAAGAAGAAGTACCCGTACGAGATGTGGCTCGACGGGATCTACATGGCCGAGCCGTTTCTTGTTCGTTACGGCCGGATGTTCGCGGAGCCCGGGTTCTGCTTTGATACGGCCGCGGCGCAGGCACTGCTCGTCGGCGAGAAGACGCGCGCCGAGGGTGGGCTCTTCCGGCACGCGTGGGACGCCGACCGCAACGCGGCGTGGGCCGACCCGGCAACCGGCGTCTCGCCGGAGGTCTGGGGCCGCGCGATGGGCTGGTACGTGATGGCCCTCGTTGACATTCTCGCCGAGCTCCCCGAAGGGCATCCGGGGTACGCGAGGCTGCGTGATCTCCTTCGCGAGGCGGCGGGAGGCATCCGTCGGACCCAGGACGCGAGGACCGGCCTCTGGTACCAAATCATGGACAAGGGCGACCTGCCCGAGAACTGGCTCGAGACGTCCGCCAGCGCGATGTTCGTCTACACCCTCAAGCGCGGCGCCGATGACGATCTCCTCGGCCCCGCCGAGACCGAAGCGGCCCGCAGGGGCTGGAACGGCCTGCTGAGCAGGATCGCCGAGGATGCGGAGGGACGGCCCGTCATCGAGGACACCGTGGAGGGGACGAGCGTCCAGAAGGATCTGGCGGGCTACCTCGCGAGGAAGAGGCTGACCAACGCGCCGCACGGCCTGTGCGGGGTGCTTCTGGCCGCGAGCGCGATGGAGTGGCCCCGCGCACGACCCGTTGCTGCCCCGGAAAGGGCCGCCGCGCCCGAAAGGCCGCGGGCCTTTCCCGGCGCCGAGGGCTTTGGCGAATTCGCCGTGGGGGGACGCGGAGGTGACGTCTACCATGTCACGAGCCTGGCCGATGCAGGTCCGGGAAGCCTGCGGTACGGCCTCCAGACGACCTGCGGGCCGCGCACCATCGTCTTCGATCTCTCCGGTACGATCTTCCTCCGGTCCGTGCTGACCATCGACAAGCCATTCCTCACCCTCGCAGGGCAGACGGCCCCCGGAGATGGTGTGACCGTGGCCGGCTTCACAACCAGCATCGCAGGTACGCACGATGTGGTCGTCCGGTACCTGCGGTTCCGGCCGGGCGACGTCAACTGCCCCTCCTTCCAGGGCGACGCCCTGAACGTCTTCGAGTCGCGGGATGTGATCATCGACCACGTCTCGGCGTCCTGGAGCGTCGACGAGACGCTCTCGGTCACGCGCTCGGATCGCGTGACGGTGCAGTGGTCGATCATCGCCGAGAGCCTGAACGCATCGTGCCACGCGAAGGGCCATCACGGCTACGGCTCGCTCCTGCGCTGGGGAAACGGCGGGATCACGATCCACCACACCTTGTACGCCCACCACGAGAGCCGCAACCCGCGCCTCGGCGACGACCTCGCCCTCGACTTCGTCAACAACGTCGTCTACGACTGGGGCAGCGAGGTCGGGTACAGCGGCCCGGCGTCGGAGGGTTCCCCGCGCCTGAACTACGTGGCCAACACCCTCGTGGCCGGCCCGTCGACCCGCGAGGAGGCGCGGAGGCTCGCTTTCACGGGGGGCAGCGATCGAACCGAGCTCTACCAGCAGGGTAGCCGGGTGGACGCGGCCGCCCGGGGCAGGCACGCGACCGCGCCGGGGGACTGGGGCCTGTTCGCCGGCGCGTACACGATCAGGTCGCAACGCTTTCCGTTCCCGGAAGTCGAGACCGATGATGCAGAGACCGCTTACCGCCGGGTGCTGGAGGATTCGGGCGCATCACTGGTCCGCGATTCCGCGGACCTGTCCGTCCTCCGTTCCGTGGCGAAAAAGACCGGTCGTCTGATCGACTCTCAGGAGCAGGTCGGGGGGTGGCCCCGCCTGCGGACCGCGACCCCGCCCGCGGATTCGGACGGAGACGGGATGCCGGACGCATGGGAGACCGCGCACGGTCTGGACCCACGGAATCCGACCGACGGTGCCACCCTAGGAACGAGCGGGATCTCGAACCTCGAGACCTATCTGGACGAGAAGTCGCGAACCCCCGCGACCCCTGGGGGAAAAGAACCGTGATGCGTATTGGTCCGACCAGTCGTCTCTTTCGGGGAGCTTCCGGTCGGTCTTGTGTGCCGTTTCTGAATCCGCCCAGGCGTCGGAGGCCGTTCGTTGAGATCGTGCGAGATAGGCTCCCCACAGTTGTCCGGCAAGTCGATATCCACCAGTTACCGGGCGGGGAGAAGGAGGGTCGCAGTGATCGGCGGCAGCGTTGCTGGGAACTGCTCGGAGGCGACGAGTCGTACTCGAGAAACCCCGCTCGGCTTCGGGCCGACCACGAGGCCTTGCGAGCTCAGGGCTCGCTCCCGGTTGGCCGGCCCTACCCGGTCCGCCGCCGAACCCGGCAGTCGAAACTGCCCCGCCGGGGCCGGGGCTCGCTGGTTCCTATGTGCCGGACACTGAACAGGTTACCGCTCGAAGTCGGACCCAGGCCCGGGCTTTTCAGTTCGAATGAAAAAGTGGTACGACAACTCTTGACAGCGGGCTTACAGAGGTATTATCTTTCCCCGAGACTTACGCCACGATCAAGCGGTATGGGGTTGAAATGGAGGAACCATGAAGACCTGCAACGTTGTGCGTGTCTTGGTGTCACTAGTGTTGGTCGCAGGGTTTCATTCAAGCCTCGCAGCGCAGGATTTCCGCGGCTCGATCTCGGGCACGGTGGCAGACCAGTCGGGTGGTGTCCTCCCGGGGGCCACCGTGAAGGTGACCAACACCGCCACTAACATCACGACCACAATCACGACCAACGACCGGGGGTACTATCAGGCTCGCTACCTGATCTCCGGGGTGTACTCAGTGACGGCTAGCCTTTCGGGCTTCCAGGCGGTCGAGAAGACTGGGATCGAGGTGCGCGTCGGTGACTCGCGGACCATTGACCTGGTCCTCACCCTCGGTGGGGCGACCGAGGTTGTCGAGGTCACCGCGAGCATTTTGACTGTCGATGTCAGCTCGACCTCGATAGGTCAGGTGGTCGACCGCAAGCAGATTCAGGAGCTGCCGCTCGGCGACGGCACGGCGTACATGCTGACCCGTCTGAGTCCAGGCGTCGTGGATAACTCCGACTTGCACTTCGCTCGGCCGATGGACAACGCGGGCCTCGGTGGCTTCATCACGAACGGCGCCAAGGGTGGCAACGACTTCACGATCGACGGCGCCCCCAACGTCGTGTCCTGGCAGCAGGTGAACTATGGAGGGGCGCGCGTTGGCTTCTCTCCACCCGCCGACTCAATCGCAGAGTTCAGGTTGACCACCAACGACTTCGACGCGCAACAGGGACACACTGCCGGCTCCAGCGTGAACTTGGCCCTGAAGAGCGGTGGCAACGCTTTCCACGGCGCGGCCACGTACTTCAACCGCAACGACAGCCGCTCGTCGACGTCGCAGATGCAAGACCTCTCGGGACTACCCGCCAGCCCCCGCAGCTACGACCGAATGAGCGCGATGGTGTCGGGGCCGATCTTCCGGGACAAGACCTTCTTCATGGTGGCGGGGGAGCACCTGAAAGACGTGCAAACCGAGCCGGCGACCTATAGCGTGCCGACCGACAAGATGCGCACCGGTGACTTCTCCGAGCTCCTGGCATCCAATATCAAGATCTACGACCCGCTCACCGGCACCACCAGCCGCACGGCTTTCCCCGGCAACATCATCCCGCAGAACCGCCTCAACCCGATCGCGCTGAAGCAACTCTCCTACTACCCGCATGCAAATCAGGCGGGAAATGCGGACGGGTCGAACAACTATTTCTCCGACCAGAGCCGCCCGTACACCTATAACTCGGCCCTGCTCCGGCTCGACCACAACTTCACGCCTGACCAGAGACTGGCTCTCTCGGGCTACTGGAACAAGAGACAAGAGGATCGCTACAACTGGGCGGGGGTACAGAACGACTTTGCAGTCTCGCAGGGCTACGACTACCGCGGCAACCTCGGGGTGACAGCGACCTACACCAACCTTCTCACGCCGACCCTCATCGGCGACCTGCGCGCCAGTTACTCGGAGTGGGATTCGTACCAAAAACCCGCGCAACAGTTCGATCCCGCGACCCTCGGCTTCGACGCTGCCACCGTGGCACTCTTCCGGGGCTACACCTACATGCCCCGGTTCGACATGTCCAGCGGCGGAGTGACGTATGCCACGCTCGGCTCGCAACGTTCCAACTACGAACAGGGGTTCGATCAGCCCATGAACACCACCTCCTTCGCTGCCACCGCCACCTGGATGCTGAGCGACCACGCCATCCGCGCCGGCTACGACTTGCGCTCCCAGAAATGGCATTTGACAGATAACGGCTATGTGGCGGGGCGCTACAACTTCACGGGCGCCTACACGAGCGCAAGCAGCAGCGCCTCGACCCAGACCGGGCAGTCACTGGCCCAGTTCCTCCTCGGCATTCCGACATCGGGCGGGAACAGCTACATCGACGTGAACACATACGGAGAGTACACGGATACCGTCCACTCCCTGTTCGTTCAGGACGCGTGGTCGCCGACCTCCCGCTTGACCGTGAACTTCGGCCTGCGCTCCGAGATGGATACCGGTCTTCGCGAGACGCACGAGCGGAACGCCACCGGTTTTGACCGCACAACCCCCAATCCGCTGGAGCCTGCTGCAACGGCCGCCTACGCGAAGAACCCGATGGCCGAGATTCCAGTCGACCAGTTCCACGTCCTCGGTGGGCTCCTCTACGGGGGCAATCCGATCTACGACCGGCTCGTCACCGTCCTGCCACGCGTCTCCGCTTCGTACCTGTTGAACAAGCGCACCGTCTTGCGGGCCGGGGTCGGCCTCTTCTCCTACCCCTTCGTCTTCGATGCCATCAACCAATCTGGTTTCTCGCAGTCGACGCTCCTCGTCTCCACCAATGACAGCGGCAAGACGTTCATCGCCGACCTCAACGACCCGTTCCCGAACGGTCTCGGCGTTCCGCCGGGCTCGTCGCAGGGGCTGGCCACGTGGGCCGGGCGCGATTTGGTGGCCAACACCACGGCGATGCTGGTGAACTCGAACGACCGGAAGTCCCCCCTCTACACCCGCTGGCAGTTGGGCGCACAGCGCGACCTCGGGGCCGGCTGGATGGTCCAGCTCGACTACGTCGGATCACGGGGGAAGTACCTGCCCGTTCGGCGAGATATCAACCCCTTGCCTCAGCAATACATGTCGTCCACGCGCTCGCGTGACGCGGCGAACGAGTCTTACCTCTCCGCCAGCGTGGCGAACCCCTTCTACGGGCTTCTCCCCAACACCAGCCTCAACGGCAAGACCACGACGAGGTACCAGCTCCTCAGGCCGTACCCCGAGTTCCTAAACGTGGCGGTCATGGAGTACACCGGCTCAGACTCCTACAACGCCGGCCAGCTCACTGTCTCGAAGCGATTCGAGAATGGGTTGTCCGTCATCGCGTCGTACACCCAGTCCAAGGCTACGGAGAAGGTGAGCTATCTCAACACGTTCGATACGCAGCTCGAGGAGCGCACGTCGCCGGACGACCGCCCCCAGCGGGCGACCCTCGGCGCAACCGTCCCGATCCCCGTCGGCAAGGGCCGCCATTGGGGCAACGGCTGGGGCAAGGTCATGCAGGCGATCTTCGGCGGGTGGAACGTGTCCCTCTCGTACCAGTACCAGCAAGGTTTTCCCATGAACGCGACCTCGGGCGGCATGCCGATTGGCTGGGGGAACGTTTACTTCGATCCCACCTGCAACTGGAAGAACCTCTCAGTCGGCTCCGTGGGCTCGAGGAACTCGCAGGGCAAGATCATCGGCGTCCAAGTACCCGCCTGGGACACCTCGTGCTTCTACTTCCACGACGCCGCGGTGCAGACCAACGGCGTGGACGATCCTAAGAAGCAACGGGCCGATCCGCGAATCAACCTCGGAAACAACACCATACGCTACTTCCCGACGATTCTCGATCAAATGCGGATGCCGAACCTCCACCTCTTGGATTTCGGCCTCTCGAAGTGGTTCGACTTCGGGGCTGGGGTGCAGCTCCAGATCCGGATCGACGCGATCAACGCGATCAACTACACCGTGTGGTGGGCACCGGACCTAAACCCTCGCAACGCGACGTTCGGCGAATTCACGACCACGCGCAACACGCCTCGGGACATTCAGCTCGGGGGACGTCTGACGTTCTGAGTGTGGACTCCGGGGCTCACGCGGCTGTCTGATCCGGCCGCGTGAGCCCGGAGGTGGAAAATGCGCAAACGATGCCACCACTGGCTCGCGGTGGTTCTCACGCCCGCCGCGAGCCTTCTCCTCGCCCAGGAGCCCTCGCTCCGGGTCGCTGTCTCAAGCGACCTGGACAAAGCGCGGGCCAACGAGACGGTCGAGCTTACCGTCGCCTTGCTGAAGGCCGCCTTCCGCGCGGAGGACCTTCCCCGCGTTCGGGTGACCGAGGTGGGTCCGGCCCGCGAGGTCCTCGCGCAGGCAGTCGATGACGACGGCGACGGCGCGCCCGATCGGATCGTATTTCAGGCCGGGTTCGAACCTCGGGAGAGGAAGACCTTCGTCCTCGCTCTTGGGACAAAGCGCCTGCTGCAGAAGGCGGACTTCCGCGTCTACGGCCGGTTCGTGAGAGAACGTTTCGACGACTTCGCCTGGGAGAACGACCGGGTGGCCCATCGGGTCTATGGCCCGGCACTCGAGACCTGGGAGAAGGAGCCGCTGACGAGCAGCGGCGTGGACGTCTGGGTGAAGAGAACGCGGGCGCTCGTCGTCAACGACTGGTACATGGTCGACGACTACCACGTCGACCACGGCGAGGGGGGCGATTTCTATTCGGTCGGCCCGAGCCGCGGCTGCGGCGGCAGCGGGATCTGGAAAGGCGGCCGCCTCTTCGTCTCCCGGAACTTCCGGGCATCCCGGGTTTTCGCGAACGGCCCGATCCGCCTCGTGTTCGAGCTGCAGTACGAACCGTGGGATGCCGCGGGAGTCCGCGTCACCGAGAGGAAGCGCGTCACGCTGGATGCAGGTTCGCACTTCAACCGGATCGAGAGCATCTTCTCGGTGGACGGTGCAGACGAGGTGACGTGGGCCGCGGGGATCAAGAAGGCGAAGGGAGCCGAGGTCCGGGTCGAGCGCGAGCAGGGGACCCTGCGGACGTGGGAAGCGCTCAAGGAGCCGAACGGAAACCTCGGGTGCGCCGTCGTCGTCGACCCCGGCCGCTTGGACTCGGTCGGCGAGGCCGACGGCAACGTCCTGCTCGTTGGGCACACGAAGGCGGGGCAGCCCGTGGTGTACCATGCGGGCTCGGGGTGGGACAAGGGCGGTGACATTTCCGGTTTGGCCGCCTGGGATGGCCTCGTCGAGGACCTGGTGCAGCGTCTTCGCTCGCCGCTCAGAATCGAGGTCCTGCCGCGCTGAGGGAGTTCCGCATGAAAACACGCTGTCTCGTCGATCCCGTCCACTACGAGAGGATGACCGGGGAGGAGCTCCGGGCAGCCTTCCTCGTCGAGGACCTCTTCGCACCGGACGAAGTCCGTCTGGTCCACTGGGAAGCCGAGCGCACGATCCTTGGCTCCGTCGTGCCGCGCCGCGGTCCGTTGAGCCTCGACGCTCCCGCGGACCTCTCGGTACCGTTCTTCGCCGCGCGCCGCGAGGTGGGCGTGGTGAATCTCGGGGGACCTGGAACTGTTACGGTGGACGGGCAGAGGCACGAACTCGGACGGCGCGATGGTCTCTACGTGGGCCGGGGCTCGCGCGAGGTCGTCTTTGCCAGTAGCCGTGAGGAAGAGCCCGGCCTCTTCTACCTCGTGAGCCACCCGGCTCACGCCAACCTCCCGTCAGTGCGGGTGTCGCCAGGCGAGGCCGAGACGGTGAGAATCGGCGCCCAGACCAACGCGAGCGTGCGGGTCCTCCGCCGGTACATCCACGCTCGGGGCGTTGCGAGTTGCCAGCTCGTCATGGGTGTGACCGACATCGAGGAGGGGAGCGTCTGGAACTCGGTGCCCCCACACACCCATCACAGGCGCACCGAGATCTACCTGTACTTCGACCTGGCCCCGAGCGCCTTCGCGCTGCACGTGATGGGGCCGCCCGAGAAGACCCGCCACCTCGTCGTTCGCAATCTGCAGGCCGTCTTGGCGCCCTCCTGGTCGATGCACTTCGGCGTGGCGACCGGTTGCTACGCCTTCGTCTGGAGCATGGGCGGCGAGAACCAGGAGTTCGAGGACATGCAGGCGGTCGATGTTGGCCGGCTGAAGTGAAGCGATGACACGCAAGAGCCGATTCGCGGCCACGCTGGCCGTCCTCCTGCTGCTGTCCGTGCTACCCGTTCGGGCCGTTGTGGCCGGGGGCGGTGGCGCGGCCACCGATGACCCGTGGGCGAGGCTGCCCGAGATTCTCGCGCGGATCCACTCGCCCGCCTTCCCAGCTCGGGATTTCCCAATCACCGATTTCGGGGCCGTCGGAGACGGCGTAACCGACGCCACCGGTGCGTTGAAGGCGGCGATCGAGGCGTGTCACTCCTCCGGCGGAGGAAGGGTGATCGTGCCGCCCGGCGAGTTTGTGACCGGGCCCGTTCGCCTCCTTTCGAACGTGAACCTCCACATCGCTGCCGGAGCAACTCTTCTCTTTAGCACGGAACCCGAACGGTACCTCCCCGTTGTTTTCACCCGCTGGGAAGGCGTCGAGCTGATGAACTACGCGCCGCTGGTCTACGCCTTCGAGCAGAAGAACGTGGCCATCACCGGTAGCGGGACGCTCGACGGTCAGGCGGACGCAACGCACTGGTGGCCGTGGAAGGCGGCGACAGGAGCCGAGAGTCAAAAGCCGGACCGCGATCACCTGTTTCAGCAGGCCGCGGAGGGCGTCCCTCCGGAACGGCGGGTCTACGGCGCTGGCCACTATCTCCGGCCCCCGTTCCTGCAGGTTTACCGCTGCAGGAACGTGCTGATCGAGGGCGTCACGATCCGGAACTCGCCTTTCTGGGTGATCCACCCGGTCCTCTCCTTGAACGTCATCGTGCGCGGTGTCTCGATAGTGTCTCTCGGCCCCAACAGTGACGGCTGTGACCCCGAGTCGTCGACGGACGTCCTCATCGAGGACACGCTCTTTGACACGGGGGACGACTGCATCGCGATCAAGTCCGGGCGGAACGCCGACGGCCGCCGGCTCGCGGCGCCGTCCGAGCGGATCGTCATTCGCAACTGCCGCATGCGGGCCGGCCACGGGGGCGTGACGGTCGGTAGCGAAGTCAGTGGCGGCGTCCGTGACGTCTTCGCGGAGCGCAACACGATGTCGAGCCCCGATCTCGATCGAGGCCTCCGCATCAAGACGAACGTAGCGCGGGGAGGCGTCGTCGAGAACGTCTTCATGCGGGACACGGAGATCGGTGAGGTGGGCTCCGCGATCGACGTCGACATGCTCTACCAGGTCGCGGACGAGGATCTGTCCCGCCCGTTCGTGCCGGTGGTCCGCAACATCCGCGTCGAACATTTCACGGTGAACAAGGCCGCGGTGGCTCTTTCGATCGTCGGGCTCGAGAGCTCGCCGGTCAGCGGGCTGGTGATCCGCGATGCAGTCTTCAGAAACGTGTCGCGAGGGAGCCGTCTGGTCAACGCAGGCGCGGTCCTCCTGGAGAACGTGACACTCGAACCGGCTCCGGCCCCTCGACCGTAGCCCCCTTGCCGGTGGCCCGTCCCGGTGAACTCCGCAGCCGGGAAGGACGGCTATCTGTTGATCACGCGCATGGCGGCTTCGGGGTAGCGTGCGCCGGCGGTTGCCCCCCTGGGCGCAGCCTGGTCGAGCTTGGCCAGGACCGCAGGTGTGAGGCGAACCCCGAGGGCGGCAAGGTCCTCTTCGAGGTACCGGAGGCGTTTGGTTCCCGGAA
>Ga0315273_10004921_pt1 | contig 16461 bp, 8 predicted proteins | sample YL17G02_0_MG_FD_205753 | JGI IMG/M metagenome (GOLD analysis project Ga0315273, IMG submission 205753) | Sediment microbial communities from Yellowstone Lake, YNP, Wyoming, USA - YL17G02_0 | ecosystem: Environmental > Aquatic > Freshwater > Lake > Sediment | place: USA: Wyoming | collected... | reverse complement strand
AAGGGTCCCGGCGGCCGCACGCACGAGATCGAGCGCATCATCGGCCGGTCGCTCCGGGCCGGCGTCGACATGCGCGCGCTGGGGGCGAGGTCCATCATCGTCGACTGCGACGTGCTCGAGGCCGACGGCAGCACCCGCACCGCCGCCGTCACGGGCGGCTGGATGGCCCTGAGCCGCGCCGTGGGCGCCCTGGTCGAGAGGGGCGCCATCAAGCGCAACCCCATGCTCTCCCCCGTCGCCGCGGTGTCCGTGGGCATCGTGGACGGCGAGGCCCTCCTCGACTTGTGCTACGAGGAGGACTCGGTCGCCGACGTGGACATGAACGTCGTCATGAACGCCGAGGGCATGCTCATCGAGGTCCAGGCGACTGCCGAGGGGCAGCCCTTCGCGCGGCCCGTCCTCGACGAGCTGCTGACCCTGGCGTCCAAGGGCGTCGAGCAGCTCATCGAGGTGCAGCGCCACTCGAAGTGACGCGCCGCGGGAGACGATGCGGTGGGCGTCCTCCCCGCTGCCCGCGGGAGCGGCCTTTTTTCGATTTCTGGCTCACGCATCCGCGCCTGATAATCTCACAAAAAGCTATTAATGCAGGGGCCTCATTACAAGCCCAAGCTCAGTGGGGCTGCTGAAGGGAGGCCCTGTGGCCCACCTTCATCGGCGGTGGTGTCGTGAACCTACCCAGCGGTCGGTTACTCAGACGTGGGACGGGAGGGGCCAGGGCCATAGAGGAGCTCGTCCTCGGCGCCAAGGAGGACGCCTTCTCGGGCTTCTTCCTGCTCACGGCGGGCAAGGGCGCCTCGCGTCGGGTCGGCGCCCTCGTGTTCAAGGATGGCATCGGCGTCCTCGCCAACATGCGGAGGGGGGACGAGGAGCTCGAGGGCTCGGCCGCGCTGCCGCACCTGCTCGAGATGTCCCAGGACCACGGGTGCGCCATCGAGGCGCGCAGCTTCGCCTACCGCAGCTCCACCGTCGACGTCGACCAGCTGGTCAAGATCTTCCCCGACTCGCGCATCCGCGCCTCCGAGCTCGATCCCACGGCCCTGTACTCGATGGCGCTCGCGCCCGCCCCGGCCGCGGCGGGCGAGGGCGGGGCCTTCGCCGGGACGGCCCCCGCCCAGGAGGGGTCCGACGATGGGGCCGCCCCCGCGCGGACGAAACGGGCCGTCGACCACGGCGACGAGGCCATTCTGGCACGCGGACGCGCGCTCCAGAAGCGGGCGACCGAGCTCGATGCGCTCCACGCCCAGGTGGCGCAGGAGACCAAGCGGTCCAAGGCGCTCGATCGGGCCAACGAGGAGCTCCGCAACGAGGTGAAGGCGCTCAAGGACAGCTCCATCTCCATCGTCAAGTACATGCAGTCGCGCGGCGAGGAGGGCGCCCCCCCGGCCGAGCCCGAGCAGGCCCGCGCGGCGCGGACGCTCGAGGCGCAGGAGCGCAGGTTCGAGGAGTGGAAGGAGATCCAGGCCACCGAGCAGCTCCAGACTGAGCGCAAGCATCTGGAGGACGAGCGCGACGAGCTCGAGAGGAGGCGCACCAACCTCGAGGCGCTGGAGGCGCACCTCAAGGACTCCCGCGCCGATCTCGCCGACGCCATCTCGCGGATGGAGAAGGAGAAGCAGGAGCTCAGCGAGGTCTGGAAGCGGCTGGGCCAGGAGACGCAGGCCCTGATGGAGTCCGAGAGGAAGGCCGACGCGCGCACCAAGGAGCTGTTCAAGCGCGAGCGCGACCTGGTCTCGCGAGAGACGGCCGTGAAGCAGCGCGACGGCGAGCACGACGAGGGCGCGCGCAAGCAGGCGCAGGACCGCGAGGAGCTGGAGCGCGCGCGCCAGACCCTCACCGACCGCGCCGCGGAGCTGGAGGCGAGGGAGCGCAAGCTCGCCGACCGCGAGCGCGAGCTCGGCTCCGTCGGCGTCGAGCAGAGGTCGCGCGCCGAGGGCACCGACCGCCGCCAGGCGGACCTCGACGCGCGAGAGGCCCTCCTGGGCGAGCGCGAGAGGCAGCTCGAGAAGCGCGAGGAGGGGCTGCAGAAGCGCGAGGACGAGCTCCTCGAGCTCGGCGGGCAGATCGACCTCAAGAAGGGCCGCATCGACGACCTCGACGACCGCCTGTCGCGCAAGGAGGCGCGCCTCCAGGCGCTGGAGGAGGCGCTGACGAGGAAGGAATCCGACGTCAAGGAGCTGTCGCGCCGGCTGGAGGAGCGCTCCTCCGAGGCCTCGTCCGTCACGGCCGACCTCGAGGCGAGGAGGCGCGGGCTCGACCACGACGCCGAGGAGCTCGCTGCCGAGGACCGGCGGCTCAAGGCCCAGGACGCCGCCCTGCGTTCCAAGGATGCGGAACTGGAGGAGGCCCGCGCCGAGCTCAAGAAGGTCCAGGAGAGGCTCTCGACCGACGAGGGGCGCATCAAGTCGATCGAGTCGGAGATCGTCGCGCGGGGCGAGGAGCTCGAGCGGCTCGAGCGCAAGTTCGTGCGCGACGCCGCCAGCCTCGAGCGCAAGGACGCGGGCATCGATGACATAAAGAAGTCGCTCTCGAAGAAGAAGGTGGACCTGGAGGTCTGGTCCGAGGACCTCCGCAAGCTCCAGGACGACCTCCGCAAGAAGGAGGACCACCTGGCGAAGGAGCGCTCCGACGTCGACGGCGAGCGCGCCATCCTCGAGGAGAAGCGCGCGCTCCTCGACCGCGTCAAGGCGGAGATGGAATCCCGCGAGCGCGCCTCGGCCGACGCCGAGCGCAAGGCGCAGACCCGCTCCGAGGGCCTGGACCGCATCCGAAACGAGGCTGAGGCCGAGGAGGCGAGGCTCGAGGGGCTGCGCCGCGAGCTCAAGGCGCGGCAGGGCCAGGTCGAGAAGAGGGAGGCGGAGGTGGCCAAGCGCGAGACCGCGGCGGCCGCGGACGCACAGCGCTCCCAGGCCCTGCTCGAGGAGGCCGACCGCAGGCTCGTCGAGGCCACCGCGAGGGAGCGCGCGCTCGACTCGCGGGGGAAGCAGCTCGAGGAGGGGGAGGGGAAGCTCGCCAAGGATGTGGCGGACGTCGCGCACGAGCGGGAGAAGCTCGACGCGCTGGACGACCGCCAGCGGGACCGGGCCGTCGACCTTGAGGCGCGCGAGAAGGCGTTGGCCGAGCGCGAGACCGCGCTCGCCGCGAGGGAGAGGGGGCTGGAGGACCGCGAGCGCAAGCACGTGTCGCGCTCGAAGGAGATCAAGGAGCTCAAGAAGCTCCTCGACGGGGTGTGAGCCGCGCCAGGGGCGCTGACGGGCTGGTGGTGTAGGGGTGAGGCTCCCGAAGGGCGTGAAGAAGCTGAAGACGGCGGGCTCCAAGACCGCGCTCGCCGACGCCATCGCCCAGCTCTGCGCCCAGGAGTTCAACGGCCACATCCGGGTCACCGCCCCGCAGGGGGTCAAGGAGGCCGGCATCCTCGTCTTCCTCCAGAGCATCCCTCAACTCGCCGTCTACCAGTCGCCCGACCGGAGCGTCTACGGCCATGAGGCGCTCGCGGAGATCGGCCGCATCTCCACCTACAACGGCTCCGTGGTGAGGGCCGAGGCCTACTTCACCCACGACCTCGTCGAGGTCGACGGCATCGTGTCCAAGATGCGCAAGGCCGCGGTGGGCGAGAAGGACCTCGCCGCCGTCGGGGTCAGGCTGCCCGGGTCCAAGGCCAAGGCGGCACGGCCGCCCGCGGCGGCACCCGCCACCACCGCGCCGGCCCTGAAGGCGCCCGCGGCCCCGCCCGCGCCGCCAGCCACCAAGGCAGTGCTTCCGGCGGTCCGGGTCGCCAAGCCCGCGCGACCGGCGGCGACTCGGCCACCCGCGCCCCCGCAGGAGGCACCAGCCAAGGCCGAGCCCGTGGTGCCCAAGGCGGTGCAGAGGCCCGCGAGGCCCAAGGCCCCCGCGGAGGACCGGCTTGCCATCACCCCGCGCGTGGAGGGGGCCGACGCCCCGGCCAAGCCCGCCCCCGCGCCGAGGCCCGGGCCCGGGGGCGAGGGGGGCGACGAGGACTTCCTCAGGGTGCTCAAGGATGCGGGGCTGAGCCCACCCGCGGGGGGCAGCCAGGCGGAGGGCACGATCTCGGGCGACGATATCGACCAGTACATCGCGGCCTTCGAGACCTACATCGACAAGTCCAAGCACCCCGAGGCCGCGCGGGGGCCGTCCGGGCCCGACCTCCACGGCGTCGTCGACGAGATAATGGACGAGATGGTCGCGGCCGCGGGCGACGACGAGTGGACCAAGGGGTTCATCGAGTCGCAGCGCGACCTGGTGCTCGAGAAGGTCGCCACGTCGTCGAGGCAGCTCGAGGGGCTGGCCCGCCAGCGCGACTCGGTCGGGGAGGAGCGCACCTCGCTGGTGGAGATCAGCAGGACGTTCCAGGACGTGCTGCGCGCGACCGAGCAGGAGGCGATGAAGCACAAGGAGGAGCTCGATCGCATCGCCGAGGAGGAGGGCGAGGACGCGGACTGGCTCAAGACCGAGTCCGCCAACCTGGAGCAGCAGGCCCAGCGCCTCTCGGACATGGAGCGGGTCCTCGCGGGCGTGCTCAGCACGCACCAGCGCAGGTTCGAGCGCCTCGAGTCCGAGCTCGAGGAGGCCGAGGCCGAGACGACGACCGAGGTGAAGAAGGAGCTCGTGGACCTCGAGACGCTCAAGAAGGACTTCCTCGAGGAGATGCGCGACCGCATCCGTGGCATGTCCACGACCGCGGAGGGCGCGCCCTCGCCGGCCGGCGCCGCCAAGGCCGCGAGGTCCATCTCGGAGGGCATACACGAGCAGGTGGAGGAACTGGAGCGGGAGCGGGCCGCGCTCGCCGAGGAGGGGCGCGCGCTCGAGGGCGAGGAGAGGGCCGCGCAGGAGCGCCAGCAGGAGCTCGACGTGGACCGCGAGGTCGAGGTGAGGTCCCGCCTCGATGAGCTCGGGGCGAGGGAGGCGACCCTCAAGAAGCGTGAGGATTCGCTCGTCGAGATGGAGCGCCGGCTCCAGGCGGACCGCGGCCTCGTCGAGGATGAGCTCTCCAAGTCGCGCTCGTCGCAGGCCAGGCTGCGCGCGCTGGAGGCGGAGGTGCAGCGCCGGGAGGACGGCCTCAAGGCGCGCGAGTCCGAGCTCGAGGACTCGCAGAGGGAGATCGGGGACGTCGATGCCAAGCTCCGCGAGCTGCGGGCGTCCGAGGCGCGCCTCAAGGCGCGCGAGATGCAGCTCGTCGCGCGCGAGTCGGAGCTGACCACGGCCTCGGATCGGGTGCGCAAGGAGCGGGAGGAGGAGGTCGAGCTCGACCTCAGGCACGTGGGGGAGATGGAGCGGGAGCTCAAGGTCCGCCAGGAGGAGTATGCGAAGGCCCAGAGGGAAGCCGAGGGTCGCATCGGGCAGCTCCAGGGCGAGCTTGAGATCCACCGCGACCGCGTCAAGGTCCTCGAGGGCCGGCTCTCCGTCCTGCAGGAGGCGGAGGCGCGGGCCCGCAGGCTCGAGGAATCCATAGCGGGCGGCAGGTCGTCCGCGGTCGCGGGGGGCGTCGACGAGAAGGAGCTCAAGAGGATCCTGACCTACCTCGATGACCTGCTCGCGCACCTGCCCGAGAGCAAGGTCGAGGAGTTCAGCCAGTCGGAGTACTTCGAGCTCTATGACCGCATACTGAGGAAGCTTGGGATATAGGGGGTGGGGCGATGGGGCTTCGTGACAAGGCCGCCAAGATGAAGGCGGGCGGGCCGGAGGAGCCGGCCGACCAGCCGGCCGACCAGCCGGCCGAGGGGCCAGAGCCGGAGCCCACGGCCCCGAGGGCGGCACCGACGCCCACCGGAAAGGCCGCTGCCTCGCCTGCCCCCGCCAGGACCGCACCGGCAGCCGCCGCCCTGCCGACCGCGGCGCCCTCCCGCGAGCCCTCGCCGACGGACCGGCAGCTCGCGGAGGCCAAGGCGGATCTCGAGCTGGCGCAGCGCGAGCTGCGCGAGGGGCGCAAGGAGGTCGAGAGGCTCAAGGGGCGGCTCGCGGAGGCCGAGGGGCTCGAGGAGCAGCTGCTCGATGCCAAGCGCGAGGTCGACCGGCTGAAGGCCCAGGTCGCCGATGTCGAGAGGCTGCGCAAGGCGGCCGAGCGCGCCTCGAAGCTCGAGGGCGAGCGCGATGACGCCTCGACGGCCCTCGCTGAGCTACAGGATGAGGTCGGGGGGCTCCGCGCCAGGCTCGAGGCGTCCAAGGCCAAGGAGGATCGGCTGCAGACCGAGGCCAGCGAGGTCGAGGTGCTGCGACCCAAGCTCAAGGGGGCCGAGCGCAAGGCCGCCGAGCAGGAGAGGCTTGCCAAGGAGCGCGAATCCCGCGTGGGCGCGCTCGAGGCCGACCTCGCGAGGGCGCAGGGGAAGGCGGGCGAGCTCCAGCGCATCGCGAGCGAGGCCACCGGGAGGGCGGACGGGCTCGCGGAGAGGCTGGCGGCCCAGGCGGCCGCGAGCGCGAAGGGCGCGGACCGGAGCGCGGAGCTCCAGCACGCCGCCGAGGAGGCCAAGTCACGTGCGCAGGCGCTGCAGGCGCGCGTCTCGTCGCTGGAGTCGGACCTCGGGGGCGCGAAGGGCAGGCTCGCCGAGCTCCAGCGCGTCGCCGACGAGGCGTCGGGCCGGAGGGCGGCCCTGGAGTCGCGGGTCGCCGAGCTCGAGCGGGCGCTGTCCCGGGGTGCCGAGGAGGCTCAGCTTGCGCTCGACAAGAAGGAGGCGCTGCTCGAGCGGGCGCGCCAGAAGCAGGAATCCCTCCGGGAGGAGGTCAAGGAGGCCCGCCGGGAGGCCGAGCAGAGGAGGCGGGAGCTCGAGGGCGAGGTCGGCCGCCTCCGCCGCGACGTCGAGCGCGCCAAGCGCGAGTCCGAGGAGGCCGCGGCCAAGGCCGCGGGCGCGGAGGGGATGGAGCTCCTAAAGTCCGAGCGCGACGCGCTCGAGCGGGGGCTCGACAGCGCGAAGGCGGACAACGCCGCGCTCGGGACCAGGACCTCCGAGCTGCAGGGGCTCGTCACGCGCCTCGAGTCGGAGCTCGACGTCGCGATGAGGGAGCGCGACAACCTCGAGGGCCAGCTGGAGGAGGCGGTCGCGAGGGCCAGGACCGAGGCGCAGGGGTCGGTCCAGGACCTCGACGCGAGGCACTCCGCGGAGAAGGGCGCGCTCGAGGCCGAGATCAGGGAGCTCGAGGGGAAGGCCCGGCAGCTCGAGGGCGACCTCACCGATACGCGGTCGGCCGCGGAGCTGCTGCGCGCCTCCGTCGCCGACGCCGACCTCAAGCGGGAGGCGGAGCTCCAGAAGCGCGAGGCTGAGCTGCGCAAGGAGCTCGACCGCGCCCAGCGGAAGGTCGAGAAGGACTCGGTCAATCTCAAGGAGCGGGCCGAGGGGGCCGAGGCCCAGGTCAGGGGCCTGGAGGCCCGGCTCAAGGACGTCGAGGGCGCCCTCAGCTCGACCGCCAGGGAGCGCGAGGAGGCCCACGCCAGGCTCGATCGCAGGGCCGCGGAGGCGGAGCTGCGCGCAGCCGAGGCAGAGCGGCGCATGGCCGAGATGGAGGGCTCGCTGGGCTCGACCACGAAGGAGCGCGACGAGATCAGGTCCAGCCTCGAGCAGCGGGCCGGCTCCGCAGAGGCGCAGGCCAAGGAGCTCGGGGAGCGGCTCGCGGGCGTCGAGGGCTCGCTCGAGGCGATATCGAAGGAGCGCGACGGCCTCAGGTCCAAGCTCGACCAGCGCGGCCAGAGGGCCGACGCGCGCACCAAGGAGCTGGAGGCGCGGACCAAGGAGCAAGACGGCGCCCTCACGGCCATCACCAAGGACCGCGACGAGCTCAAGGCCCAGCTCGGGCAGAGGGTCGGCGAGGTCGCGGGGCGGGCCAAGGAGCTGGAGGCGCGGGTCGCCGAGCTCGAGCGCTCGCTCGAGTCGGCCTCCAAGGAGCGCGACGACCTCCGGTCGCGCCTGGACCAGCGCGGCCAGCGGACCGAATCGCGCACCAAGGAGCTGGAGGCGCGGGTCGCCGAGCTGGATGGCAGCCTGACGGTCCTCACCAAGGAGCGCAACGAGCTCAGCGCCCAGCTCGGCAAGAGGGTCGAGCAGGCCGAGTCCAAGGCCAAGGAGGCGACGGACCGCCTCTCCGACCTCGAGCGCGAGCTCAAGACCACCTCGAAGGAGCGCGACGACCTCAAGGCGCGCCTGGACACGCGCTCGCAGCGCGCCGACGCGAAGCAGAGGGAGCTCGAGGCCCGCATCGCGGAGCTGGAGGGCACGGCGAAGGCGCTCGGCAGGGAGCGCGACGACCTCAAGGCCAAGACGGAGAGGGCCGAGGCGACCGCGACAGCGCTGAAGGCCAAGGAGGCCGACCTCAAGGACCGCGAGACCGAGATGCGCCGCCTGGATAAGCGGCTCGAGAAGCTCGCGGCGGAGGTGAGCGGTCGCGAGACGGAGGTGTCGGAGGCCGCCGCGGACCTCGAGGACGAGCGCAAGCGCCTGGACCGCCTCAAGGAGGAGCTCACCGGCCGGGAGAGCAACCTCGACAAGGCCCTGCAGGACATGACGCAGGGCGAGCGCCAGTCCCTCGCGGCCAAGGAGGCCCAGCTAGAGAGGCTGCGCGGAGAGCTCGAGTCCCGGGGCGCGGCCCTCGAGGCCAACGCGGAGGAGCTGGAGTCGGAGCGCGAGCGCATCGAGACCCTGATGGCGGAGCTCGACGAGCGCGAGGCCGCGTCTGTCTCGATGGCCGCCGAGTTCGACGCCCGGGCCGGGGAGACGAAGGCCAGGGAGGCCGCCCTCGAGAAGGAGCGCGGCCGGCTGCAGAAGGCGACCGCGGAGCTCGACGCGCTGCGGATGCAGCTCAAGGACCGCGAGTCCGACCTCGCCGCGGAGGACGCCGAGCAGAGGCGCCAGGCAAAGGAGCTGGCAGACCGGGAGAAGCGCGCGCAGTCGCTCGAGGGCAAGGCCGACAAGCGCATCGAGGACCTCGCGGAGCGGGAGGCCGAGCTCGACAAGCGGTCCAAGGAGCTCCTCAAGGCCCAGCGGGGGGCCGATGTCCAGCAGAAGGACCTGGAGGCGGCGCTGGGCGAGGCGGCCGAGGAGCGTGCCGAGCTCCAGCGCGAGCGCAAGCAGCTCCTCGACGAGGACGAGCGCCTCAAGGGGATGCAGAAGCAGCTCGCCTCGAAGGAGAAGGAGCACGGCGGCACGCTCGACCGCCTCGAGAAGGAGAGGCGCGAGCTCGAGACGCTGCGCGGAGAGCTTGGCAAGCAGGAGCGCGCGCTCGAGGAGCGCGCGACCGAGGCCGACCGGCGGGAGCGCGCGGCCGAGTCCGAGGAGGAGAAGCTCGCGGGGAGGTCCGTCGAGCTGGAGCGGCTCGAGAAGGAGCTGCTGGAGAGCGAGCAGAGGTCCGAGGAGCTCCTCAGGGGGATCCAGGAGGAACGCGACTCGCTCGAGGACCGGAAGAAGGAGCACGACGCGCTGCGCTCGCGGTCCTCGAAGGACCTCGCCGACCTGGACAAGGCCCGGAAGGAGATCGGGGCCGAGCGCGCCCGCCTCGCCAAGGAGCGCGACGCCCTGCTCGAGGAGAAGTCCGACGTCGAGACGTCCGCCAAGGTCCTCGCAGCGAGGGACAAGGAGCTCGACAAGCGCGAGAAGGAGCTGGGCCGGGAGGCCGGCGGGCTCGCCAAGGAGGCCGAGCGCGCCCAATCGCAGGCCGCGAAGCTCGGCAAGCTGGAGGACGAGCTGGTCGCGCGCGAGGAGGCCCTCAAGGCCCAAGAGGGCGAGACCCGGGCGCGCGACGTGGAGGCCGAGGAGCTGGCCAAGGAGCTGCGGTCCCGGGAGAAGCGCGCGGTCGATCGCGAGGCGGAGCTCGAGCGGCGGCTGGCGCTGCTCGAGGAGCGCGAGAAGGACGCCGAGTCGGATCGCGGGGAGATCAAGGCGGGGCTGGCCGAGACTGCCAAGCAGCGGGAGGTCCTGGCGGGCCGCGAGGCCGAGCTCGACGCGCGGACGAAGCAGCTCAAGCTGCAGGAGGCGCGCGGTAGGAAGCTCCTCGAGGAGGCCGAGCGCAGGCGCGTCTCGGTCGAGCGCAGGACGGCCGAGCAGGAGAAGGACGAGGAGCTGCTCAAGGCCGAGCTGGGCGCGCTCTCCAAGCTCCAGCAGGAGGTCAAGCGGCTGGAGGAGCGGCTCGAGGCCGACCGCGGGGAGGCCAAGGAGCTCAAGGCCGAGCACGTCCTGCGGCTCAAGGAGCTCAAGGCGCGCGAGGCGGAGGTGGATGCGCGCACCAAGGAGCTGGACGCGAGGGAGGTCAAGCTCCAGGAGATCAAGAAGCGGTTCGAATCCTTCTTGGGGCCTGCGCCCTAGCGCCCCCCGACGGCCCCCGGCGGCGCCGCCCCCGCGCGGTCGAGGAGGTTGTGCACCACCACTATGCAGTGGTCCGCGTGCAGCGATACGGGCCCGAGCGAGAGCTCGACCGCGCCGCGGGCGCGCAGCGCATCCATCTGCCCCTCGCCCAGCCCCCTGTCGTCCCCGATGACGAACGTCGGGTCGGGGCCTGCCGCCTCCGGCAGCCTGTCGGGGCCCCCGTGGCGGCCCGACTCGTCGAGCAGGACCATCCGCCCGTCGCCATGGGCGCCGGGGTCGGACGCCCCGGCCGCGTCGAGGGTCGCGGACAGGTCCCTGCGCGACACGAAGACGCCCGGCGACGACTCGACCTCCGAGCCACCGGGGGGCAGGGGCAGCTCCAGCGCGCGGGAGAGCAGCGCGACGGTCGACCGCTCGTCGGGGTTGAGGCGCTGCACCAGCGCGCCCGAGACCCTGACGGACTTGGGCGGAGAGGGCGGCCCCAGCAGCACCAGCACGAGCTCGGTGTCGCGCCTCAGGTCGTGCGAGACGAACAGCGCGGACTGCACGCACCGCGCCAGGAGGTCCCACCGGCCCGCTCCTCCCGCGAGGTCGTCGAGCGGGAAGTCCCTCGCGGTCCGCGCGCGCGAACCCACCACGACGAACCGCCGCGAGCCCAAGTGGCGCCACCCCCCCCGTCCCCGGCGCGGCCTACTCGCCGCCGCCGAGGTCCATGCCCTCGAACTGCTTCATGAGCGCGCGGCGCATCTTGCGGTTCGAGGTCATGCCCTTGATGGCCTTCCGGGACTGGTTGTACTGCTTGAGGAGGCCCTTCACGTCCCTCGTCTCGACCCCCGCACCCCGCGCGATGCGCCTGACGCGCGACTGCTTGATGATCGAGGGGTTCCCCATCTCCTCCTCGGTCATCGAGTCCATGATGACCCTGAACTGCCGCAGCCGCTCCTGGGTCGACTCGATGTCCTTGGAGGTCATGCGGCCCGTCAGCCCCGCGGGCAGCATCTCGAAGACCTTGGAGAGGGGGCCCATCTTGGCGAGGGCCTCCATCTGGTCGTACATGTCCCTGAGGGTGAACCGGCCGGAGAGCAACTTCTTGGCCGTGGCCTCCAGGTCCTGCTCCTTGCCGAGCTCCTCGGCCTTCTCCAGCAGGGCCTGTATGTCGCCCATGCCGAGCAGCCGCGAGATGAACCGCGCGGGCTCGAACCGCTCCAGCTCCTCGAGGTGCTCGCCCGTCCCGATGAACATCACGGGCGCCTTGGTCTCCTGCACGGCCGAGAGGGCGCCGCCGCCCTTGGCGGTGCCGTCCATCTTGGTGATGATGACCCCCGTGACCCCCACGGCCTCGTGGAACGCCTTGGCCTGGGGGCCGGCCTGCTGGCCCACGGCCGCGTCGATGACGAGGAGTATCTCCTCCGGCCGGGTGACCTTGGCCACCTGGGCCATCTCCTCGATGAGGTCCTCCTCGAGCGCGTGGCGGCCCGAGGTGTCGATGATGACGATGTCCCGGTCCTTGAGCGCCGCGACCCCGGCCTTGGCTATGCGCGCGGCATCGCGCTCCTTGCGGTCGAGGTAGATGGGGACGCCCACCTGCTCGGCGATCTGGGACAGCTGGTCCATGGCCGCCGGGCGGTGCACGTCCGCCGCGACCAGCCCGACCTTGAGCCCCCGCTTCGAGTAGAACTTGGCGAGCTTGCCCGCGGTCGTGGTCTTGCCCTGGCCGTAGAGCCCCACCAGCATGATGCGCTGGCTCTTGAGGCGGACGTCCTTGGCCGCGCCCAGGATGCGCACGAGCTCGTCGTGGACGATCTTGATGACGTGCTCGCGGCTGTTCATGCCCGGCGGCGGCCGCTCGGTGATCGCCCTGCGCTCGATCTCGCGGGTGAGCGAGACGACCAGCTTGACGTTGACGTCGGCCTGGATGAGGGCGCGCTGGATGTCGCGCACGACCTCCTTGATGAGCTCGGCGTCGATGTGCGATGCGTTCGCTATCTTCTTGAGCGTGTCGCGCAGCGAACCGGATAGGCCCTCGAGCACCATCTTCGCACCCTGGCCGATGCCCCCCTAGGCCCCAACCCGTACATAACCGTTGTCCCCTGCCACCCCCCCATGGGCAGGGCCGCACCCCCGCCCGGCACCGCAGCGGGAAGTGCGGCAGCCGTGCTGGAGGGTGGGGACGGCCCGCGGGTGAAGCGCCCCACGGGCCGCGGGGTGAGGGTGTATCGGGCTAGCTTTGTCAGAAGGGATGGGATGCACTCTTAATCAAAACCAGCTCTGCCCTCACTCTGTTTTGAACTAAGCGCGCGGGCGGTTAAATAGTTTTCGCCCCTTTTCGAAAGGTTAATAAACCCTGCTGGACGCCGCAGCGTCGTCTAACTGGGGCGGGGCTCAGAAACGCTCGTTCTGCAGGCTGAGGAGGTCCTCGGTCGAGAGCTTCTCGCCCTTCCTGAACTTCTCGACGATGTCCTCCGCGACCTTCTTCTGGACCGTCTCCTGGCGGTCCTTGCGCGCGCGGCGCTCGCGCCGGCGCAGGCCCGAGATGAACTTGTCGTAGTCGTGGACCTTGCGGATGAGCTCGATGTGCTCCTTGTGCTCGGCGTCGGCCAGCTGCTTGTTCGTGATGAACTTCTGCTGGCTCCCGTCCGCCTGCTTGCGCAGCTCGTCCGCGGTCTCGTAGAGCAGGATCATGGAGTCGTGCTCGGACTGGGCCTTGCGGGCCAGCTCGGATACCAGCTTGTGCTGGTGCTCCGCGCTCTCCTTGGCCCCCCGGGCGTCGTGGACGGCGGTCCGGATCTCCCGGTGCTCCTCCATCTTGCTCTCCTGCTCGCGGATGAGGGCCTGGATCTTCTGGATGTTGCCCATCATCTCCTTCTCCTTGTCCGCGGTCAGGACGGACGTCATGAGCTTGAAGTCGAGGTCGTTGAGCTCCTTCCGGAGCCGGCTGAGGCTGGGGCCGCCCGTCTCGATGATCTTCTCCTTCTTGAGCGCCATGACGACCTCGTTGAGCTCGTTGGCCTTCTTGTTGAGCTCGTCACGGAGCTTCTTGGCCTCGCGCACCTCGACGTTGAACTTGTTGCGGTTGTTGCGGTGGTCGTTGGCCTTCTGGACCAGCTCCCGGACCTGCGCGTTGAGCCGGTCGCGCTCCTCCGCGAGCTGCTTGGTGACGGAGTTGAGCCGGTCGCGCTTGTCCTTGTGCTCCTCGGCCATCGCGTTGAGCCGGTCGCGCTTGCGCTCGAGGTCCGGCAGGTCGTCCATGTTGGCGGTCTCGATGTCGCCGTACTGCTCCCGCAGCTCGTCGGCGAACGTGCGCTCCTTGGGCTTCGCCTCCTTGGCGTCCTCGGCCGCAGGTGAGCCCTCGACTGCAGGCGCGGCCTCGCCCGCGGGCAGTTCCGCGGCGCCCTCGGCTCCCTCGGTGAGCTGGGGGACCATATCGCCGGGGGAGAGGGCCGGCGCGGCCTCGCCCGCGGGCGCGCCCTCGGCCCCCCCGGTGAGCTGGGGGACCATATCGCCGGGGGAGAGGGCCGGCGCGGCCTCGCCCGCGGGCAGCTCAGCGGCGCCCTCGCCGGTCACCACGCCATCCACACCGTCTTGCGGGGCCGCCGCGCCGCCCTCGGGCGCTGGCTTCCCCTCGACCGCCATCATCTCCGGATCTTTCTTCTCGTCGTTCGCGGGCTTCTCATCTGACATGGGCGGTCCTCAGGCGTTCGAATGCTGGCATCCGGCAGGGCCGGCTTGGGGCCAAATAGACTCCCTATTAATAAGGTTTGCTGAACACCCGCCAGGAACGACCCCCGCGGGCCCTCCCGGCAGCATGGCCAGCATGCCGCCGCTTACACCCACCCCCCGGGGGGAAGCTTAATAAATCGCGGAGGGCATGGCAAGCCCCACCCCCCCCGGGGGGGCGGACGGTTGGATGTATGGAAGAGGTCTGGATAGAGAAGTACCGTCCCAAGCGGCTGCGCGAGGTCGTCGGGCAGGAGGAGATCGTCAAGCGGCTCGAGGCCTACGCGAAGAGCCGTAGCCTCCCCCACCTTATGTTCGCCGGCCGGCCGGGCACCGGCAAGACGAGCTGCGCCATCGCGCTCGTGCGCGAGCTGTTCGGGGACGATTGGAGGCTCAACTTCCAGGAGCTCAACGCCTCCGACGAGCGCGGCATCGACGTCGTCCGCAACAAGATCAAGGACTTCGCGCGCATGGCGCCCATCGGGTCGGAGTTCAAGGTCATCTTCCTCGACGAGGCCGACGCCCTGACGCAGGACGCCCAGGCCGCGCTGCGGCGCACGATGGAGATGTACACCCGCACGTGCCGGTTCATCCTCAGCTGCAACTACTCGTCCAAGATCATCGAGCCCATACAGAGCCGGTGCGCGATGTTCTCGTTCCGCCCGCTGCGGCCCGAGGACGTCGAGAAGTACCTCCATCACATCGCCAAGGCCGAGGGGCTCGACATAACGGGGGACGGCATGGAGGCGCTCATCTACGTCGCCTCGGGCGACATGCGCCGCGGCGTCAACGCGCTCCAGGTCGCGGCCGCGATGGGTACCAAGATCGACGACGAGGCCATCTACAAGTCGACCCAGACCGTCAAGCCAGAGCAGATCCAGACGCTCATCAACACCGCGCTCAAGGGCGACTTCACGCGCTCGCGCAAGCTCCTGGAGGACCTGCTCATCGACTACGGGCTCGCGGGCGAGGACCTCATCAAGCAGATCCACAAGAACATCTTCGACCTCCAGATAAAGGAGCGGGACAAGGTCCGCCTGGTGGACCGCGTGGGCGAGGTCGAGTTCCGCATGGTCGAGGGCGCCAACCCCCGCGTGCAGCTCGAGTCGCTGCTCGCGCACTTCGCCATCATCGGCGAGGAGATCATCTGAGGCCGCGCGCCCGCTGGTCCGACCCCGGGTCCCGCCACACCACGCATACCCCCGCACGCCCAGAAAGGCAGATTAGCCCGCCGCCCGATAACGCGCCGATGGGGACCGACGTGCCCGCCGCCCGGCCGCAGCGCCTCCTGCCGGCGCTCTACGACGTGCTCATGGTCACATCGGCCCAGTTCTGGGTCGTCGCGGCCGCGCCGTTCTACATCGGGGCATTCCTGGCGACCCGGGACATCGTGCCGGGCTGGCGCGTCGTGCTGGGGCTCGTCGTCGTGGGCCCGCTCATCGGGGGTTCCACGCTCGCCTACAACGCCTACACGGACGCGCGCGTCGACATCCTCAACCCCCGCAAGGCCCACCTGGCCTACGTGGGCGGGTGGCTCACGCCAGGCCTCGTGCGCGCCATCGCGGCCGGGCTCGCGGGCGCGGGGCTGCTGCTCTCGATGCCGCTCGGGCCGGCCTTCGCGGCCCTCATGGCGATGTGCCTCCTGCTCTCGGTGCTCTACTCGAGCCCCCGCACCCGCCTCAAGAGCCGGCCCGGGGGCGACGTCCTCGTGACGATGGTAGGCATCGGGGCCGTCGTCCCGCTCGCGGGCTGGGCCGCCGCGGGCCGGCCCCTCGTGGAGTTCCCCCTCTGGTACCTCCTGCCCATCTTCTTCGCCCTCGGCGCGCTCTACTGCCCCACGCTGGTGCCCGACCACGAGGCGGACCGCAGGGCCGGCTACAGGACGCTCGCGGTCGAGCTGGGCCCGCGGGCCGCGGCCTGGCTGGGCTTCGCGTTCCTGGTCGCGTCCATCATTACCAACGTCGCGTGCGGGCTCCGTGGCTACGTCCTCACGCCCGGCATCGTCTCGCGGGTCTGGCCCGTGTTCGCGGCCCAGGTCGCGCTCTACGCCTACTACGGACGGGACCTGAGCTACCCGGGGATGCTCGCGACCATAGGGTCCATCTGCATCGCGCACGGCGTGGGCGTGGGGATGATGATGCTCGCGCTGGGCGGCTGGTGGCACGTCGGGTGAGGGGCTCACTCGCCCTGGCCGCGCCTGCCCTTGTAGATCAGCACCGTGTGCCCGCGGCGCTCGACGACCTCGGCGCCGACCGCCCTGGCGAGCTCCTCGGCGAGCGCGTCCTCGCCCTCGCGGCCCGCGGCGGTCGCGCCCTGGTGCAGGCGGACCTTCACGAGCGGCTCGCGCTTGAGGGCGGCGGCGACCTCCTTGACGACCGTGGGCTCCAGCCCGCGCTTCCCGACGTCGACCGCGGCCTTGAGCGCCTGCCCGGCCGTCCTCAGCCTC
>Ga0315273_10004920_pt1 | contig 16461 bp, 9 predicted proteins | sample YL17G02_0_MG_FD_205753 | JGI IMG/M metagenome (GOLD analysis project Ga0315273, IMG submission 205753) | Sediment microbial communities from Yellowstone Lake, YNP, Wyoming, USA - YL17G02_0 | ecosystem: Environmental > Aquatic > Freshwater > Lake > Sediment | place: USA: Wyoming | collected... | reverse complement strand
ACTCCAGCATCGCTGCCGCGGAGCACCCCGGCAACCGCAGATCAGCGGAGCGTCGCTGCGGAAAAGTACGTCAGCCGGCCATGAACTTCAGGAGGTCGTAGACCACGAACGACGGCCAGACCAGGGCTTTCAGCAGCGCCCCGATCACGTTCCAGAAGCCGCTCGCCTGCTGCACCCAGTAGACCGCGGCACCGATCATCGCCAGGACGTAGGCCGCCCCCATCCCGCTCTGGCACGTTGCCTGTCGCTTGTTCGCCACGAGATCCTCCCTTCGCGTAGGCCGTCGAACCCGTGAAGGGATTATCCGCCCGCTGTAGGGACTCATCGAACCTGTCACCGCAATTCACCGCTTCATGCGGATTCGCGGCGCAGCTGGCCGCGGTTCGCACCGGGTTATCACCTCGGTAGTTGGCACTTTCCTAATCGCTGGAGAGATCAATACGCACTACGGCGCATTCGCAGGAGCGGTTAGCTCAGTTGGGAGAGCACCATCGACAAGCTGGGGGTCACTGGTTCGAGCCCCGTACCGCCCACTCGAGAAGGGCCCCGCAAATGCGGGCCCTATGTTTTCCGCGAGGCAACGCTGCACGGGGCCGTGTCCGCAGAATGTCCGCAGCCGCGGGTCACGCTCACCGTCTACGCCGGCCTGACCGGCGACGGTCGCGACAAGGCGATCGCGAAGCTCGCCGAGGGTGGCTTCGGTGCTGTGCTAAAGCTCGTGGCCGGTTTCAGGCCACCTCGTCGAAAATCTGCCTTTGGGCCTCAAGGTAGCGACGTATGTCGACAATCACGCCGTCGGCGGAGTCGGTGTCTGCACCATCAAGACCGCTCGGCTCGAAGGAGTTCGCGTCGGCCAGCTTGTTCGTATAGTCAGCGATGAGGCGCACGAGCTTGTCGGACTCCTCCACCGACAGTTCGAGCGAGATCGTGCCGCTGGCTGCGTTCTCCTTGAGGGCATCCAAGTCTGAGATGAGACGGTTGATGAGGTCGGCGGCGAGACTTCCGGAGCCGATTGCCTCCAAGTACGCGGCGAGCGACGCATTGTAGTTAACGACGCACTCCGGGGTTTCGTGCTCCGCAGCCGGCTGCTTCTTCTTACTCCTGGCCCACGCAGCGACTCCGCCCCCGACGGCTACTACGGCGACGACTCCGAGGCCAATGATCACAAACTTCGGGTTCTTCACGCTCTTGCCCACCGCCGCGGCCATCGGGTCTTTGCCATCGCTAATCGTGCGGGAGACTTCCTTGATGTGCGCCGTGATGTGTTTGCTGTTGCGCACCGCTGCGGTGCCGAGCGTCGAGAGCTCGCCGGTCGCCAAACCCTTGGCGATGTCGAGCGGCACGTCATACGTGATCTGAACGACTGGCACGGTTTCTCCCGGGCGAGCTGCGGGACTGGGTTGGGCGAGTGTAGCTCGGAAGGCCGACGCATCTCCCGAGTTCGGCCGGCGAATAACACGCTCGTCCGGCGCCCTCCTCCGGTCGCCCCGCGTCCGTAGCCTGATGCCGTGGAGGCCATACCGCTGAGAGATGCCCGCAATGGCCGCACGCATCGTTCGCTCGCGTGCGCTCGTCGCGAACGGCACGAGCAAGAAAGCGCCGATTTACAGGGATAACCGAACCGAGACGAACAGGCCCGAACGGCTGGGCCGTGTCGACAAGCTGGGGGTCACTGGTTCGAGCCCAGTACCGCCCATTTCGAGCCGCCTCCGGCGTGTCCGAAGGGGCTGTGAGCCAAGCTTGCGATGTTGCTCACGCGCCAGGCCCTTGTCTCGTCGACGAGCCAGTCAGGTTGAGACCAGCGGGGTCCCGGCCGTGTGCCGGCCGCCTGAGGACGTCGAATTCCGGATATTGTCACCGGCGTGTCCAGTCGCGATGCCAACTCAGTGACGAGCACCCTTCGGGAAGTTCAAATCGAGACGATCCAAGCCTACGTCGCCTTCGTTGATGGCCTTGGTGCGAGCAAACAACGCCCACGATGGTTCCGCGGGTGCAGAGACAGCGGTCACGCTCTCGTACCGTCGTTGTATCGGCGCGCGGCGGATTCCGTTGAGGAGCTCTCGAAACTGGAGTCTGACCTGCTTCTCATGTTCAAGTCGCGGTCCGCTCCGTACTACACGCAGCGGCCGGAGAGCGACTGGGAGTACTTGTTTCTTATGCAGCACTTCGGGGTCCCGACTCGGCTTCTTGACTGGTCGGAGAATTCGCTCATTGCCCTGTATTTCGCGACGGCGCCGCGGCTCGCCCAGACTGACGCGGCTACTAGCGACGCTGCGGTATGGGTGCTTGACCCGACGAGATGGAACTCTCACGCACTCGATTTGGCGGGCGAGTCCGGAGCCATCATGACAGTGGATGACATCGACATCGGATATGCGCCGCGGTCGAGAGTAACAATGAACCGCTATCCGTTGGCGATGTACGGAACGCATAACAGTCCACGAATTGTTGCTCAACGCGGAGCGTTTACAATTTTCGGTGCCGACACAGATCCGCTTGAGGGCTGGTACGTCGATCGGAACTTTCCAGCCGATTCGCTTCTAAAGGTGACACTGCCGGCAAGCGACATTGAAGGCCTCCGCAGGTCTCTCGATGCACTGGGCTTCGCCGAGACGATGGTCTATCCAGATCTTGAAGGACTGGCGCGTGAGCTAAAGCGGAAGTTTGGATTCGAGAAGTGACGCGACTCCAGGTCATCCAGTTCGAAGATGCGGCACTCGCCTGGTGGTACCAACAGCGAGACGAGCTCGACATGGCGCCGCCGTACCAACGACGCGGCGGGCTGTGGAACACGCGCACCCGCGGACTTTTGATCGACTCTATTCTGAATGGGTACGACATCCCAAAGCTCTACGTGGCCGATCTTTCGTACGTGCGTTTTCAAGAACACGTGTCGTTGGCCGTGCTGCCGAGGAAGCAAAATCTCAGATACGCCGTCATCGATGGCAAACAGCGCTTCGATGCAATCTTTGGCTTTTTTGAGAACGATCTGCCTCTGAACTCGGACTTTGTCTATCAAGACGATCCCACTGTCGCGGTGGCGGGGTTGCGCTATGGAGAACTTCGTGAGCGGTTTCCTCTTCTGGCTCGGAGCTTCGAGCAGTTCAGGCTTACCGTGATGCGCGTCATCACCGACGACGAGGCGCGCATCAGTGAGCTCTTCGTTCGCCTCAATACGAGCAAGCCACTAACTGGCGCAGAGGTGCGCAATGCAATGGCCGGCGTCGTGCCTATCTTGATTCGCGAGCTCGCGGATCACGATCTCTTCGCCTCGCGTGTCCGGTTCGACACCCAGCGGGGACAGGACCAGAACGTCGCGGCGAAGCTACTGCTGATCGAGTTTCATGGTGGCTTCTTCGTTCCAACGAAGAAGCGTGAGCTGGATCGATTTGTCGCTGAGGCCGCCGATAGCCCAGAGGCGGAGGTGGACTACGAACGCGCCCGGGAGCGAGTGAACGGGGTGCTCGACGTAATGGCGGGGATCTTTCACGAGCGTGACTGGCTTCTCCGCTCCCAAGGGCCGTTGTCCCTCTACTACTGGCTCGTGCGTGAGTACGGGGGCGTCCACTCACATGCGATCCGTCCATTCCTAAGCGACTTTGACGAAGCTCTGAGGCAGACGAGAGCCGCACTACGCCAGGGGATCAACGTTGAGGCCATCGATCCAGAACTGGCGTTCTACAACGACCTGAACCGAAGCACCAACGACGTTGGAAGTCTCGAAGGCCGGTACACGATCCTCGCAAGGCGCTTCGCGCGGTGGGTTGAGGGCGACAGATCTCTTGCTGAACTAGCGGGTCAGCTACAGCTATAGCTTCGCAAACTTCACGATCTTTCGTTGGACCCGACCGTGACGGTCCGTAAGGCGCAAGGCAGTTCGGTTGGAAGCGGCGGCTACCTGTGTCTCACCGAAACCAGAGCCGAGCTTTGACTCGACGAGCGTAGTTCCTTCGGTCGATCGGATGACAATGTCTGGCCGCTTGCCGCTCGGCAGCCTGAACTGAGTCTCGACCTCTGCGGTGCCAACCTCTGTCGGAAGTCCGAGCGATTCAAGCCAGCGCTCGAGCGTCCGGCGCTCCTCCTGCCAGAGGAATGCCAGCATCTCCGTGAGCTGGTCCTCGTCGTGTTCATGGCTTCGCCGACCGATCAGAAAGATGTTCTTCCGCTCTGCCACTAGGTCACTTCTCGTCCGCTTCCGCCGCGCCGGTATCGTCGTCGATCCCGAGGCGTCGCCGCTCGAGTTCGATGATGCGCCGTTCGTTCTCTGCTTGAGTGGCGGCACCCTTCGTTGCGTCGATGTCCGAAACGTCGACGGCGTCCGGCGTCGCGTCTTTGAGGTCGCTGCGGCGCACGTATTCGTCAAAGAGCGCGGCCTTGCCGCTGAGTATCTCAAGCATTCGCTCGTCGACGCTGTTCTCGGCCAGCAGACGGTGGACGTGAACGGTTCGCGCTTGTCCCATCCGGTGGCAGCGCGCGATTGCCTGGCTCTCGGTACTCGGCTTCCACTGTGGCTCTGTGAGAATCACGACAGACGCGGCTTGGATGTTGAGGCCAACGCCGCCCGCTTCGATCTGACTTACGAGAACGGCCGGCCCGCGTCGCGCGCTGAACTCGTCGACGAGCTTCTGACGGTGTACGGGCGAAACGCTCCCGGTGAGCGGCGGCAGTGCGAGATCACCGAGCTCGTGTGCGACCGAGTCGAGCACGCCGCGGAAGTAGGAGAAGACGACCATCTTTCTATCGTTCTCCGCCGATTCAAGGACGATCTCCTGAAGCCGTAAGAGCTTCGCCGACCGTGTCGCGGCTCCGGGTGCGTAGGCCGCCTGCCGCATCGCCATGAAGTTCCTCGACGCGACGGCACGGCGGTAGGCGTCGAAGTCCTCGCCTTCGAGAGCAACCCATTCTTCGTTCTCGATCTTGTCGGGTAGCTCCTGGAGCACATCAACCTGGTTCCGCCGCAGATACACGGGTGCCACGATCGACCGAAAACGGGCGGCACCGATCAAGCCGTGAACCGCATCCACGCGCGCGGCGACTTGCGGCTGAATGTGATGCACAAGAATGCGAAACTCCTCGATCCGGTTCTCCATCGGAGTCCCAGTGAGGAACAGCGTCCGATCTGCGCGTCGAATCCACTGATTCACCGCCTGAGTGCGTTGCGCGTCCGGGTTCTTGACGTAGTGGGCCTCGTCGACGACAAGCAGGGCGATCTTGACCCCGGCAGGCTTCGCCAGCGTCTTGAGTGAGTCGAACGTTGTCACTGCGATGCCGCCCCTCCGGGCCCAGAGCTTGACGTTGAGGTCACGGTCTGGCCCGTGGAGGCGGAATGCCTCGAGCGTCGTGTGGCGCCCGGTTTCATGGATCCAGTTGATGAGCACGCTTGCCGGCGACACGACCAGGAAGTGCATCTCGCCGTTGGCGGAGAGGTGACACATTGCTGAGAGCGCCTCGATGGTCTTTCCGAGGCCCATTTCGTCGCCGAGAATCGCCTTCCGTTGGGCGAGCGCAAACTTCGCTCCAAATGCCTGGTAGCCACGGAGAGACACCGTGAGCAGCGATGTATCCAGCGGGTGCTCATGCACGGCACGCGCAAGTTCGGCAGGGACGAACCCCTGGCTTGCGTTCTCGTCAGGCGCCCGGCCACCGACCTTGATCAACAATCCGTTGAAGCGCGCGGCATGCTTCTCGAACTCGCCCCACACCATCTTGTCCGACTTGTTCGGAGCCGTCTTGATCTCCCGCGCGACCTGCTCGAGCCGCGACCGTATGGAGTCGGTCTTTGGGGACTGCAAGAACGTGTGAAGCTCTCCGAGCGCAGCCCGCGCAGCCGTACGCGTCTTGGCGCGGCAGAAGGTCATTCGCAGACGGCTCGTCGTGCGGCCAGCCCGTGCGACGAGCCGGTCGATGCGGGTGACGAGAGCGCTAGCCTCGGCCTCGACCGGTGCCACAGCCGCCTCCACGACGTCACACACCAAGAGAGCCTTGAGCAGCGCAGCCTGCTGCTTCGGTTTCTTGTCGAGATCGAAACGGACCTGGATACCATCGGCGAGCGCGTGTTCGAGCTGCCGCGCCGCGGCAACAACTTGCGTCGCCGACTGCTCGCCCACGCCGCTGATGCGATAGAGCCTCGCCGGTCCCGCGTCTAAGACGGACGCGACCGTCGTGTAGCCGGCAGCCTCGATCGCCTTGAACCGCACGCGGCCCTCCGTGGTCTCGCGGAGGCGGGCAAGCGGGATCGACTCAAGTTGTTGGCGAACGAGATCGTCACGGACAATCTCGAACGATCGCCGCGCTTCACTCCGAGCCACGTCCGCCTCCGCCAGTGGCTGCTCGCCCGCGCGTTTCAGCCGGAGAGCGTCGTCGATGATCGCCCGAGGCACCACGCCGACGGGTGCCGGCACGGTCTAGCTCTCCTCGAACCCGTGCTGCTCGAACTTCAACGTCTTCGCGTTCTCGGTGACGGTGCGCACAACGTCGTCAGGGACCCCATCCGGAACTTCGGCGGCGATCTCGAGTTTGACCTCAACATTGGAGCCGACGAGACCGACGAGGTGCGACACGATCTCCGTCGCAATCTGATCTGCGTCACGGGACACGCGCTGCGGATCGAGTGACTTCACCGCGAAGAACCGCCGCACTGCCTTCTTCGTCGGCGGAGGCGCCACACCGGGTTCAGCTCCAGGCTCGCTTGACGGCTCCGTCTCGGCAGCAGCGGGCTCCTCGACCAGCGCTGCCTCTTCTTCGAGCTGTCGTTTTGCAGGCTCGGACTTGACCACTACGCTCGCGCCGTCGATCAGCACCGTCGTGCCAGACCCGACGACGAGTCCCAAGTACCGACCGCTCGCCTCGTCGAAACCCTGCGCATAGGCGAAGGTGTCTTGTTCCCAGCCGATGTCGGATACGCCGCGCTCGATCGCGCGTACGAGAACCGAGCGGTCACGCAACCGTGGGAGGTACAGGTACTGAGCGAAGTAGGACCAAAGCTGCTGCGTCGAGATGTGGTCGCCGTGCCAAAGCGGTACCCGATCGAGCTCCATCCGGAGCCTGACACCGCCTAGGTTCGGAAGGAGGAGTTCCGCTTGTCCGAGCTTCCTCGAGATGCGCACCGCCAGGGGATCCGTGCCGGCGACCTTGACCACCTCCCAGGTGATGTCGGACGAGCCGACGGCCTGGGACGGCACGAGCGTCCACACGAACGTCTCGTTCATCCGCTGGTTGACGGTTTCGTCGAAGTTGTCGCGCTGGGCTTCAGCCTGCCGACGGCTCAGCTCATCCAGGTTGAGCTCCACTTTCTCGTCCCAGATCGACTTCCAGGCAAGGTACGACCGAACCGCCGACCGGAGCTCATCGAGCCTTGCTGCGTCAGCAGCTGCGAAGACGAGAGCGTTACGGTTCAGCCGGGACCCACCTGAACGTTCTTGGAGAATGCTGGCCGCCATCTCAAGCGCCGGTGACGCGTCGTTCCCGGCGCTGTGCGGCATATCGGGGCCGAGCACGACGAGGCGCGCCTCCATGTCGTCGGGCACCTCGCCGGGACCGCGAGGCGCAGGGTGCACGGCGGCGAACTCGCCCTTCTCTTTCGCTGCGAGCAGCCTTCGGCGGATCTCATCATCGGCGTGCTCCTCAAGAAATCGCGACTGGGCGCGTTCTGCGGCAGTGCGGCTGATCGTCTGCCCCAGGGCGTACCAGTACTGCCCGTTATCCTCGACAAGATACGTGGCCCGATTCGCGAGGCGCCTAAGGGCGTCGCCGAACACTGCGGGCGATTCCCCTGGTTGGACGCACCCGAGTTTGATCGTGCGGTCGTCGATTCCCTTGTTGGTCTGGTGCAGTGTCGGCGCTGAGCCGAGGTAGATTGTGCGAGCCACCCGTCGTGTGGCGCTGTAGCGACCGAGGTTCTGGTTCTCGCGATCGAGCTGGAGAGGCAGCGCGTTCTCGCCGTCCACGTCCGCGGCGATCACCGGCGTCCAGCCCTCTTCCAGGTAGCGGACAAGCTCGGCCTGCACACGATCACCGTCGATTGGCACCGACGCGGGCATGATCATCAGAGAGCCGTCTCCCCGCTCCCAGAGCTGGTGAATGACGGCGGCCATCAGTCGCAGTACGCCCCGAGTCCGTTGGAACTTCTCAAGCGTCGACCAATCCTCGAAGAGCTTGTCGAACAGCTCGGGGTGAATCGGGTACGCCGATTGCATCCGTCTCCGATAGTCGCCCTCCTTGACTCCCAGTGGGAAGTCGGCCGCCTGCCGCTGATAGAGCTCGGCGAACGCGTTCACGACGGCGTCGCGCTCGCGTGCGAGCTCCGCGGGCACCTCCTCGAATAGGCGCCTTCGGACGATCTCGAACCCTTCCTCCGATGAGGCCGGCTTCCAAGACGCCTCCTGGCGGAAGATCACGTTGGAGAGCCGCGTCAAGGCTTCTTTGCCGGCGTTGCCCCCCACCTCGATGTCTGACGCCGGAATAGACACGACAAGCATCGCGTCCTTCACCCGCTTCGCCGCGTCCGAAAGGGCTTGCGCGAACGTCATCTGAGTATCGAACGTCCCGCCGACAAGATCGTCACGGCCATAGAGCTGGCGCGCGTAGGCGACCCACTCATCAATCAGGATCAAGCAGGGTGCGTTGCGCTCGAGCAGCGTGATGAGGCGATCGCCGGGGTTTGTGCGCGACTCGTCGGCCGTGGCAACGAGTGCAAAGCCTTCAGCGCCGCCGAGCTGCCAGGCAAGCTCGCCCCACAGCGTCTGCACAACGGTGCCGTCGTCCTTCTGACGCGGCGAGCCGGGGTCGATCTGCTGACCGACAAGTACTGCCCGCTTCGCCTTCGGCGGCGCACCAACCCCTGATTCGGCGAGCATTTCCTCGAGCCCCGGCAGGCTCGACGGATCATGGCCGCCTGCGAGGTGGTAGAGCGCGATGAGTGAGTGTGTCTTGCCGCCGCCGAAGTTCGTCTGAAGCTGCACGACCGGGTCGCCGCTCTCGCCGCGCAGCCGCCTGCCAGCATTGAGCAGGAGGTCTCGCAGTCCCTGGGTGAGGAACGTGCGCCGGAAGAACTCCTCCGGCTTTCCGTACTCGTCCTCCGCCTCACCGCACCACACCTGGTGCAGGTCGGCGGCGAACTCGGCCTGTTGGTACTCACCCGAAGCAACGTCGCGATGCGGTGTGACCACTTCGCGCCACGGTTTCAGGTTCCCGCTCGGCATTCCCTCGAGCGGCTGAGCCACCTGTCGCCGCGTTACCCGCCGGGCCTCCTCCTGGAATCGGCGCCTCTGTAAGTCATGCTTCATGCGCCCGACCTCGCTCGCCTGCTCCCCTGCGCTGATCGCCTGCAAGAGCCGTTCGGCGCTGTCAAGCGCGCGGTAGGCGTCATCGGAGGAGAACACCTCTTGATGCGCCCACCGGTTGCGGGCTTCGATCAACTCAGAGACGTAGTTCCGCTCCATCCGGCCGAGCGTGCGCTCGAACACCTCCCGCCATGTGCTCGTCATCGTCCGCAAGAGGAACTGTGCGTCGGTCTTCGAGCGCGCCCCGTCTCCAGGGACGGAGTTCTCCCAATCCAGGCCGTACTGCAGTCCGCATTCGCGGTCGACGAACGGCGCCAGCCCCTCTGCAAGGAGAGACAAAGCCTTTCCGACTCGCTCGTTATTCGTGTCCGCCATGTCAGATCTCCAACTGCTCCTGCAGGGGGGCACCAGCCGCTTCGACGGCGAGTCGCTGGATCTCCGGCCAACTCTGCACCAGCGCGTTGTAGGCGAGCGCCTCCGGCGCACGCTTGTTCCGCTCGCACACGACGTACAAGCGGTAGGCGAGATCGCGCGCGGCATCTGCCACTCCGCCCAACCGACGCGCGAGGCCCGCCGCTGCATGTTCGCCTTCATCGATTGCGCGCACGAGATGATGCGTCGCCTCCCACACCGTCAAACGCTCGTCGCGAACCGGGTCCCAGTCTCTCGGCAACTCATCGGGTCGGAGCAGCCTGACCTTGCCGCGACCCGACTCGACAATGCCAGCCTCGACCATGCCACGGACGCTTGTGTTCTTCGCCTTCGACAGCGTCTCCGCCACGCCGAAGTCGCCCTCCCCGAAGCCGCTCTGCTCGAACCAGGCGACCGCCCAGCGCGTATCGGCGTCGAAGTCGCCTTCCTGCTCCGTGAGGACCTCGTCAAGCGTCCGGTTGATAGACCCAAGCGCATCGCGGACTGAGAGCGGCGAACCGTCAGCTTCGAGCACCTTCGCGTAGCGCGTGTAGATCGCCATGCCTGGCCCGATCGCGGACTGGGCCAAGTCAACGGGCGCGATGTTGCCGTGCTGAAGGTGCCGAAGGGCGTCGGGTAGTTCGACTTTGAGCGCCTGAAGGAAGTCGCGCCGCGTCGCAATCGCTGCCGAGGCCTCTCGCGGACGGCATACCAGAATGATGCTCGATGCAAGAGCGTTGGAGTTGCCGGCGATCTGTCGTGTTCTCATCTCAGTTCGAATGGGCCACGTGCCTGCAACACTTAGACCTGCCCGCATTACCGCCTCAAGAAAGGTCTCCCAACCCGTCGATGCGACACCGGCCGTAGGTTCACTCTCGGCCTGCTTGAAGGCGTAGTAGATGGTCACAGGAAATGCCGGATGGGCTTGCTCCGCAACGCGCTGGATCGCCGTGGTCATCCCGTGGAGGAAGAACTGGTTTGCCTCCACCTTCCCCTTGTGCCGATACGGATTCGCCACGAGTTCCTGGGACTTGGGCGTCGCGAGTGTGGAGAAGAGATTCGGGTAGACGTCGCTCAACGAATGGCGCAGCCAGACATAGAAGAAGTCCGACAAATCCGCATACTCGATGTTGTCGTAGTAGGGCGGATCGGTAGACACAAACCGCGCCGCAGTGATCGCTTGGCTCGAAGCATCGAGTTGCATTGCGCGCCCAGCACTCGACGGGGTCATCCATTTCAGCGGATCTGATGAGTAGAAGATTGCGGCGTCGATACTCCCGGTCGCACTCCCCAGAAAGTTCGGTTCCGCGAAATCCCAGATCATCGGAAGCGACTGCCGACCGAAGCAGTGCTGCGCCTTCTGTCCGACCGCGTTCCAGCGAACGAGGCTGTTACCGGTCATCGCGAGACGGTCGAGCGCAAGTCCTAGGTAGGTGGCGACGCAGTCACCGTATGCTGCCGCGCCTGTTCCACCATCTTCGAGACCGCGCTCGTCCTCGTTGGGCATGCCAGCGGCTATCGCATCGCGCTTCACTTGTTCACGCGCCTCTCGCACAAGTTCGGCCAAAGCAGTGAGAGCGACGAGCTGTCTGTCGATGAAGAGATCACCGAACGTTGTCATCCCGTACTCAACGATGTTCGTTCGTCCGGGCCAGTGAGAAATCTCGATTGTTGGCTTCCACTTCGGCTCCGACTCCCGAGCCGCGCTCTCGTGATCGGGCAGCGGAGACAGATAGAGACGGCCGCGGTCGCCTTCGGCGACGATAGCCATCAGCCTTGTGCCCAAGCGCCCGGCCTTGGCCTCGCTACGGAGGTACGAAAATGGCATGGCTGTGTCTGACATCAGACAGGTTGCACCGCCGCGATTAACGGTCTCCAACATCCGCGGCGAGGATCCGAGTCGAACAACAAAGTCGTACCCTGACCCATCCTCACGCACGACTGGATCAACCCAGATCTCCTTACCTTTCTTAGTCGAGAGCACGAAGTTCGAGACGAGCGGCACGTCCACGTCAGCGAAAGCAGGGTTGGAACTCTTCACCGTTCGCGCCCACAGCCACGCAATCACCGTTGCCTCCTGCCCGACATACGGCGCTAAGTCTGGCCGCTGCCGCGCCATCACCTCGGTGACATTGACCTTCGGGTAGAGGTGACCAATCCGCTTCTCGGCCTCGTCCCGCATCCACGCCCCGTAACGGCGCACGTCCTCAGCAAGCCCCTTTGCCCCGCTCCAGTCGCCGAAGGGGATTTGCTCTCGCTCCGGCGGAGGTAGCGGACCGACTGGCGCAAGACCGGCGAACTTTGGCGGGATCTCGATCATCGCCTTGGTGATCAGTACAGCGACGGGGTTGAGGTCGCTCGCCCATGCCTCTAGGCCTAGCCGCTGCGCCTCCAGTGGAAGCGCGCCACCACCGCAGAACGGGTCGTGGAAGCCTGGCAGCTTGTCGGGATCAAAGAGTTCGGCGCCGCGAGGGTGATCCTTGTTGTCTTCACAGGTGTCGCGCCAGGAACGGCGGATCTCAGCACGAGCCTGCTCAAGCACGTCTTCGTTCGTCGTGTTCTCCCAGAGCACGAGCTGCTCGATAATGCGGAACAACCGTTGCCGCTCGGCGTCCTGCGCCTCCTCTGTCGGGAACAGCTCCGGCCACGCCGACGGGTCATCGACCAGCTGAGCGAAGATCACTGCCCGCGCCGCCGCCAACGGCCGCCGTGCCCACCACAGGTGCAGTGTGGACGGGTGCCCATGGCGGATCGACTTCTCCCGCGCCGACGCCACGTTGATCGCCTCAAGCGGGAGCGCGACCTCGATCAACTTCTTGCGAGTCCTCACGCTCACGCGGGTGAAGTGCCTCTTGCGGACATCTCGTCCCAATCGACGTTCAGGCTCGTTACTCCGAATAGCACCTCATTCGATCCAGTAAATGGGTGCCGGATGTATCGAATCTCGCCGGCTTCGTCGCCGTCGACGCGAACGAGCGCGAGGATGTATTCGGTGCCTTTGTTAAGGGCGTAGAGCACCTCGTTCTTGGTGATCGTGAAGGTCGGTGCTCCGGCAACTCTGCCTTTTACTTCTATGAAGAGCAGCGGCCCGCCATTCGCAGGGCGGGAGAGGATGTCGTAGCCGGGGTTGTTGCGGGGCTTCTCTTCCGGGTCGCGTTCGAGACGGCGTTCGGCTGCGAGCACGGCCTCGACGGCGATCCTCTCGACGCGCTCTGTCTCCCTCGCATGTAAGGCAGGCGCCTTGCTGCGCTCACCGCGCAGCCGTTCGAGCAACCCGCGTGGAATCACGAGCGCGCCACCTGCAACAACGGGTGGCAGTGGTGAAAGCTGACGCTCCTGGTCGAGCTCGGTGATCCGCCGCTTGAGGCGTGCTTGCAGGTCGTCGGCCCGTTGACGGGCCCGGCCGGAGTTCATTCGCGGTTGCTTTCCGGCGAGTTCCTGTTGCTTCAGCTCGGTTGCACGGTGGTCCCAGTATTGGATCTCGTGGGTCAGGCGTGCGTGTACTGCTTCCTTGGTCATGTCCACCCGTGTTTCTGTCTGCTCCTTGACCTCCGCGAGGTGTTCGGGCACAGCGTGTGTGATCGCGTAGTCGGTCCCTGCGGTCTCGACGCCGCGTGTCAGCCACTCGTCCGCGACGAGCTTCTCGACGAGTTCTAGCTCGTCAGGTGCGATCGGTCTGTAGTCGAGGTACGGGGCGTAGCCGGCGATGCGTGGCTCCCAGTCCTGGGTCAGCTCGACGAACTGCAGCCGCTTCGACACGACTTGGCGTTGACCGTCATCGAGCTCGCGCGCGTTCTGGATCGCATGCTCGACGTAGATGAGCGCCCGTGCGTCTTCGGTCTCGTCGGCGTCGGCCACGAGCATCGCGCCCTGCTTGAGCAGCGGCCGGTAGCGCTCGAGCACCATATCGACAGTCGCGTCCAGCAGCGGATGACCCGGAGCGAGGAGCTGCGCCTGCGTCTCGCCTGGAGGCGACATCAACGCCTTCTCGAACGTGACGCGCGTGTAGCGCGGAACGACTGGAACTCCGGCGCCGAGCGTCTTGCCACGACCGCGGATCTCGGCAGGGACGTTGGTGATCTCGTAGCGGCCCGGCTCGCGTTTGGAAATCTGGCCGCCGAGCAACCGGAACGCCTCCAGAAAGAACGAGCGGATGTAGTGCGGCTGCAGCTTGCGTGCCTCCGCCTCCTCCATCTTGCGGCGGATCTCGTCGACATCGGACGGGGTCATCATCTCGGTGAGCAACGCCCGCTCTTTCAGCACGGCCTTGAGCTTCTCTCCAACCGCCGCGTCGACGATCTCGTTGAGTCTCGCCTTAACCTCCGGCTGGTCGCCGTAGCGCACAGCCTGGATCAGGAGGTCGCGCAGCGGGTCTTCGAAGATCTCGTCACCAAGCACGTCGAACACACGGCCGCCAAGCTCTTTCGACTGCTCCGCGAGCTTCTCGAGCAATCGCTGGAAGACCTGCCCCTCGCGCGTCTCGAACGCGACGAGGTTCCACATGTGGCAGACCTCGGTCTGACCGATCCGGTGGATACGGCCGAAACGCTGCTCGATCCGATTCGGGTTCCAAGGCAGGTCGTAGTTGACCAGGAGGTGCGCGCGCTGCAGGTTCACGCCTTCGCCGGCCGCGTCAGTCGCGACGAGCACGTACACGTCCGGGTCTTGGAGGAATGACTCCTGCGCTACGCGTCGCGCATCGCGGTGCATGCCCCCGTGAATCTCCACTACCGCTTCGGGGCGACCAATAAGCGTGCGGATGCGGTTGGTGAGGTAGTTGAGCGTGTCGCGATGCTCGGAAAAGATGATCAGCTTCCGTCGCTTCCCGGTCTCGTCGAACATCTCTGCCTCGCCATCCTGGAGCAGCTCGGCGAGGCGTGACCACTTCGCGTCCGTACCGGAGCGACGCACAAGCTCAGCGAGTTGCTCTAGCCGACGAAGGGTCTCGATCTCGTACCCGAGCTCGGCGATCGTCTTCGCGGCGGACGCCTGGTCGACAACTTCCTCCTCGAGTTCTTCCAGCTCGCCCTCGGGGAGGTCATCCATGTCGTCGGGTGCGTCGAGACCGATCGTGAGGTCCATCGTCTCTTCACGGCCGCGGCGCCCGAGCCGCTCCTCGTTCAGCCGCGCTTCGAGCCGCTCCCGACGGCGGCGCAATGACTGATAGATCGCCTCCGGCGATGATGCAAGACGACGCTGAAGCACGGTCAGCGCGAACCCGACGACATTCCCGCGTCGGCCCTCGCCTTCGGCCTTCAGGCGGTCGGCACGGTTCATCTCCTCACGCACGTACTCGGTCACCTCGTCATAGAGGCGAGCCTCCGGCGGCGAAAGCGGATAGGTGACGGTGTACGCCCTGCGCTCCGGGAAGAGCGGCTTGCCCTCGAACGTGAGCAGCTCCTCCTTCACCATTCGGCGCATCAGGCCCTGCGCGTCGGTTGCCTTCGAGCCCTTGCGCGGCTTGCCCTCGAAGCGGTCAGGGTCGATGAGCGCCATGAACAGCTGGAAGTCTTCTGGCTTTCCGCTGTGCGGCGTCGCGGTCATGAGCAGCAGATGGCGTGTGATCCGGCCTAGGAGCTCGCCGAGCTCGTAGCGGCGCGTCTTCCTCGTCTCCAGGCCGTAGAAGTGCGCCGACATCTTGTGCGCCTCGTCCACGACGATGAGATCCCAGTCGGTGTGCTCCAGCTTCGCCTGGATCTCGTCGCTCCGGGACAGCTGGTCGAGTCGTGCAATCACGAGGCTCTTCTCCGCGAACGGGTTGCCGCTTCGAGAAGCCTCGATGGAATCGCGCGTGATGATCTCGAACTCGAGCCCAAGCTTGAGTGCGAGCTCGTCCTGCCACTGCTCCACCAGGCTCCCCGGCGGCACGATCAGGCACCGCTTGACGTCGCCGCGGATGATGAGCTCCTTGATCAGGAGCCCCGCCATGATTGTCTTGCCGGCGCCGGGATCGTCGGCAAGAAGGAATCGCAGCGGCTGCCGGGGCAGCAACTCCCCGTAGACCGCGCGGATCTGGTGCGGCAGCGGATCGAGGTTCGAGGTGTGCACGGCCAGGTACGGATCGAACAGATGGGCGAGCCGGATGCGAAGCGCCTCGGAGGCGAGGCGGAAGAGCTTTCCGTCAGCGTCGAAGCTCCAGGCGCGGCCGGCATCTTCGATCTCGAGACGGGCCTCGTTCGCCCTGTAGAGCAGCTCATGATCGACCCTGCCCAGCTCGTCGCGGTACGTCAGCGTGAGCGCCTGTGTTCCATGCCACTCCACTTGCACCACGGCCACCGGCTGCGCGGGAAGCACCCCGCGCACGCGTGTCCCCGGCGTCAAATCCTCAAGCAAAGCCACAGCAAGACACTAGTCCACCTTTGGCAAGGCTTGACTTACGCGGCAGCGAAGGCCGATGAATCCCAAGACGGCCCGCCAGCTCGGGTCAAGGTTCTGGCGGGTCCGGGTTGGGCGACATACATCGCGGTGGCGGCAGAGCCCATGAGTTAATGCGGATCTCGCCGACATAGTCGCGGGCGCTTCAGGGGTTCGCGCCGACGAGCGAGTGCCAGATTAGGCGAGCGAGTGACAGCTCAGTGGCGCCTATCGTGGGTAGGTGCCAGATCCCGTGAGTCCCTACACCTGCGCTACTTGATCAGCGTGAGCATCTTGAACATCGGCAGGTACATGCTGATGATGATCACGCCGACCATCAGGCCGACGCCGATCATCATCAGCGGCTCGATGATCGAGGTGAGCGACTGGATCGCGGCGTCGACCTCGTCCTCGT
>Ga0315273_10004918_pt1 | contig 16463 bp, 14 predicted proteins | sample YL17G02_0_MG_FD_205753 | JGI IMG/M metagenome (GOLD analysis project Ga0315273, IMG submission 205753) | Sediment microbial communities from Yellowstone Lake, YNP, Wyoming, USA - YL17G02_0 | ecosystem: Environmental > Aquatic > Freshwater > Lake > Sediment | place: USA: Wyoming | collected... | reverse complement strand
TGAAGATCCAGTCGTGCAGGCCGGTCAAGTCACCGTAGGCGATCCTGGTGATGAGGATGAAGTTGCCTGCGATGGTAGGGTCATCGATGGCGTTCGGCACTGAGGCCACCAGGGCGCGGAGCGCCGATGTGGGGCCTTTGCCGGGGTCAGCCGGCCACTCCGCCTGGGTGCGCTGCATGATCGTTGTGACCCCGGCCAAGCCCGCTCGCGTATGGCGGCGCCACCACGGCTTTCCGCTCTGCCCCATCAACAGGGAGGGCATCCAGCCGCCCAGTTCCGCGACTCGCGGATCTTCCCGCCCGAGTCCGTAGAAGATCAGCGCCAGGGCCTCGAGCACGGCACGCTCGAAATAGGGGCGGGCCCGGACGCCTTCCTTGCTTCGGGAAGAGTCCTCTGCCAGCCGCGCCAGCGCCCGCCGATAGGTGAGCCGGAGTGCCGGGCCAACCTGCTCGAGGGCCAGTGAGGAGAAGGTCGTTCGGAAGAGTGGGGCGATCGTCTTGTGGTGCTCGGGGCGCATGTACCGTAGGAGTCCGCGAGGGATCAGGCGGTTGTACGGCAGGGTCGCACTGGCCAGGGAGGTGGCGTGGTTCGCCAGCAGGCGGCGCGCATGATCGAGCCCGACCATGCACACTACCGGGCGCCCGAACTGGCTCGTTTTGAAGATGGGCCCGAACCGGGCCGCCTGCTCCAGGTAATACCGCTTGTTGTTCAGCGCATCGAGAGAGTGACCTATGCCAAACGACCCGCGCGGCCACCGCTGTCGCCGCCCGTAGGACGGGCGGGCCCGCCACCAGGTCGACGCCATGGCCCCCATCAGCAGCGCCACCAAAACGTGGCGGACTGCGGGCCAAGTGAGGGCCGCCCAGAGCGCCAGGGCTCCAAAGCCGGCCGTGGTGGCCAGGAGCGGTAGCATCAGGCGGGGGTTTTCGCGCACCTCGCGCCAGACCGGCGGCTTGAGCATGATCCGGGTCGCCTGGAAGGCCGCAGCTACCAGGACGGCCACCTCGAAGAACCAGACCTGTGTCATCTGGCTGCCCTCAAGGCACTCCAGGACGGAGATGGTTTCACGGCACTCGCCTCGTCAATTCCCCCGGGCAGGATTCGCCAGCGTCACCCCCTGAGCACTCGATTGTAGACGCCTCCGATGATCCGCCCGATCCCATACCCCAAGACGAACCCGTAGACGAATCCAACGAAGGCCCCCCCCATTGTGACCCGGTAGCCCGGGAAGAAGATGGCCAGCAGGCTCAGATGCTGGCCGACATTTTCTCCGCCCTTGAGGACCAGGATCAGGGTCGCCAGGAACAGGCTGAGGCCGCCCAACAGGCCGAAGGCGATCCCCCAAGCTCTGGCGTTGAGCCTGAGGACCGCTTGGTGCAGCCCGGGCGAGGGGTCGGTGTTCACCTCGGACATGGCAGTGCCTCCGAAAGCAGGGTTGTTGGCGTCACCGGTCAGATGTGGTCCAGGAAGTCCCGGGTCTGGCCTAGTTCGGCGCGGGACCGAACGGTCAGCAGCATGATGGCCAGGACGAGGTTGCGCGCAAAGGCGAGGAACCATCCCAGCACGAAGCCCACAGCTCCGGCCCAGGCGGCGCCGATAACGGCCCCGGGCCAGGAGACGGTATAGCCGGTGAAGAACTGGGCGAGAAGCCCGAGGTCGAATTCTGGGTGCGGGCTGCCGAGCAGGAAGACGGCAGTCACCAGGAACGTGAGGAGCGCCGCGGCCACTCCGGTGGCCATCCCGAACGCTCGCTTGTGGAGTGGGGCAAATGCCAGGATGGGATTCTCCGGCGCCGGGAGCGGCCTGGTCATGGTGTCGGACCGCTTGAGCCCGCGGACTCGGGTAGAATACTTCGCTGGGCGGAGCCGCGCCCAGGCTCCGGCCGCCCCCGGGCGGAGAACAGCCAGCTCCAGAGTCGACCCCCCACGTGCGCCAGAACGGCCACCCCCGCCGCCACGGCGTTGGAGAAGTAGTACCACAGGTGGAGCGGGAGAACCGCCAGGGCGAAGCGGCCCCCCTGCTCTCTCGCAAACCAGCGGTAGACCGTCAGGTTGGACGCGGCCAGGACTGCGGTGAGGGCCAGGGCCAGCCAGGCTAATCGCGGATCAGCCAACACCACGGCTCCGAGCAGCGCCCCGATAGCGCTCCCCGCGATCCCGACCTTCAGCCGTTCCCGCCACGCGATGTTGAGCGTCATGGCGCCCCGCCGTCGGCCTTCGAGGATGAGACGCATCCAGGGCAGGGCACGGTCCCGGAAGTCGGTGACCGCCATGCGCGCGAAGCTCCAGCCCTTCAGGTGGGTTCCCTGGATGGACGGGTCGAGGAGGATGGTCGCGCCGGCGTCGCGGAGGCGGTATCCGAACTCGATGTCCTCGATCTGGGGCCTGGCGTAGCGGCTGGTGTCGAAGCCGCCGACTTGGCGGAACAGCTCCGCCCTCATGCCGCCCAGCCCGCCCCAGAACGTCTCGGCCGGGCCGGCCCCTCTCAGGTGGACATAGCGGTGCAGGAGATTCCGGTATCGCGAGACCAGCCCGGGCGCTGCTGGGGCCGCGTCATACGTGCCGAAGATGGTGGAGACGGATGGATGCACCTCGATGCTGTGCCAGAAGGCGCGCAACGTGTCAATCCGAACCCGCACATCGGCATCTACGAAGAGAAGCCACTCTCCTCCGGCCACCGCTGCTCCCGCATTCCGGGCCCCTGCGGGCCCACCGGGGGGCCCATCCAGCTTGACCACCCGGTCTGCAAAGCGGGCCGCGACCTCACCGGTCCCATCGCGGCTGCCATCATCCACGACGATGAGTTCCCATGTGATGCCGGGCGAGCCGCTGGCCCGCAGGGCGCCGAGCGTGTCCGGCAACAGGTCCGCCGCCTGGTGGGCGGGGACTATGATCGAGAGGCGCGGTTGGATGGAGTTCACGGCGCCAACTGGCGGACGGCGCGGAGAGTTGCACGCCAGCGGAGGTGGCGCCGAAAGGGCGGGCTTCCCCAGCCCATGCGACGGACCGGTCCGGTCAGGTACCATGCATCAATGCGTGGCAAACGCATCGGATCCTCCGTGGGGCCCAGGGGACGGAGGTCGGTCGTGCAGGCGGACGCGTAGCTGCCGGCCGTGCGGCCGGCGACCCGACTATCGAGGGCCCCGTAGGGATAGGCGAACCAGCCGGGCCGTGTGCCCAGGGCGGATTCGAGGTCCTCAGCTGCTCCCTGCAGTTCCTCGTCCAGCTGGGTATCCGTGCAGTCCGGCAGCCTGCGGTGGTTGCGTGAATGGGAGCCGATCGTCCAGTTGCGTGCCTCCAGCCTGGCCAGTTCGTCCCAGCCGAGTAGGGGGAGCGTGGGTACTCGCCGACGTCCAGCTGTATGCCACCGGTTGTCTGTCCCTACCCGCCCGGTGACCACGAAGACCATGGCGGACCAGCCCAGGTCCTCGAGAACCGGGAGACCCTCGGTGACGAGATTGCCAATCCCGTCATCGAAGGTAAGGGCAGCGGCCCGCGAGCTGTCAGGCAGCCTGAGCAGGTCGTCCATGGGGACCACCTGGACGCCCTCCGACAGCAGCCATTCCATCTGGCACCGGAAGCGGGCCGGGGGTACGGAGATCGCCGACCCGGAATCGTCAATCGAGTGATAGGTCAGGATGGCACGCATGACCACCTAGCCTGCCAGCGCCGGTGAGGGAAGCGGTGTTCTGCGCGCCGGCCGCTGCCCGCGGCGCTCGGCGCCCGCTGCGATGAGTTCGAGGAAACGCGGGACGACCACTGACTCCGCCCAGCGCTCGCGAACCGATGGCAGGGCGCGCTCCGCCAGCCTGGTCCGGTGGACCGGATCCTCCAACAGCGTCCTGAGCGCCATCAGCAGCTCCTCCGGCGTGGAGAACAGGACGCCGGCGCCCGAAGCGACGACGATCTCCGGCGCTGGACCGATGTCCCGTGCCACCACCGGAATGCCCGCGCCCAGCGCCTCGATCAGGACCCGGGGGAACGCCTCGAACCCCACGGAGGTCACCAGCCCGGCGATGGCATGGCGGTAGTAGCGGCGCAGCTCGGCCGGAGGGATCTGTCCGAGAAGCCGCACGTTGGGGGTGCCCGCGGCGAGCCGTCGGAGATGAGCACCATGTTCTCCCTCCCCGGCGATCAGGAGGTCAGCGCCGGGCAGTGCCTTGAAGACGGGCAGGACGTCGTCGAGGCCTTTGATCCGCTCGAGCCGCCCCGCGAAGAGGAAATAGGGGCGGTCGTGCGGACGGGCCATGGGCTGCGGCGATTCAGTTAGCTCTGCGTCGAGCATGAAATTGGGAAGGACTTCCATCTGCCGTACCAACCCGAACTCACGGTGTTTGGCGCGGCTGAACTCACTCAGCGCGATGACGACATCCACCTGTTCCAGGGCACGGCCGACGGCGCCGTTGAATCGCCAGAACTGGGGTGGGCGCTGGTAGGCGGCCACACAGCGGAGGCATTCCCGCCGGTCACACCGCTCCCGGCCGTGCCGCCACAGCACGTGGGTGGGGCAGACCAACCAGTGCTCGCGGGCCATGTAAACGGTCACCGCGTCGCGTGGCCAGGTCAGGATCCCCGGACCGCCGATGAGCGACGGATTGTGGAACACCACCACGTCGAAGCGACCCGGGCGGAACAGGTCGCGGAGGCGGGCGCTGTGCAACACCGGACGCCCCAACTGGTGCACCAGCAGGGGTGAGAGGCCTCCCCACCAGCTCTTGAGCCGGACCACGCGGACGCCTTCGTCGTCATCCTCCTCGGGGATTGGCGGCATCGGGCCATCATGCAGCACCGCGTACGCGTCCACGTCGTGCACTACCGTCACCTCGTGACCCCGTCGGACCAGCGCCTGGGACAGGTGCTGCACGCTGATCGCGTCGCCCCCGAAGGAGAATGGCGGATAGAAGGTGCTCACCATGCAGAACCGCATGACCTACCGGGCTGCCGCAGCGGTCAGCGGCTGGGATGGACGCAACGCCTGCTCCTCGTGGTACTCGTAATCGGTGTTCACCGCCCAGAGGTCGTGGGCCGCACCCTGCATGTTCCAGACGGCCATCATGGCCGTCAGCATCGAGTGGTCCTGGTTGTTGTACTTGTGCATCCCGTTCCGGCCGACCGTATGGAGGTTTTCGATCGGGTCAAGGAAGCTGCGAACCGTGTCAAGGTGCTGCCGGTAGGCGCCGTCGTAGATCGGGTAGGCCTTGGGCATCCGGATCACGGTGCCGTCCCGTACCAGCGCGGCGGGGGCCAGGCCGAGCTCCTCGAGTTCGCGGGAGGCCAGCCGGATCAGTTCGGCGTCGTCGGAGCCCCAGAGACCGTCACCCTCGAAGCAGAAGTACTCGAACCCGAGGCAGGTCCGGCCCGGCTCGGGTACCATCGCCCGGCTCCAGTTGTTGAAGTTCTGGATTCGCCCGACCTTCACCCCCGGGGTGTGGACGTAGATCCAGTTGTCCGCAAACAGGTTCTCCCGGTCGAGGATCAGCGCCACGACCAGGAAATCGCGATAGCGGAGACCGGAGGCGGCAGCTGCGACCGGCGCGGGGACGGCCGGGTCGAAGGCAGTCACCAGGGCCCGCAGGTCCGTTGTGGAGATGACGTGGTCGGCGTCGAAGTGGCGCTCGCCCTCGGGCGTCCGGGCTTGCACGGCGACGATCCGGCTGCCGACGCGGTGCACCGAAGTCACACGATGCTGGAGCATGACGCGGTTGCCCATCGCCTCGATCCGATCACGGCACGCCTCCCACATCTGGCCCGGCCCCAGCCGCGGGTAGCGGAATTCATGAATCAGGGACTTGATGGACGTGGAGCGCCGGTTGAGTGATGCGGCGCTCAGGATGGCCCGCTGAAGTGACAGCCCTTGAATCCGCTGGGCTGCCCACTCGGCCCGAATCTCGGTACAGGGGATGCCCCAGACCTTTTCGGTGTAGGTCTTGAAAAAGATCTGGTACAACCGACGGCCGAAGCGATTCGTGACCCACTGCTCGAAGTTCTCCTCTACCGCCGAGGGATAGAGCCGGGCGTGCAGGTAGCTAAGGACGATGCGGACTGCGTTGACGAGTCCGAGTCCGCGGAGCGCGTTGCCGGCCTTCAGCGGGTAGTCGAAGTACTTGCCGGAATAGTGGATTCGCGACAACCGCGGGACCGAGATGAAGTCCTCGCCGAGTATCTCGTCCCAGAGCTCCGCGACCGGCCGGATCTTCGTGAAAAAGCGATGGCCGCCGATGTCGAACCGGAAGCCCCGGTACTGGGCCGTGCGGGAGATGCCCCCGACGATGCCGTCCGCCTCGAGCACAGTGACCCGGTAGCCCTCCTTCGAGAGGAGGTACGCGGCGGTCAGGCCAGCCGGGCCCGCCCCGATGACCACAATGTGATCACCGGCCTTGAGGGTCGCCACCGGCCGGGGCCAAGACACTGCATCGCTCAAACGGTTCCTCTTTGGCGAAATCTGTTGCGTAGCAGCAACAACGATGTGGCGACGCGAGAGGCGGTCACCCCCATGGCTGCCCCGGCCCGGCCCGTGGTCCTCGGGTGGCTCAAGCGGCCCTTGAGTGACCCAGCTTAGTGAATGTCCGGGGCAGATTCCATGCCCAGTAGTCCTGGAGGGAAGGGGGTCGAATTGTCTCCCAACGGTCTCTACGGTGGGGAGGGTTCTTGCGCGTAGTCCGCCAGGGCCTCGCAAGCATCCGGGCTGGCTGCGAACCGCCCTCTCGGCCCGATCAACAGGGTAACTCGCGGAATCCGCGCGAGGACTTCCAGATCGATGCAGTGGCGCTCCAACAGGCGCCTCCCTGCTGTGCGCTCCAGTGGATGGACCCGACTCAGAAGGACGAGATCAACGCCGTGCGATTTGAGGTCCAGAGTTCCCGTCTTGCTCTCCTTCGCAAGGAGCCTCTTCAGGGGCACCGTCCGGTGGTTGCTGAACCAGAAGACGGTGGCGGGCTTTGCGGTCGCGATGACGGCTGTATCCCAGAGACTGTCCCGGGCCCAACGAGCCGCGGCAACCAGGCTACGAGCCTCCGCGAAGAAGCAATGCGTGTCAGCATAGGGATCGCGGCGATCGCACAAATGGTTCTGGTCGTGCCGAACGTACCTAGTCAGGCCGGAGGTGCAGAGCGCGAGCGCGAGCGCCAGAGGCAGCAGTGTCTGGGCCGGCCGGCCGGCCGCGCCACAACGTCAAAGCCGACGAGGACTGCCGCAGCGATCGCCGGCACAAGCGGGGCGAGTAGCCGTTCGACTGGCCACGGCCAGATCAACAGCACCCCGCAGGAAAGAAGGAGGTATGTGGCGATGGCGGGCCATCGTCGGGTCAGCACGAGTAGTCCGACCCCGGTGGAGACGCCAAGAACGACCAGCCATAGTAGGTTATCGACGATAGTGCCTGGGATGGTCGGGAGACCGAGCGCCCGCGGCATGGCACGGATGAGGTACTCCTCGGCGTTGGCCGTTGACTGTGCCATCAATCCGGCCCGGCCCCCGGGCCCACTGGTTGCCACCTGCCGAAGATCCTCGGCGTATGTAGAGCCGATGGTCGTTGAACCAGCATGGGCCGTGTATGCGAACCATCCTCCCATGACCATCAGCGAACACACCCCGCAGACGATGGCATGACTCCAGCGCTGGCGGAGCATCAGCCAGACCCCGATCCCTGCTAGCACCGTGAACCCGATGGTTCGGGTCAGGAAACTCGCGAGCGCTGCCAGAATGGCGACTGCCAGCCACCGGCCGGCGCCCCGCCCTTCGGCTGCAAGGGCCGCCCATACCGCCAGCGTGGCGAGGAAGATGAACGGCGTTTCCGAGAGCGCCGTCCCGGAATATTCGAGCAGCACGGGGTTCAGCGCGGTCAGAGCGACCCCGGCTACCCCGAGCCATGGACCAGTCAGACGGCGAATCCCATCGCCGAGCAGAAGGCCTGTAAGGATTAGGAGAACGATGTTCGCAGCGCGGACAGCCTCGAGAGTTGGGCCGGCAACCCGGCGAATCAACGCGATCCAAATGGCTGTTCCCGGCGGGTACTTGGCGTGCTTCGGGGTACCCAGAATGAACTCGTCATTGTAGCGGGCGTTGTCGAGGGAGTGACTGAGGATGATATAGGTCGCCTCGTCGCCCCCGATGGAGACCTCCGGCGCCCGACTCCACCATGCCACGGTGACGCTGGTGATGAGAATGAACACGACGGCAATCCAGTGGTGCACACGCCACCGCATGGGCCGGGGTGCGTGAGAGGACGGATCCGCCAAAGTGATCGGGCGTGTCATGGTTGAGCCGGGCGCACGTGAATTGCAGGAGGAATACCGGACCGCCAATCAGCCCTGGGACGCAGTGGCTCGTGTCAGCCCCGCTCGGGAGTTGGTGTAGTTTCCTCATTACACCCGCTGCCCACCCTTCCTCGGAAGATATCATGATCGTACCCGGGCCAACCATGCTGCAGGCGCGCAATCACCCGGTGGGCGTGGGCCTTCTGGGCTGCGGGTGGATCGTCGAAATTGCCCACCTCCCGGCCCTGGCGCGATCGCGTGCCGGGCGCCTGGTGGCCGCCGCGGACCCGAACCCGGCGCGCCGAGCGTGGCTGCTCGAACGCGCACCCGAGGCGCGTGTTCAGGCGGTGTGGGAGGCGTTGCTACAGGAACCATCGGTGGACGCGGTGGTGGTGGCGCTTCCGACCGCTCTCCACGCGGAAGCCGCCTGCCGAGCCTTCGCCGCAGGCAAACACGTCTACCTCGAGAAGCCGATCGCCGTTACGCTCGAGGAAGGGCGGCGGGTGGTCGAGGCGTGGCGGCGGGCCGGGACGATTGGGGCCATCGGCTACAACTTCCGGAGGAATTCCATCCTCCAGTCGGCCATGCGCACCCTCGCATCGGGGGCGCTGGGTCCTCTCATCAGCGTCCAGGGGAGCTTCCAGTGGGCTGCCGATCGCATCGAGGGCTGGCGGGCGCGGCCGGAAGAGGGCGGCGGGGTGCTGCTCGATCTGGTCTCGCACCACGTTGACCTGGTCGCCGCGCTCACCGGCCAACGCATTTCCGAGGTTCAGTGCACCCTCCGCTCACTTCGGTCCCCGGATGACACGGCGGCGCTGCAGCTGGTGACCGAGGGAGGGGTAACCGCCCAGCTGCAGGCGTCCTTCGCCGCGGGGGCGCAGGTGAATCGTCTGGACCTGGTCGGCAGGCAGGGCGCACTCTCTGTGAATCTCCTTGAGGGGCGTCCACAGCGGATCCAACGGCCGCCGGGGCGGGGCGCCCGCCTGCTGCGGGCGCTGGTCGCGCTGGAGGAACTCCATCCATCTCGGCTGCTCCGCTCCCCAGCGGCCGAGCCCTCATTCCGAGCGACATTGGAGGCCTTTCTCGAGGCAATCCGAGATGGCACGGACGTCACGCCCGACCTCGCCGATGGGCTTGAGGCCATCGCGGTGATCGAGGCGGCCTCGGCCTCGGCCAGGTCGGGTGGCCAGATGGTTCCAGTGGAGCACGGGGGGTGAGGGTATCTGTGCCGTCGGGGCTTCGGCGCGTTCTCCTCGTCCACGACTACGCCGGGTCGCGAGGCGGTGCGGAGCTGGTGATGCAGGACATGCGGGTGGAGCTTCGTCGCAGGGGGGTCGATGCCCGGCTCATGGCGAGCACCGCCGATCCATTCGATCGTGCGACTGCGCCGGACTACGGGTTCAGGGGCTCCACTGGGACCTTCCGCGCGCTCCGCGAGACAGTCAACCCTGACGCGGTGCGGGTGGCCCGCAGAGTCGTCCGGGAGTTCGATCCCCAAGTCGTGCATCTCGGGATGATCCTGACCCAGGCCTCGCCTGCCGTGCTTCCAGCCTTCCTTGGGCGGGCCGTGGTCTGGGTGCCCAACGAGTATCGGCCGATCTGCCCGCGGGGAACCCGTTTCCTCCCGGATGCCAGGCCCTGCCAGCATCCGGTGGGAGCCGCCTGCCTGCAGCATCGCTGCTTTCGCGTCCATGGACTCGCCCCACGGCTGCTCCAGCTGGCGCTGTTCAGACACTGGCGGGCGGTCGTAGACCTGGTCGTGAGTCCCAGCCGGGCCTTCGCCGATGAGCTCGAGCGCCATGGGGTGCCAGTGGACGCCGTGGTGCCGCATGGCGTCCGGATCCATCCGTGGGCAGGTGAGCCCGCCTCCGTGCCAGCCATCCTTGGGTTCGCCGGCCGTCTCGTTCCCGAGAAGGGGGCTCACATACTCCTCGAAGCACTGGCCCTGCTTCCGTCCTCCCTGGCCCAGGTCCGGCTCCGGATCGCGGGCGACGGACCGGATCGTAGCATGCTCGAGAGTCTCGCTCGCCGCCTGGGGCTCGGTGATCGGGTCGAATTCCTCGGCCACGTCTCAAGAGAGGATGTCCAGCGCATTCTCGCATCGGTCGCGGTACAGGTGGTGCCTTCGGTCTGGGCCGAGCCATTCGGGCTCGTGGTCGTCGAAGCCATGTCGCGGGGCACGCCGGTAATGGCCAGCGCCACGGGCGCTCTGTCGGAACTCGTGGATGACGGACGGACAGGGTACCTGGTCCCCCCGGGCGACGCGGGAGCGCTGGCGAGACGATTGGCGCAGGTCCTGTCGGATCCGGCCGGACTCGAGTCGGTACGCCGCGAGGCCAGGCGAGTGGTCTGTGATGTCTTTAGCATGGAACGGGTGATGGATCGTTTCCTGGGACTCTACGCCGGTCTCCTGGACTCACCGGCGGCGCAGCGATGAGTTCTCCCGGAGTCAGACCGGGCATTGCCAGGGCCACGGTGCTCGGCTTTGCGGCGGAGGCCCTCGTATTCCCGGCGGGGTTGATCACCGCCGCGTACCTGACGCGAACCCTGGGGGCGGTCCGCTATGGCCAGCTCTCACTCGTCTACGCGGCCGTGGCCCCGGTCGTATGGATTGCCTCGACGACCTTCGCGGGCCGAGTCGGGGTGAAGCTCATCTCCGACGCTGAAGATTGGCGAGGAATGGGCGCGGCCCTGCTCCGTGCCAACGCCCTCCTGGGGCTCGGGGTGATGCTGCTGTTCGCATCGGCGGCTCCCCTGCTCGGCTCGGTCCTGAAACAACCCAGCCTGACACCGTATCTCTGGCTCGCGGCGATCGAGATCGCGCTTATGCCCGTCACGCGCATCCATCGCGATGCCCTGATGGCCCGTGGCAAATACACCTCCCCTGCACTGGCCACCCTCGCGTATCAGGCCACCCGCCTCGTCTTGATCCTGGTTCTCGTGGCGGCGGGTTGGTCCGTGCTCGGGGTCATCGTCGCCAACCTCGCCGCCCGCCTGTTCGAGCTCGCCGTCTGCCGCCGTCAGCAGCCCGTGCCGCTCCGTGGCGGAGTGCCCGGCGGTCTGGGTCGGCTCCGCGAGCTGCTCGGGAGTCTCTTCCTGTATACCCTCTGCCTCCAGCTCTTCAACCGGGTGGACCTGCTGATGATTGGGTTCCTGGGGGCGGCCGCAGAGACGATCGGCCGCTACGGTGCCGCCCAGAACCTCGCGCAGGCGCCGGGCCTCTTCGCCCTGGTGTTCACCCCTCTCCTGATCGCCGCCATCCGACGGGCCGAAATCGCCGGGGCGGCGCGTGAAGCGGAGGAGTTACGACTCGGATCCGCGAGGGTGGCCATGGGGCTCTGGGCGCTGGCCGCGCCAGTGGCTGCAGGGGCCCCCCGGTTGGTGATCCTCCTCTTCGGTCCTTCGTTCGCTGGGTCCGGGCCCATCCTGGCCTGGCTCGGGATCGGCGGCGGGGCCGCCCTCGTCCTGTCCGTCCTCTCGGCCCATGAGGTTGCGGCCGGGCGTTACCGCCGGCCGCTGTTCGCTGCCGTTCCCATGTTAGTGACTGCCCTGGTGCTTCAGACCCTGCTGATTCCGAAATACGGGGGATTGGGCGCGGCCTGGGCGATGGCAGCGGGCGCAGTCCTGGCCGCACTGATCGCCCAGAGTTTCGAAGGTGTGAGAATGCTGCCATCGCGCGGTCTCGATCTGCTGCGGGCACTTGGGGGCGGCACGGCCGGCTTCCTAGGCACGCGGCTTGCTGCCATGGCAGACATTCCGTCGCCACTCGATGTCCTGGTGGGTTGCCTCGCCACGGGCATGACCCTCCTGGCGTTGCGGTTGGTGTCCACTCGGCAGGTGCGTCGCTTTGTGGCGGACCTCGTCGGCCGGAGTTCCCTCGATCTGGAAGCTGTATGATATCACCCATACTTGAACCCTCGCTGAGTGTTATCGTCGTCACTCGTGACGAATACCGGACCCTGCGTCCCATCGTCGGGGCGCTCCGGCGTCAAACCGTCGTTGGGCAGATTGAGCTGGTCGTCGTCGCGCCCGACGAGGCGGCCGGCGCCATTCCAGCGTCAGATGCCGCCGCATTCCATTCGACCCGGGTGGTAGGAGTGGGACCGGTGTTCAGCCGCGGGAAGGCGGCGGCTCACGGTGTCCTGGCTGCGCGCGCCCCCATTGTCGCCCTGAGCGAGAACCACTGTTTCCCGGCCCCCGAGTGGGCTGAGCGGACGCTGGAGAGCCATCGGGGGCCTTGGGCCGGCGTCGGTCCGGCTGTCTCGAACGCAAATCCGGAGAGCCTGCTGAGCCAGGCGCTCCATGCCTTTGGATACGGACCCTTCCCCCGCTCGGGATCTCCAGGCGTCATTGCGGAACTGCCCCTGCACAACAGTTCCTACCGCAGGGAGGTGCTCCCGGAGAACCTCGGGGAACTCCAGGAACTTCTGGGGGATGAGCGCAAGCTTCAGAGTGCGCTCGTTGAGCGTGGGCACCTCCTGTACTTTGACCCGCTGCCGCTGAAATGGCATATCAACGAGGCTACCTGGGGCCTGCTCGTGGGCCTGTTCTTTGACAGCGGCCGCCGCTACGGGGGAACCCGGGCCCAGGATTGGCCGCTGTGGCGGCGGGCGCTGTATGCCATGGCCACGCCGATCCTAAGCCTGCCCATCGCGCGTAACGGGTGGTCGAAGCTCTCGCCCGCTGGCGATGTTCGAAAAGGTCTCCGGCTGGCGGCGGTGGTCTGGATCGGCGCCCTGGTCCACGCCCTCGGGGAGGCGGTCTCCTATGTCGGGGGAGCCCGCGAAGAATTTCCGTTTGTGGAAGACGACGAATTCAAGATCCGCGAGCGCTTGGGGGGCCGTGACATCATGAAACCCGAGATTGCCTCCCTGGTGGCGCTCCTGGACGAGCCGATTCCAGGCAAGCCGACCGGGTCATGATCTCGCCCCGCCTCACCGCAGTGCTGGTTTCGCGTACCGGCCTGCGAGAATCCGGCCCCGTCCTGGAAAACCTGCTCGGGCAGACCCTGGCCAGGGACCTGGAGGTGATCCTCGTCGCGCCCCGCGGGATTGTGAGTGTGGGCGACCTGGCGGGCTTCGGCGGCTTCGAGTCTATCCGGCTCCTTGAACTCGAGCGAGTGGTGAACCGCGGCGAGGCCGCGGCCCACGGCCTCCTGCTGGCCCGGGCGCCCTTCGCGAGCCCGCGTGAGAACCATTCGTTCCCCTCTCCCGACGCTCTGGAGAGGGTGATTCAGGATTGGCACCCCGACGATGCCGCTGTCGCGCCGACCGTACGTTCTGCGAACCCGGAGACGAGGCGCAGTCTCGCCATGTACCTGGCCGCCTATGGGCCGGCGGCGGCTCCTGCCGACCCGGCACCTCGGGACACACTGCCTCATCACAACGCCATTTTCCGCTCTGACCTCCTGCGGGAGATTGGCGACCGGCTGCCCGAACTGATGAGCGACGAGAATCGGCTGCATGCTGAATTGCAGCGGCGAGGCTTCAGGCTCCGGCTCAGGCCGGACGCCGTGATCTGGCACGTGAACGAAGCGAGGTGGTCGAGGGCGGTGACCGACCCGTTCATGCTCGGGCTCGCCTTCGGAGCAAGCAGGGGTGTTCAATGGCCTTTGGCGAAGCGGCTGCTGGGCGCCCTCGGTGCCCCCATCATCGCCGTGCTTCGGTTGAAGGGGCTGGTGCAGTTGGGCCGCCGGGCTGAGGACACCCGTCACCGAATCTGGTGGCTCGCCCCCATGCTCGGCCTGACGGCTCTCATGGCGGCACTCGGCGAGGCGTGGGGATATCTCCGGCCAGGCACACCAATTCCGGATCACGTCGAAGCGCATGAGTTTCACCTCCGCGGGCGGCTCGCGGGTGTCCTGCCAGCGTCACCCTGGCTGCGGGATATCGTGGCCCGTCTGCCCGCGGATCTCGAGTGAGCGTCTGGGGTGTGACGGGTGCCACTGGCTTCATCGGCCAGCACCTGTGCCGCCATCTTCTGGATCGCGGCGAGAGGGTTGTGGCGCTGGTTCGTCCGGAGAGTTCCGCTGGCCAGATGGACAGCCGCGCGGAGGTGCGTCGGGTCAACCTCGATGACCCGTCTGGCCTGCAACGCGCCTTGACGGGGATCGAGATCGGCGTCCACCTGGCCGCGCCGCGACGGACGGTACGGCGGCGGCAAGGGACGCCGACCCGCCATGGGCTCCGCGGGGGAAGCCGGGAGACCATGGTCGATGCCGTCGCCGCGCTTCTGACAGCTGGGTCCCGTGCCGGCATGCGCCGGCTGGTGCTCGCCAGTTCCACGGCCGTATTCGGGCATACCTGGCGGGCGGTGGGCGATCACGATCGCCCCGGGCCAGATACGCCGTATGGGAGGGACCGGCTGGCTGGGGAGGAGACGGCCGCGTTACTGGGTTCGCAACTCTCGGTGGAGACCGTCGTCGCCCGTCTCAGCGAGGTATTCGGTCCTGGCAGCTCCTCACATGGCCCGCTGTTCCTGAGCGTTGCCCGGGGTGGGTTCCGCGTGATCGGTGATGGCAGGCATGCCCACCAGCTCGCCTACGTCGATGACGCAGTCCGGGCTTTGGATGCGTGCGGCAGGCTCCCCGGCGCTGCAGGAAAGGCGCTGCTCGTGTCCGGTCCGAGGATCACCCTCCGGGAGTGGATTGGGGGCATCGCGATGGCGGCGGGCACCTCGGTGCGGTACTTCGGAGCTGCGGGTGGCCCGGCGCGTGCGCTGCTGCATGCCCTGGGGAGCATGCCCATCCACGTGGGCGGATCCCGGCGCCTGGCCTGGGACTACATGCTGCGTCCGCGGGCTTACGACGTTCAATCGTCACTTGAGGTCCTGGGTCCCTATCAGGGGTCCGACCAGAACCGGGGGATCGAGGCGACCCTGGCGTGGTACCGTGCCCATGACTTCAGCGGTTGAGGACGCACCGATGAGCCGGATGGAAGGATCCCCACTCCCCTCGGTGTCCGTCATCGTTCCTACATTCCGGCGGCCCCTGGCGCTCCGCCGATGTTTGGAGGCCCTGGCGCAACTCCAGTATCCCCGGGATCGGCTGGAGATCGTGATCGTAGATGACGGGGGCGGGGCAGTCTCCCACCACGGCCTGGCCGTTCTGCCCCCGGACCTCCAGGTGCGGCTCGTCGTCCAGAAGAACCGGGGCCCCGCCAGCGCCAGGAATCGCGGCGCACGCGAGGCGACAGGAGATATCCTCGCCTTCACGGACGATGACTGCTGTCCCCGGCCGGAGTGGCTCCTGGACTTGACCGCCGGGCTCGCCGACGAGCCATGCGCCTTGGTTGGGGGCCCGATCGTCAACGCCCTGCTCTCCAACATCTACGCGCAGGCCAGTCAGGATCTCGTGAGCTTTCTGTACGAGTACTTCCCTGATGGCCGGGCGCTGCTTCCCTTCTTCACGTCGAACAACATTGCCTGCCGCCGGAGTCCCTTCCTCGAGGTCGGGGGCTTCGATGAGACCTTTCGCTTCAGCGCAGGCGAAGACCGCGACCTGTCCGAGCGCTGGGCTGCAGCGGTCGGGCGACTCCACTATCTCCCTGGGGCCGTGGTGGACCACTACCACGAGCTTACCTTCGGGCGCTTTCTTCGGCAGCACCACTACTACGGCAGGGGTGCCATCCATCTGGCGCGGCGGCGCGAAAAGCGGGGCTGGGGCAGGCCTCGGCCGGAGCCGCTGGTATTCTATGCGAGGATGCTGGCCTATCCGATCAGGCACCATGGCTGGCTGCGCGGGGGATTGATGGCGGGATTGCTGAGTCTCGCCCAACTCTCGGGACTGTCGGGAATGCTGGCTGAGGCGCTCCATCCTTCCCACCGGGACGAAGCCCACGGTTGCTGACGCTAGCCGAAAATCAGTGAAGGCTCCGTCGCCGCCTGCAGTTGCTCCCGGGTCACACCCTCCGTCATTTCGACCACCTTCAAGCCCTGCGGCGTCACGTCGAGCACTGCCAGCTCCGTGATGATCCGGTGCACGCACCGGGGGCCGGTCAGCGGCAGGGAGCAGCGGTTCACGATCTTGGGTGTTCCGTCCTTGGCACAGTGGTCCATGATGATGACCGTGCGCTTGGCCCCGGCCACGAGGTCCATCGCCCCTCCCATCCCCTTCACCATCTTGCCCGGGATGGTCCAATTGGCCAGGTCACCCTGTGCCGAGACTTGGAGCGCGCCGAGGATGGTGAGGGCGATGTGGCCGCCCCGAATCATC
>Ga0315273_10004917_pt1 | contig 16464 bp, 19 predicted proteins | sample YL17G02_0_MG_FD_205753 | JGI IMG/M metagenome (GOLD analysis project Ga0315273, IMG submission 205753) | Sediment microbial communities from Yellowstone Lake, YNP, Wyoming, USA - YL17G02_0 | ecosystem: Environmental > Aquatic > Freshwater > Lake > Sediment | place: USA: Wyoming | collected... | reverse complement strand
CGGTTTGCCCGCTGTTTGCCGAGAACGCCATCGCGTTATCTCTCGAAAATCCGTTCGGCGAAGTTCAGGAACTCGGCCGAAAAGTCCTCCATCCGCGCGCCGATTTCGCGGATGACCTGGCCGAAGTGGTTGAAGAAGATCGCCGCCGGAATCGCCGCCGCAAGCCCCATCGCGGTCGCCACCAGCGCGTGGGCGATGCCCGGCCCGACCGCGCGCAGGCTCACCCCCCCCGACAGCCCCAGCGCCTGGAACGCGTCGATGATCCCCCATACCGTGCCGAACAGCCCGATGAACGGCGTTACGCTCGCCACCGTCGCCAGCCAGTTCATGTTCCGTTCCAGCCTGGTCAGTTCCTCGCTCATGCCAAGCTGCAGGCAGCGCTCGACCGCCGGCAGGTTCGCCACCACGCCGCGCCGCTTGATCTGCCGCTCGATCTCCTCGTAGCCGAAGTCGAAAACGGCCACCAGCGGCGCCTGCGCGAACTGTTCGCTGGCCTGCGCCACGGCCTCCAGACCGGGCGCCTTGCGGAACGCGCGCAGGAAGCGCAGATTGGCCGTGCGCGCCTGCCGCAGCATGTTCCACTTCGAAAAAATGATGGCCCAGGACCAGACCGAGAACAACAGCAGGAACGACAGCACCGCCGTCGGAATGGGGCCGGCCGTCGAGATGAGGTTCCAGATACTCACTTGGTAGAGAAAGCCGGCGAACGAAGCCAACGTCAATGCCACTCCTTTTCCTTACTCTCCTATAATACTGAAGCCGCGCCCGGAGTGCGTCAAAACAATTTACGCATATTTTGTTCCATCCAACTATTTCGGGAACAGGCTGCGAAATAGCGGCAAGGGGGCTAGAGCGGGCGCACGCGCCGGCCGCGAAACTCGGCCGCCGCGTTTTCCTTGTGGATCTGCAAACCGATTCTGCCCGAGCCTTGCGCCGCCGCGGGCAGCCGGCCGGTTTCCGACACCGTCTCTCCGTCGATGCGCACCAGGCAGCTCGAGCCGCGCACGATGATCCGCATCGGGAACCAGCGCTCTTCGTATTCGGCCCCCACGCGGCTCCGGTCGATCGGTAGGGGTCGGATATATCCGACCGCAACCGCGGTAGCCGGCGGGGGACCCGCGAAGGAGGAACCCGCTGTTGACATGCCCGTGGCTGCGCGCGGCGGCGGTGAACTCGAAGTCGCCAAACACCGGCTTGGCGTGAAGTTTGCCGTGGCCGTTGGAGCCGTCCGGAGTCCGGCCGTCGAACAACTCGACGAACTTCACCCGGCCGGGCAGCTTCTCCAGCCGGAGGTTGCGGACCCGGTAGGCGTAACCCATGCCGGGAAAGCCTGTGTAACCGCGCTTCGGGCGGTGCTTCAGTTCCGGGTAGGCGCTCATGTCGAGGTCCTGCACCAGAATGTCGTCTATCACGGCTTTCAACTGGTCTCCGTCCGGTTCGACACGGACCCTGTGCCAGCCGCCCCAGGACTCCTCGAGCGGCTGCCGCGGCGGCAGCGCGCCCACGATGCCGCCGGTCAGGTAGCTGCTGGTTTCGCGGTGGAAGTCGTACCCCAGGCCGATGGCGATGCCGGCGCGCGCCGGCCGCCCAACTCGCGGCGCACGCAGATGCACGGCCGCCTCGGTTCACTGCGACAGCTTGTATTCGGACTCGAGCCGGAAGCTCTCGTGCTCGGCGGCGGTCCGAAGCCAATTTGGGACGTTGGCGGCGCCGCTCGAATAAAGCTCGCCCTGGACCGCCGAAAACGTCGCGCGCGGCCCCTCGTGCACCCAGCCGGAAAGATTCCGGCCGTTGAACAGCTCCCCCGGTCGGGCAATCCATGCCAGCGGAACCAGGATGGCGACGAAAAGCCTCGTTTTCTTATTGTCGCGCGGGGTGGAGACCCGTATATAATTGTCTCAACAGGCGTCCGGAGGGGCGGGAACGGATGTGACGAGCAGTCAACGGACTACGGAGGAAAACGATGCTTTTTGAGCTGATATCGACGAGATCGCTCGGAGAGATCGACCAGGCCCTGCGGGAATCGGCCGCGCGCCAGCAGTTCGGCGTCATCGCGGTTCACGACCTCAAGGACACCATGCGGAAGAAGGGCGTCGAGTTCGCGGGGGAGTGCTTCATCTACGAAGTGTGCAACCCGCACCAGGCCAAACGGGTGCTCGAGGCCAACGGCGCGGTGTCCACCGCGCTGCCGTGCCGGATCTCGGTGTATCGCGCGGGTGAGGCGTACAAGATCGCCACCCTGCTGCCGACGGCGCTGATGAAGATGTTCGGGTCGCCGGAACTCGAGCCCGTGGCCCAGGAAGTCGAGGCCGTCATCCGGCGGATGGTTGAGGACGCCGCTGGATCCAGCGGTGAATGAGGAAGATCACCCAGCCGCAGCCGGCCAAGATGACGATGGGCGGGACCAGGTGCATCCAGAAAGAGCGCCCGCCCTCGGGTTCGATCAGAATCCGCATGCCGTAGCGGCTCTTGTAGTAATCCAGGATCTCCCGGTCGGATTTCCCTTCCGCCACCAGCCGGTTGATTTCGGCGCGCATCTCCAGCGCCACTTCGCTGCGATGGGCGGCCACCGGCTCCGACCAGCAGCAGGGCGCCAGCAGCACCCTCTGCAAAGCCGCGGCTCTGGTCTTCCGAGCGTCGGTCAACCCGGCCAGAGCCGCCGACGCCAACACCAGAACCGCGACCACCAGGCGTTTCTTCATTTCTTCCCAGGATACCCGGGTTTCCGTGTAGAATAGGGAAGTCAACGCCAGTGACGGTCATGACTGCGACAGCCTTGCCCAGCCCCTTAGCGATTCTGCTTGCCGCCCCTGCCGGCAGCCTGTTTCGTGGGCTCTTTGACGAAACCTTTACCGGCATCCATCAGTTGGACTGGTTCGACTGGGCGATGATGATCCCCTATTTCACGGTGCTGATCGTCCTGTCGATGTACGGCATGCACCGCTATGAAATCATTCGCACTTATCTCAAGTACGGGAAGCGGCTGCCGAAGGAGCCTCCCGCCCGGTTCGACGAACTTCCGCTGGTGACCGTGCAACTCCCGCTGTACAACGAGCGCTTCGTGGTCGAGCGTTTGATCGAAGCCGTCAGCAAGCTGGAATACCCGCGCGAGAAGCTCCAGATTCAGGTTCTGGACGACTCGACCGACGAGACCCATCCGTTCACCCAGAGCCTGGTGGCGCGCTACCGGGCCGAGGGCCTGCCAATCGAATACCTCCACCGCGGGAATCGGCACGGCTACAAGGCCGGCGCCCTGCAAGAGGGCATGCAGACCGCCACCGGCGAGTTCTTCGCCATCTTCGACGCCGACTTCGTTCCCGGCCCCGACTTTCTGCTCCGCACCATCCACTTCTTCGCCGACCCGAACATCGGCGTCGTGCAAACCCGCTGGAGCTACTTAAACCGCCACCACAACCTGCTCACCGAGGTGCAGGCGATGCTGCTCGACGGGCACTTCGTCCTGGAGCACGGCGCGCGGTACGGCCGCGGGCTGTTCTTCAACTTCAACGGCACGGCGGGCCTGCTGCGGCGCAAGATGATCGAGGACGCAGGCGGCTGGCAGCACGACACGCTCACCGAAGATTCCGACCTGAGCTACCGCGCGCAACTGGCCGGCTGGCGGTTCGTCTACGTGCCGGGCATCGATTGCCCCTCGGAACTGCCGGTGGAGACCTACAGCTTTCAGGTGCAGCAGTCGCGCTGGGCCAAGGGCCTGACGCAGGTGGCCTGGAAACTGCTTCCGCGTATCCTCAAGGCGGATCTTCCGGCGCGCGTCAAGGTGGAAGCCTTCATGCACCTGACGCCGAACATCTCCTACCCGCTCATGATCGTCCTGTCGGCGTTGATGCTGCCGGTGATGATCGTGCGCTTCTACATGGGCTGGTTCCAGATGCTGTTGATCGACTTCCCGCTGATCGTCGCCAGTTTCTGGTCGATTTCGGCGTTCTACGTCATGGCGCAGAGGGAGTTGTACCCGAACCGCTGGAAGCGCTCCGTCACACTGCTGCCGATGCTCATGGCGGCCGGCGTGGCGCTCACGGTGTCCAACACGCGCGCGGTCCTGGAAGCTCTGTTCGGCATCCAAACCGCCTTTGCGCGCACGCCCAAATACGCGCTGGCGGGCGAAAAGAGGCAAGCGCCGGAAGGCGCCGAGTACCGGCGGCGCAGCGGGTGGCTGCCGTTCATCGAACTGGCCATCGGCACCTACTTCCTGGGCACGGTGGCGTTTGCCATCGACACTTACAACTTCCTCGCCATCCCCTTCCTGATGCTGTTCGTCGCCGGCTACTATTGGGCCGGACTGACGACGCTCTGGCAGGAGCACCAGGGACGGCTGCGCTGGCAGCGCGAGGTTGAACTGGCGCGCTCGGCGGCCAACCGCGCCGGCTAAACAGCGGCGACTTCCCGCGGACCGAGGCGAAAAGGGTTCGGAAATTGTACGCTATCGGCAGGTGACAAACAGTGAAGCGACTAACCATTTGCGTTCTTCTGTTCGCGGCTGCGGCGGCTGCGGCGGCAGCAGCGCCGCCGGTCCGCATTCTCATCGCTTACCATTCCCAGACCGGCAACACGGAGAAGCTCGCCATGGCGGTGCGGGATGGCGCGGCGTCCGTCCCGGAGGTCGAAGTCGCGCTTCGAAAAGTCGGCGAGGCAAGCGCGGAAGACATCGTGAAGGCCGACGGCCTCGCTATCGGCACCCCGGTGCACTGGGGCAATCTCTCGGCTGAAACCAAGAGTTTCCTGGACCGCGTGGGAGCGGCGCTGGGACTTGGAAAGAAGGGCGCGACGTTCGGCGAAGGACGGATGGCGGGCGTGTTCTGCACCGCCGGAGGACCGGCCGGAGGCCAGGACACGGCGCGGCTTTCCATCATCGCCGCGCTGCTGCACATGCGCTTTGTCGTCGCCGGAGGAGTGTCCGGCGACGGCTTCGGCGTGCTGGGCCCGCAGGCGATTGCCGGGGGCGCGCCGGGCGGTCTTGGCAAGAGCGATCTCGACGACGCCCGGCGCTTCGGCGAGCGCCTGGCGCGCCTGACCAAACAGTTCCGCTCCGGGGCGGGGAAGTAGCGGCGCCGGGTTCCCCTGCCGGCGGGGCGGCTACACCGTCACCCAGCCCTGCTTCTGGTTGCTCTCGATGACCTTCTCGAGCAGGTGCATGCCCCACATGCCTTCGGCGAAGGTCGGGTATTCGACCGGAGCGGACGGATCGGCGATTTTCCGATAGAAGCGGCGGAAGACCTGCTTGTGGGTGTCGCCGTAACCTTCGCCGTGGCCGCCCGGCAGGTCGGCGTAGGTGGCGGCGGCGGGCTTGAGCAGCGACGGGTCCTTCAGAACGAGCTGGCTGGGCTGGTTGCGGTGGCCGATCCACAGCTCGTCGGGCCGCTCCTGGTTCCAGATGGCGCCGCACTTGGCGCCGAAGATCTCGATCTGGAACCGGTTCTTGCAGCCGGCCGACACCTGGCTGACGGTGTAGGCGCCGCGGGCGCGGTCGCCGAATCTCACCAGGCAGGAAGCGAAGTCCTCGGTTTCGATGGGCACTTCCTCATAGTCTTCGGGCCGGAGCGTCTTGCCGGCGAAGGTCTCAATCGCCACCTTGGGCCGCTTGCGGGTCTTGTGGAAGATCTGGAGGTCGGCGCACAGCGCGGTGATCTTCAAGCCCGTCAGGTGCTGCGCCAGGTCCATCCAGTGCGATCCGATGTCGCCGGTGACGCGGAGCGGACCGTTCTCCTTGGCGTCGATGCGCCAGTTGTAGTCGGTGTCGTAGAGCAGCCAGTCCTGCGAATAGGTGCCCTGCACCACCAGGATTTCGCCGAGGTCGCCGTCTTCGATCATCCGGCGGATGTGCTGAACCACGGGGTAGTAGCGGAGGTTGTGGTTGACGCAGTTGGCGACGCCCTTCTTCGCGGCGGTCTCGACCAAACCCCGGGCCTCGGCCTCGGACACGGTCAGCGGCTTCTCGCACAGCACGGCCTTGCCGGCTTCGATGGCGGCCATGGCGACGGGATAGTGCAGCGCGTTGGGCGTGCAGACGTGCAGCGCCTCGATCTGGGGGTCGGCGACGATCGACTGGTAGTCGGCGGTGGTGCGCCCGACGCCGATCGACTGGCCGAAGCGGCTGGCTTCGTCCTCGGAGATGGCGGCCACGGCCACGATGTCGACGTTGCCCAGCCGGCGGATCGCCTCGGCGTGCACGCGCCCCATGAATCCGGCGCCAATGACAGCGGTCTTGATTCTGCGCATAATCTGGTTAGCTTCCTTTCGCGAATGAAATCGGCCTTCCCACACTGTATCGCAATTGCTGGTAGACTGAACAGAACCTGCGATGCAACTTCGCATACGGCTGAGACAGGGTCCTCGGCTCAAGCAGAAGAGGAACGCCAGCCGGCGAGTGGCGCTAGCCCTGTCGGCGCTGCTCACGCCCGCGGCCCTGATGGCCTTCGCGCTCGCCTTCTGGCGCTTTGGCGCGGATATGAACTGGACCGGCCGGTTCGCCATCGCCGACGGACTGTTCTCCCACTGGCAGGTGTGGGGCGCGATGGGGATCGCGATCGAGGCCTGCGCCGTGGCTCTGGCCCGCTACGGGCGCGGCCAAGGCGCCGGCGCGCCGTAGGCCGGCCGCTTCTGCTATTCTTCGAATAGGGCGGGTCCGCTTTCCTGATGCGTTATACCACTTCCACCAGAGACTACCGCGACAGCTTTTATCCCGGTTACTTTCCGCCCGGCGTCAAGTGGCTGCTGATCTCGAACACGGCCGTTTGGCTGGTCTTCTTCTTCGCCGCGCGGTCGGCGTTCGGACTTCTCTTCCAGCCGTTCAAACTGGTGCCCGGCGACGTGGTCCACGGGCTGGCCCTGTGGCAACTGGCCACCTACCTGTTCCTGCACGATCCGTTCGGGTTCAGCCACATCCTCTTCAACATGCTCACGCTGTGGATGTTCGGCGCCGATCTCGAGCGGGAGTGGGGAACCCGGCAGTTCCTGCGCTTCTACTTCCTGTGCGGCATCGGCGCGGGGGTTTGCGTGGTGGCGGCCAACGCCGCCCTGGGCGGCGACATGCAACGGGCCACCATCGGCGCTTCGGGGGCCATCTACGGACTGCTGATGGCTTTCGGCGTTCTGTTCCCCGACCGGATTGTGCTGTTCAGCTTCCTGTTTCCGATGAAGGCCAAGTACTTCGTCATGATCCTGGGCGCCATCGCCTTCCTGAGCTCGATGGGGAGCGGCAACAGCAACGTCAGCAACGTCGCGCACCTGGGCGGCATGATCTTCGGCTACTTCTATCTCAAGAGCCGCATCGGGCGCGTGCGCTTCAGCCTGGCGGCCAGCGTGAACCGCGGATACCGCGAATGGAAACTGGCTCGCGCGAAGAGGAAGTTCAAGGTCTACCTCCGCAAGCAGGATCGCGATCCCGACCGCTGGGTGAACTGAGAAACCCGGGACAGTATCCTCAATTCCCATTTTTCCCGGCAGCACGGCTTTCAGGCTGTGCCAAGAAACCGGTATTGAGGATACTGTCCCTGGTTTCCTTGTTATAGTCAGACTGAGGGGGCACGACATGACACGTCCGAGCAGGATCGCCCTGGCGGGGCTGATTGCGGTGGCGGCGGCGCTGATGGCGCAGCAGGGTCCGAAGAAGGAATCCTCCGACACCGTCGCGCGCCCGCGCAAGAAGGGCGAGACGCCCGAGGCCGAGCAGAAGATTCCGTCCAAGTACAGCAAGAAGGACAAGCCCGACGTGCCCGCCGGGCTGCCCACCTTCCGCAGCGACGTCATCACCGTCAGCCTGGACGCGGCGGTGCTCAACAACCGCGGCCAGCCCATACCCGGCATCCCGCGCGGCAACTTCCGCGTGCTGGAAGACGGCGTCCCGCAGCAGGTCAGCAACTACTCGACGGGCGAAGCGCCGATGACCGTCTGCCTGGTGATCGAGTTCAGCAATCTGTTCCAGCAGTACTGGAGCGAGAGCTGGTATCAGACCCTGACGGCGTCCTATGGTTTCATCGACACCCTCAAGAAGGAAGACTACGTCGCGGTTGTGGCCTACGACATGCGCCCGGAGATTCTCTCGGACTTCACCACCGACCGGCAGGCCACGCATGAGGCCATGCAACGGCTGCGGATCGCCGCGTTTTCCGAGTCGAACCTGTTCGACGCGCTGACCGACACGGCCGAACGCATGCAGGACCTGGAGGGGCGCAAGGCCATTGTCCTGATCTCCTCCGGCATCGACACGTTCAGCAAGCTGACCTTCGACAAGACCCGCAAGATCCTCCAGCAGGCCAGCGTTTCCATCTACGCCATCGGTCTGATGCAGGCGCTGCGGGAGTGGTACGACGCCCGCGGCGCCATGGGCCCCATCCAGCGGCTGGATTTCCTCCAGGCCGACAACCAGCTCCGCACCTTCACCAAGGAGACCGGCGGCCAGGCCTTCTTCCCGCGCTTCTATGGGGAGTTCCCGAGCATCTTCCGCCAGATTTCCGACGCGTTGCGCAACCAGTACTCGCTTGCCTACCAGCCATCCAATCAGACGCGCGACGGCAAGTTTCGCAAGATCAAGGTCGAACTCGTCAACCCGGCGACCGGGGAGCCGCTGAAGGTCACCGACGAAAAAGGAAAGCCGATCAAGTACACTATTATCGCGAAAGCCGGCTACACGGCGCCGCGTGAGGTCGAATGAAATCGAGAACCACTTTGCGCGGCGAAGTCAAGCAAAACATCTCGCGCGTTTCCAGTCCGATACGAAACGATTGACAGGATGGTTTCGGCTCTGCTACCTTCACCTAGTTCGTCATGAGTGCCGCCACGCCCTTTAAATCGTCCCCGGTTCCGATCCGCATCCTGCTAGTGGATGACAACCAGCACGGTCTGGTCGCCCGCAAGACCGTGCTGGAGGAGTTGGGTTATCTCATTACGGCCGCATCGGGAGCCCCGGAGGCGTTGGAGCACTTCTCAAGCGGCGCCTATGATCTGGTGATCACGGATTATAAGATGCCGAAGATGAACGGGAAGGAATTGATCGAGCGCGTGCGGAAACAGGCGCCGGCGATTCCCATCATCCTGCTTTCCGGCTTCATCGACGCACTGGGCCTGGACGAGAAGTCGACCGGCGCGGACGTGGTTATTCAGAAGAGCGCCAACGAGGTCGCGCACCTGGTGCGGTCGGTCAAGCGCCTGCTGACGCGCAAGCCTCCCAGGAAACCCGCCGGCGTCGAACAGCCGCCGGCGATTGCGGCGCGCGCCCGCGGCCAGAGCGTCTGATTTCCAGATGATAATCCGGAGAACCGCCGTGGCGATGCTGGGCGCGGCTGCGATGGCCCGGGCGACCGCGCCCGGGCGGCAGCCCGCCGCGGCGCCGGACGGACTGAGCCCGCCCGAACGGCAGGCGGCGCGGAAGTGGATGCGCCGGCTCAGCCTGCGCGAGCGCGTCGCGCGCCTGGCGGGATTTCCACCACCTGGTCCGCGATGCGCGCGTCGGCGGGCTGGCGCTGCTAAACCGCGTCGACAACGGAGTGGTCCGCAACGCCGAACCGCACGCGCTGGGCGCGTTTCTGAACCGGATGCAGCAACAGGCGCGAGTGCCCCCGATCGCCGCCGGCGGCTCGGCGAAATCGCGATCCGCGGCAAACTGCCCGTGTCGATCCCGGGTCTCGCCAGCGCTGGCGACGGGATTCAGCTTCCGGCGCTGAGCGGTCCGATCACCCCTTGATTTCGACCAGCGACTCGCCCGACTTCAGCATCCGCAACGCCTGTTCGAAGGTCTTCTCGAGAATGTCTTCCAAGCGGCGGTTCGACGTGTTTCCGCAGGTCACCCAAATGACACACGGCGGCGGTCCCGACAGGCGGACGATCTCAACGAAGTCGCGGTCCTTGGTAAGGACAACCGAATCGGAAGCCCGAAATGCCCCGAAGATCCGGTGGTCGGATGCGAGCAACAGACCCGCTTCGGAGACGTGCATTGCTTCAACTCCAAACCGGTTTGCGAGCCAACACGCGATCAAGGGCGACAGTTGCGCGTCGACAATAACCGTCATTCGGAGACCAGAACCGGGTGGTTGATTTCACGGGCTGCATACTGCAAGCATGCCTGGACGTCTTCCGGCTCGATATACGGCAACTCGGCGACCACTTCAGCCGGCGATAAACCCGCTGCAAGCAAGTCCAGAACGTCGGAGACGCGGACCCGCATGCCACGAATACACGGCCGGCCGCCGCACTGCTCTCGGTTCACGGTGATGCGGGCGGCCAAGTTCTCCATACCTGCATTCTACCGTGGCGCCGCCGTGGGCCGGAAGCCGGCCAGGCGCGGGGCGCGCACGTCCTGCTCCCAGGCGGCCAGAAGGGTTTCCAGTTTTCGAGCGCGATCCGGCATGGCCCCCAGCAGGTCGCGCTGTTCGAGCGGGTCCGCCGCCAGGTCGTGCAGCTCGCGCTTGCCGTTGTCGTCGACCAGCTTCAGATCGCCCTGGCGCACGGCTTTGCGCGTGTTTTCGGCGCGCCGGAAGCGCCAGAACACAGTGCGCGGGAATGGCTGGCGCTGGCCGCGGATCACCGGCAGCAGATCGGCGCCGTCGAACTTGCGGCCCGCGGGCGGCGCGATCCCGGCGGCGGCAAGCAGAGTGGGAAGCAGATCCATGGTCAGCGCGACCTGGTTGTTGGTGCGGCCCTCCAGGCTCAGGCGCGGCCACCGAAGCAGGCACGGAACGCGAATGCCGCCCTCCCAAAGCGAACTCTTGCGGCCGCGCAACGGGCCGTTGTCGCCATTCGGATCTCCGCCGTTGTCGCTGAGAAACAGGACCAGGGTGTCGCCGGCGCGGCCCATCCGGTCGAGCTGCGCGAGGACATCGCCGATGCGCGCGTCCATGCGCTCGACCATCTTCGCGTAAGTCTTCCGGTCGCCGTTGCGCCAGGGCGCGGTGCCGGTTTTCGGATCCAAGCCCTCGGGATCCTGAATCGGCGTGTGCGGCGCGGTGAAGGGCAGGTAGAGAAAGAAGGGCTTTTCGCTGCGCCGCTTCATCCAGTCCACGGCCGCCTCGGCGAACAGATCTGTTGTGTAGCCCTTGCGCTCGACTGTCTCCAGGTTGCGGTACAGCACTGTCCGCCCGTCCTCTTCCTGGTGCGTGAAGTAGTCGGCATTGCCGCCCAGGATGCCGAACGACTCGTCGAAACCGTGCGCGGCGGGCCAGAACTTATTGGGATAGCCCAGGTGCCACTTGCCGAAGCAGCCGGTGTCGTAGCCCGAGTCTTTGAGGATGCGCGGCAGCGTGATCTCGGAGGCCGGCAGCCCGAGTTCGCCGCGCTGCTGCAACCAGGCCGCCTCGTCGTAGCGCCCCTGATCGCCGACGCCCAGAGCGCATTCCAGGCCGCCCACGCGCTGTTGATAGCGGCCGGTCAGCAGGGCCGTGCGCGTGGGCGAGCACTCCGGGGCGTTCGCGTAGAACTGCGTGAATCGCACGCCGCGCCGGCCCAGGGAATCGATGTTCGGCGTGCGGATGTCGGGCGAGCCATAGCAGGAGAGATCGCGCGAGCCGAGATCGTCGGCCAGAATCAGAACGATGTTCGGCCGCTTCGCCGCGGCGCCAGGCAGAGCGGAAGCGGTAGTTGCGCAAAGCCATTCGCGCCGCGTCATCGTGTGTGCCTCACAATCCAGGAAGAAATCACTTCGAGCGCCGCCGGCGCAAAGGTCTCCTCGATCCCCGCGTACTCGGTCACCAGTCCCGTTTTCGAGGTCTGGAACAGGTGGTTCAGCGCGGGCAGTTTGACGATCGAGTAGTCACGGTTGCCGGACGACTCGAGCGCCCCTGCCATCGGCGGCAGGTTGAGCGGCGGCGGAACCTGCGAGTCCCGCTCGCCGAACATCGCCAGCACCGGGCACTTCACCTTGGCCAGCGCCGGCGCGGGATCGAAGGTGAGCAGCGCGCGGAAGGCCGGCGTCAGCATGCCCGTAAGCTGCTTCTCGCCGGCGGCAATCAATGTTGGCGCCGCGGCGCGGTCCTCTTCCGTCATTGCGCCCGCGAAGTTCTTGATCGCCTCGCGCAAGTCCTTCTCCGACGCGCCGCGCTTCAGTCCGCCGAACATCACCTCTTGCAGCCGGCGGTTCAGCGCCGCGGCGCGCTCGCTTCCGCCGGGCAGGCGCGCGATCATCTTGCTCTGCTCGTACATCAATTGCTCGCCGCTCACGCCCGGACCCGCCAGCAGAATCAGAAAAGCGATTTCCGGCGAGCGCCCGGCGGCGGCCATGCCGATGGCCGCGCCTTCGCTGTGGCCCGCCAGACCGATCTGTTTCGGGTGGATCTCTTTGCGCGGCTTCAGAAGCTCGATGCACGCCAGCACGTCGCCGGCGAGATCCTCGTAGGTGCTCAGAGCCGGCTTTCCGGTGCTGCCGCCGACACCGCGGTCGTCGGTGCGCAGCACGGCAACGCCCTGGCGCGTCAAGTGGTCGGCGAGCACCAGAAACGGCCGGTGCCCGAAGACCGCTGCGTTGCGGTCCTGCGCCCCCGAGCCGGTGAGCAGCATCACGGCTGGGAACGGCCCTTTTCCATTCGGCAAAGTGAGTGTCCCGGCCAGTTTCACGCCGCCCGCTTTGTTTTCGACGACGACCTCCTCTTCGCGGTACGGGTAGGGCTTCTTCGGATCCTGCGGCCGCGCGAGCCCCGCCTCAGAGCGTTTGAAGACCAATGGAAGCGCGGCGCCGCGCTGCCGCCACTGGCCCGTGATTTCCGTTCCGTCTTTGTTGAGCCGCCCCTCGTAGGATGCCATCAGCGGCCCCAAGTCCAGCCGCACGTCGAGACCCTGTTGCGTGATGGTGGTGACGGGAATGCCCATGGCGCCCTGATCGACGCTGTCGATGTTCGCCGTCAGGCCGGACGCGCCGGCAGTCACGTGCAGCACCATCCGCAGCCGCGCGGCGCCGGCCTCCAGCGTGCCGGCCCAGTTGCCGGCCAGCGGCGGCGCCTGCGCGAAGGCCGAACAGACAAACAGCGTCAGGAACGAAAAAAGCCTGGTCATGCTTCTTCTATTTTCCGTAGGCACGGACCGGATTGTCCCACAGCAGCGCTGGAAGCCAGGCCGGATCCAGCCGCGGCAAGAAGTCCGTATACAGGTACGTGTAGTCGCGGTAGTTGCCGCCGCCGGGCTCTCCGGGCCGGTACCAGCCGGCGTCGTGCGAGACCAGCGCCTGAGAGAGCAAGCCTTTCTCCGACATCCACCGGAAGCACTCCAGGTGCCAGTCGGCGCTCTTGGGGCTGAGTCCGTCGAATTCCATCCATGCGCCGGTGCGCGCGAACTTCTCGTGCACGGCGTGATCCTTTTCGCTGTGGGCGTGAACCCAGACGAACTTCGACGGGGCCACCTTGTTCGAGACGACGATCTCGACCTGCTCCAGAGCCGCCGCACCGGAGTTGGTGTGCGAAGCGATGGTCAGCCCGGTTTCCCGCGACGTGAGGGCCGCCGCCTCGACCAGCTTGCGGTCCAATTCGTGAAGCGGCGTCTTGCTGACGCCGGTCTTGATGAAGCGCGGCTTGACGCCGTCGATGCCCTTGCGCGCTTCCTCGATCCAGCGCCGCGCAAGCTGCCCGGCCGTTTCCGTTCGCGCGAACGACGGCACGAACTTGTGATTCGCCGCGCCGTAGATGCCGGTGTTGATCCAGATCTCGACGCCGGTTGCCTGGGAGAGCCGCCGCATCAGGCGCGCGTCGCGGCCCAGGAAATTCGGCGTCGCTTCCAGCATCCGCACGCAACCGTGCTTGCGGATGGCTTCCAGCTTCGGCCGCGCGACGCGGAAGACCTCGTCCGCATCGTAGCGTCCCGGTTTGATCTCATCGGCGCCGATGAAATCGACCAGCACGTGCTCGTGAACCAGGATCGAGCGCCGCGGCGCGGCCAGCGCCGCGGGTACCGCAAGCGCGAATTCGCGCCGCGTCATGAACCGGCCGCCTCGAACACGACCTCTCCGCCGTCGATGCGTGCGAACCAGGTCTCGACGCCGAGCGAGCCGAAGCGTGCGCAAAGACCGTCGCGCACTTTGGCGAGGTCGGAAAGCGCCGCGCTCTTCCAGTCGCCGCCGTGCTGCCAGAAGCGGAGGTCCTTGTACCGCCAGCCGACCCAGGAGAACTTCGGCAGGTAATCGATCATGGTGAGAAACTGCGCGCCGCCCGGCACGGCGACAAGACCGTAAGTGTCCAGCCCCAGATGCGCGCGCCGGAATTCGTGAAAGTGCTTCTGGAAGCGCGGGTCGCTGCAATGGATGACCAGCGCGTCGGGCTGCTCGCGCGGCGCGAAAGCCGATCGAAACACGGCGGGCATGGGTCAACCCTCCTTGGCCGCGGCGGCCTTCTTCACTCCCAACTGCTCGAGGACCGTGGGCACATCCAACCCCAGCGCCTGCAACTGCTGAAGCAGGTTGAACACGATCGCCGGGCCGGTCTGCGCCAGGCGCGCGGCGCCGCCGGCGCCGGTCTGCGCGCCGCTGCCCTGGTCGATCACCACCAGCTTGTCGATGTTGCCCATCGGCGCGGCCACGGCGCCGAACACGCCGGCGGAGGCCTGAATAATCGCCGGCAGTTTCTCGAGAATGGTCTGCAACCGCGCGGCGTCGTTGAACTCCTTCCACGCTTCGGCCTTGCGCAGGATGGCCGTGGCTTCCGCCGTGCCCTGCGCCTCGATGGCCTTGGCCCGCGCCAGGCCGATGGCCTCGATCTTGGCCGCCTCGGCCCGGCCTTCGGTTTCCAGCGCGGCGGCGCGCCCGGCGCCCTCCTTGTGCAGACGTTGCTGCTCGGCCTCGGCCATGGCGATTAGCGCGGAGCGTTTGCCTTCGGCTTCCAGAATCGCGGCCGCCCTGGAGGCCTCGGCGCGCACCACGACCGCCTGCCGTTCGGCGTCGGCGGGCTTAATCACCGTCGCTTCGAGTTCCTTCTGCCGGCGCATGACCTCCTGTTCCTGCACCGAGATCATCTCCTGCGTGCGCGTGCGCTCGACCTTCACCTCTTCGGCCACCACCGCCTGCCGCGCCTGGGCCTGCGCGAGCGGGCCGGCCTGCGCCGCGCGCGCCTTCTGGGTCTCGATCTCGGCCTGATACTGCGCCTGGCGGATTTGGAAATCGCGCTGCGCCTGGGCGATGTTGGCCTCGGCGTCCAGTTTCGCCCGCTCGCCTTCCTGCAATGCCTGCGACGACCTGATCTTGGCGTCGCGCGTCGCGTCGGCCTCGCCGATGGTGGCGTCGCGCTTCACTTCCGCCGTGCGGCGCTTGCCCAGCGCGTTGAGGTATTCCTCTTCGTCGCTCACTTCCTGAATCGTGAGCACGTCCACGCCGAGGCCCATCTTCTCGAGGTCCGCGGTGGCTTCGCTGGTCAGCTTCTGGGCAAAGCTCTGGCGGTCGCTGTTGACCTCTTCCACCGTCAGCGTGCCCAGGATCGAGCGCAGGTGTCCTTCCAGAGTCTGAAACACCACGCCGTTGATCTGCTGCGGCGACATCCCCAGAAAACGCTCCGCGGCCGCGTGCAGCGAGGTTTCATCGCTGCGGATCTTGACGTTGGCCACCGCCTTGACCGACACCGGCACGCCCTTCAAAGTGTAAGCCCGCGTAATTTGCAGCGGGATGGTCATGAGGTTGAGCGAGAGGTAGTCGACCTTTTCGAGCAGCGGGATGCGCAACGCCGCGCCGCCGCGCACCATGCGGTAGCCGACAAAGCGGCCGTCGGCCAGCTTGCGCTTGCGCCCGCTCAGCACCGCGACGACGTTCGGGGAAACTTTCAGGTAGTTCCGGCTGAACAGCGCCGCCGCGATGAACAGCGCCAGAACCACGGCCAGAACGATGAACGGCAGAAGAAGTCGAGACGCTTCCGTGAACATGGAGAACCTCCGTTATGGGTTATTGCGGCCGGACGATGCAGATCTCACCCAGCACCTCTTCGACGGTGACGATGGAGTTCTCGGCCAGCGGGGCGCCGTCACGCGTCCGCGCCGTCTGGTCGATGAGTTCCTCGCCGATCTGGCAGCGCACCCGGCCGAGGCCTCTCGACGGAATCGCCACCACCACCAGCGCCGCGCGGCCGACGATGTCCGCCGAGCGGACCTCGGTGGTGGCCTGCTGCCCGAACAGGAACCGCGCAAAAACGTAGATCAGCCACGCGAAGAACATGCCGCTGAGAAAGCCGGCGCCGGACGAGGCCAGCGTCGACAACCCATAGTGGATGCCGATGGCGCCAAAGCCGCCAAAGGCGGTGACAAAGACGCTCAGGACGCGGACGCTGAAGAAGCTCGGGCCGCCCTGGCTGAAATCGTGGTCGAAATGGCCGTCGCCGAAGTGCTCGAAAACCTCGCCGAAAATGAGCGAGACCAGCAGGAACAGGAACCCGACCGCGGCAATGGCAAGAAACACCGTGAAAGCGGAAAATTGCGAGAACAGTTCAGTCACCGAGGCTCACCTCAGCCTGCCCAAGAGTCTATAGGAACCGCGCCGTCCAACGCAAACGTGGG
>Ga0315273_10004916_pt1 | contig 16466 bp, 16 predicted proteins | sample YL17G02_0_MG_FD_205753 | JGI IMG/M metagenome (GOLD analysis project Ga0315273, IMG submission 205753) | Sediment microbial communities from Yellowstone Lake, YNP, Wyoming, USA - YL17G02_0 | ecosystem: Environmental > Aquatic > Freshwater > Lake > Sediment | place: USA: Wyoming | collected... | reverse complement strand
GCTGGGTGCGTGCGTCTTTTCACGGCGCACCGACGAGTGAGTGCTACGCGCGCTCGATTCGCCGGAATTCAGCGAACTCCACACCCACCACCCCCGCCAGGATGAGCGCCGCGCCGAACCACCATCCGCCTGCGAAGTGTTCGGCGCCGATCGTCACCGCGAAGCCGAGGGCAAACACCGGTTCGAGCGCGAACAATAGACCAATTCGCCCCGCCGGCACTGCGCGCTGCGCCACGATTTGCAGGAATGGGGCGACCGTGCTTCCGGCGATGGCGAGATAGGCGAGGCGGATGAGATCGGGGCGCCGGAGTTCGGCGAGCGCCTGCAGCGGCGCGTGGACAAATGGCGCGAGCGCGAGTACGAGCGTTGCGGTCTGGACGAGAGTGATCGCGAGCGGGGCAACGCGCGGCGCATAGCGCGCGAGCACGACGATCTGCAATGCGTAACCGACCGCGCCGAGCAGGGTCCAGGCTTCTCCGGAGCCGAGTCGCAGCGCTCCCCGGGACGGCAGCAGCGCGGAGCCGATGAGTGCGAGCGCGATCCCGCCGATCAGCACGCCCGACGGACGTTGCGCGAGCAGCGGCCATGCGAACAGCGCGGCGAACAGGGTGCCCATGCACGTGAGAAACGCCGACGTGCCAGCACTCGTCGATTGGAGGCCGATCGCCTGGCACATGTAGCCGGCGGCTGCGCACGAGCCGCTGAGCACGCCGCCCACCCACGCGGCGCGACCAAACCGCGGACGCAACCATGCGGTGACGAGCCCGAGCAGCACGATCGCGGCCGCGAAGCGCAGGAATACCAGCGTCACCGGATCGAGCGCGCGCACGCTGTCGCGGATCACGACAAACGTCGCGCCCCACAGCAGCGTGGCGACCAGCATGGCGGCCACGCCCGCGCGCTCGGCGTGCGATGCGCTCGTGCTCGGCATCGTCAATCAGGGCGCCTCGGTGCCCTCCACGCCTGCGTCCTCAGCGCCTTCAGCGCCCTCAGCGCCTGCGTCTTCGACCCCGACGACGACTTCACCCTCGCTCACGACACGCGTCACACCCGCCACGGTATCCGGCAGCAGTTGGCCTTCTTCCGGCTTGAGGTCCACCAGTCGCACGCCCTGCGTGTTGCGGCCAATCACCGAGATGCCGGCGACCGGCATGCGGATCATCTGCCCGAGGCGCGTGATGAGCATCAACTCGTCGCCGTCGACGACTTCCTTAACGGCCACGATCTGACCGTTGCGCTCGGTCGTCTTGATGGTGATGATGCCCTTGCCGCCGCGGTGCGAGACGCGGTATTCGGAGATTTCGCTGCGCTTGCCGTACCCGTGTTCCGTCACCGCGAGCAGTGTCGCCTGGCGCTTCACGCCGACCATGCTGACGACTTCGTCTTCGGCGTCGTCGAGCTTGACCGCCTTCACGCCGTACGCGGTGCGCCCCATCGGGCGCACTTCGTTTTCATGAAAGCGAATCGCGAGGCCCTTCTTCTTCGCGAGAATGACGTCCTGCGTGCCATCGGTGATCGTCGCCTCGATGAGCGCGTCGTCGTCCTCGAGCAGCACGGCGTTGATCCCGGCGCGGCGCACGTTGCCGTATGCGGACAACACCGTCTTCTTGATCAGCCCCTTGCGCGTGGCACACACCAGATAGTGCTGGTCGTCGAATTCCTTGACCGCGACCACCGCCTGCACGCGCTCGTCGCGGCTCATGCCTTCCAGGTGGTTCACGAGCGGGCGGCCCTTCGCCATGCGGCCGGCCGACTCGATCTCGTGGACCTTGAGCCAGTAGCAGCGCCCCTTGTCGGTGAGAAACAGTAGGTACGCGTGGGTGTTCGCGACGAACAGGTGCTCGATGAAGTCTTCCTCTTTGGTGCGGGCGCCGATCACGCCCTTGCCACCGCGCCGCTGCGATCGGTACGCGGTGACCTCCTGCCGTTTGATGTAGCCGGCGTGCGAGATCGTGATCACCATATCCTTCTGCTCGATGGTGTCCTCGTAGCCGATGTCGCCTTCTTCCACAATGATCTGGGTGCGCCGTTCGTCGCCAAACCGGTCCCTGAGGCGCCGCACTTCATCCTGGATGATCGCCAGCATCTTCTGGGGGCTCGCGAGAATGCTCTTGAGCTGTTCGATCAACTGGATGATCTCGAGATATTCCTGTTCGATCTTTGCGCGCTCGAGGCCGGTGAGGCGCTGGAGACGCATCTCGAGGATCGCGCTCGCCTGGATCTCGGTCAGCTGGAACGTCGTCATCAATCCGGTGCGCGCGGTGTCGACGTCCTTCGACGCCCGGATCAGCGTGATCACCGCGTCGAGATGATCGAGCGCGATCTTGAGGCCCTCGAGGATGTGCGCCCGCCGCTCGGCCTCTGCCAGATCGAATTCGGTGCGGCGGCGCACCACGATCTGGCGGTGTTCGATGTACTGGTCGATCAACCCGCGCAGCGTGAGGACCTGCGGCCGGTTGTTGACGAGACCGAGCATGATCGCGCCGAACGTCGTCTGGAGCGGTGTGTGCACGAACAGTTGGTTCAGCACGACCTTGGGGTTCGCGTCCTTGCGCAGTTCGACGACGATGCGCATGCCATCACGATCCGATTCATCGCGCAGGTCGCTGATCCCGGTCACGCGTCCCTCGCGGACCAGTTCCGCAATCTTCTCGAGCAACGCGGACTTGTTGACCTGGAACGGGATCTCGGTCACGACCAGGCTCATGCGGCCGGCGCGGCCCTCCTCGACCAGTGCGCGCGCGCGCATCTTGATCAAACCGCGGCCGGTGGTGTAGCAATCGACGATGCCCTGGGTCCCATTGATGATTCCGCCGGTCGGGAAATCCGGACCCTTGACGATCTTGATCAGATCGGCGCCGGTTGTTTCGGGTCGGTCGATCACCAGGATGATCGCGTTGCAGATCTCGGTGAGGTTGTGGGGCGGCACTTCGGTCGCCATTCCCACCGCGATGCCGGAGCATCCGTTGATGAGCAGATTCGGCACGACGCCCGGCAGCACGGTCGGCTCTTCGCGGGTCTCGTCGTAGTTCGAGCGGAAGTCCACGGTGTTCTTTTCGAGATCGTTCAGCATCTCGACCGCGATCGGCGTGAGGCGCGCCTCGGTGTAGCGCATCGCTGCGGGGGCGTCGCCGTCGATCGAGCCGAAGTTGCCCTGGCCGTCGACCAGCGGGTAGCGCATCACCCACGGTTGCGCCATGCGCACGAGCGTCGGATACACGACCTGTTCGCCGTGCGGATGGTAATTTCCCGACGTGTCGCCTGCGATCTTCGCGCACTTGCGATAGGGGCGGCCAGGAACCAGATTGAGGTCGTTCATCGCGACCAGGATGCGACGCTGCGAGGGCTTGAGCCCGTCGCGGACATCCGGAAGCGCGCGCGAGACGATGACCGACATCGAGTAATCGATGTAGCTGGTCTTCATCTCGTCTTCGATGTTTGTGACGACGATTCGCGTACGATCGTTCAATGACATGGGTCAGTTCTCGTTTCCGGGAGTTGCCTTCCGTGGCGTTCGTGCATCCGCTGTGGCAGACCGGAGCCACATCAGATCCACGGTCGCTCGAACGTAGTGGTCCTGTCGTTCTTCGAGCAGTTGATTCCAGCGCACCGAAGCACCAATCGCCACCGTCGGCCGCACCCGGCGGCTTACGGCAGCGCCGATGCTCCATCCGACCGCGCTCCATACGCTCTGAACGACGCCAATCTGGTCGTCCCTGAGCCGGTAGTATCCCCACGTGGCACTGGCCGCGCTGCGCCAGCGCTCACCGCGCGTCATCTGAACATCCCCCCGCCACGCGCCGCCGTAGACGCTGCGATGATCCTCGGCGACCGCGCCGAGGTCGGTGCCGTTATTCGGGTCGAGCAGACGACCGACGTTCGATCCGAGATCGTCCGCGAACAGCATCGGACCGAACTCGAAACGCGGAACGACCTCCCACAGCATCGCGGCCGATGCGGCCGCACCCGACTGCTGTGGGCCGTCCGACGACGCACCGGTCACGCCCAGTCCGAGTTCGAGCCGCGTGGCCGCATGGCCGTGGCTCGCCACGGCCACCATCGCGAGGGCAGCGACCCACATCCCCCGGGGGTGCATTAGATATCGAGGTTCTTCACGTAGAGCGCGTTCTCCTCAATGAACTGACGACGCGGCTCGACCTGTTCGCCCATCAAGATCGTAAAGATGCGGTCGGCCTCGACGGCATCGTCGCTCGTCACCTTGAGCAGCGTGCGCGTCTCCGGATTCATCGTGGTCCGCCACAATTGCTCGGGGTTCATCTCGCCGAGTCCCTTGTAGCGCTGGATCTGGGTGTTTTTCTTTCCCATCCGCACGCTCGCTTCGTCGCGCTCCTTCTCGTTATAGCAGTAGATCTCTTCCTTGCCCGCTTTGACGAGGAACAGTGGCGGCTGGGCGATGTAGATGTGGCCGGCATCGACGAGTGGCCGCAGCTTGCGGAACAGGAGCGTGAGCAGCAGCGTGCGGATGTGCGCCCCGTCCACATCAGCATCTGCCATCAGAATGATTTTGTGGTAACGAAGCCGCGCGATGTCGAACTCGGGCTCGACGCCGCATCCGAGCGCCATGAAGATGCTGCGGATTTCCTCGTTCGCGAGGATCTTGTCGAGGCGCGCCTTCTCGACGTTGAGGATCTTGCCTCGGATCGGAAGGATCGCCTGGTAGCGCCGGTCACGGCCCTGCTTGGCGCTTCCGCCGGCCGAGTCGCCTTCGACGATGTACAACTCGCACAGACCCGGATCATCGTATGCACAATCGGCGAGCTTGCCCGGCAGCGAACCGCCATCGAGGATCGTCTTGCGCCGCGCCAGTTCACGCGCCTTGCGTGCGGCTTCGCGGGCGCGGGCCGCCGACACCATCTTCTCGATGATCTTGCGGGCGACCGACGGATTTTCCTCGAAGTACTCGCGCAGCCCTTCGCCCACGACCGTCTCGACGGCCCCCTTGATCTCACTGTTGCCGAGCTTGGTCTTGGTCTGGCCCTCGAATTGTGGATTTTGCATCTTCACCGAGATGACGGAGACCAGGCCTTCGCGCACGTCCTCGCCGGTGATTTCGACCTTCGCGTTCTTGAGCAGGCCTTCCTTGCTCGCGTAATTCGTGAGTGTGCGCGTGAGGGCCGAGCGGAATCCGCCGACGTGAGTGCCGCCCTCGACGGTGTTGATGTTGTTGACGAACGACAGCAGGGATTCACCGTAGGTGTCGTTGTACTGTAAGCAGACCTCGACCGAAACGTTGTCGCGCTCGCGCGAGAAGAACACCGGCTTCGAGTGCAGTGTCTCCTTGTTCGTGTTCAGATACTTCACGAATTCGAGGATGCCGCCTTTGTAGATATAATCGGTCGACTTCCCGTTGCGCTCGTCGCGCAAATGGATCGCCAGTCCGTTGTTGAGGAACGCGAGCTCGCGCAGGCGTGCCGCGACGGTGTCGTAGTGGAACTCGGTCTCCTCGAAGATCTCGGGATCGGGCTTGAAGCGGACGGTGGTCCCCGAGCCCTTTTCCTTCTTCTCGGAGGGGCGCGTCTGCATCGGTCCGGTCGGCACACCCTTGCGGTAGTCCTGGGCGTAGACCTTGCTACCGAGCAACACTTCGACCCTGCACCACTCCGACAGCGCGTTCACAACCGAAACCCCGACGCCGTGCAGGCCTCCGGAGACCTTGTAGCTGTTGTTGTCGAACTTGCCGCCGGCATGAAGCGTGGTCATCACGACTTCGAGTGCAGGTTTGTGCATCGTGGCGTGCATGTCGACGGGAATGCCGCGTCCATTGTCCCGTACGGTGACGCTCAGATCCTGTTCGATCGTGACCGAGACATCGTCGCAGTGGCCGGCCAACGCCTCGTCGACCGAATTGTCCACCACCTCCCAGATCAGGTGGTGGAGTCCGCGCAGGCCGATGTCGCCGATGTACATTGCAGGACGTTTGCGAACTGCATCCAGGCCTTCCAGAACCTGGATGCTGGTTGCGTCGTAATGGTGGCCCTTGGACTCCGCCGTCAACGTGGCGTCTCCTTCTTTCGTGCTCACCGCAGGATCCCTCCGCGGGGGACGATGAATTTCACCTCACGCACGAGTTCGTCGCCGAGGTGCCGATTGATTTTGTGTACCAGGTCGCGCTCGAGGTATCCGAGCTCGTGCATCCAGGCCGAACTCTCGGCCTCGACGCGCAATGTTCCGTCGCGAAAGCCGACGCAGCGCGTGTGACGCGCGATACGCAGACCCACGATGCCGGGCCATTCCTCGGCGGCGCGCCAGCCCAGCATCTCGCGTTCGATCCCCAACTGGCGTACGACACGTTGGAGAACGGCGCCAATCGCTTCCATGCTCACCCTGCCGCGTCCGCAAGGCGCAGCGGCATGATCAGGCAAAGCAAGTCTTCTTCCACCTGGGGCAGGGCTCCTGCCGGCTCGATGACCCCCGCGGACAATGCGGTGTTGAGACGGAACGTCACCTGCTCGGTCGGAATGCTGCGCAAAATCTCGAGCAGATAGCCGGCGTTGTATCCGATCTCCATCGGATCACCCTGGTACATGGCTTCGATGTGATGCTCGCCCGCGCCCAACTCGGTGGCGGACGACACCCCGAGCCTCCCCTCGCGAACCGAAAAGCGTACCTGGCGCGTGACGTTGTCCGCGTGGGACGCAACGATGTCCACCGCCTCGACCAGATCGGCACGTGGAACCGTGAGGTCCTTCGGATTGTCCTTGGGAATCACCTGTTCGTAGTTCGGATAAGGGCCCTCGAGCAGCCGCGTGATGATCTGCACGCGGTACTCGCCGACCTGCATGCCGAACCCGGCCTGATTGCGACCGGCCGCGATCTGGATTTCCACCGGACTTGTGGCGTCCTGGGCGGTACGGCTGACCGCCTGGAAAGCCCGGGATGGAATGATCACGCCGTCCTTGCTCAGGCCGGTGAATGATCCCTTGCGCGTCGCCTTCGCCAACCGATGGCCATCGGTTGCGACGAACACGACCTGCTGATCGGTGCCCTGCAGCAATACGCCGTTCAACTGCGGACGGGTCTCCTCGGTCGAAGCCGAGTAACTGCTACGGTCCACGAGCCGGCTCAACACGTCGGCCTCGAGCGTCAGAGTCGCTTCCGCCTTGAGATCCGGAACCCGCGGGAAATCAGCCGGGTCCTGGGTCGGGAAGCGCGACCAACCTTTGCCGTCGCCGTACTGGACCTCGCACTGCTGCTGCTTGACCGCGAGCGTCAAGGCGCCGCGCGACATTTTGCGCACGACTTCGTTGAAGTGACGCGCCGACACGGCCGCACGACCCGCCTCCTGCACCTTGCACGGGACTCTGACCGAGGTCGTGACGTCGAGATCCGTGCCGGTGATCGTGAGCACACCGTCGGCTGCCTCGAGCAGAACGCAGCTCAAGAGCGGCAACGGGCTTCGATTCGAGACCGAACCCAGGGCACGACCCACGGCAAATGCCAGATCGCCCTGCTGGATGGACAATTCCATACGGTCACTCCCATACGCGCTGGAAGCCAATGACTGGCCTAAGGTTCCGGGGGTCGTGACGGAGCTTACGGGAGCCATATCTGCGAAGTGTGCATCATAGGGTGCGGTCCCCATGGCTGCAAGCACTTTCCTCCCTTCTAAGTCGTTGATTTACAAAGAGAAAGAAGCTAGTAACCGTAGGCGGTGAAGGATCAGTGGAGTCGCTCCGAGTGTGGTCTGTAATCCATTACACCACAACGTGTTATCGGACAAGGATTGGATGGGGACAACTTGGCCGGTTGTCCCCATCCTCAGAAGCCGGCTCTCCGTGGGCGATCCTGTCCCCACTTGCCCACAGGTTCTCCACACCTCATCCCGATGCCAGCGTTGAAATGAGACCGTTCACTTTCTCTGCGAACTGGTTATCCGCCGAGACCATCGTGCCAATCTTCTCGCATGCGTACATCACGGTCGTGTGATCGCGGCCTCCAAACAGGCGGCCGATCTCGACCAACGACAGGTCGGTGACCTGGCGCATCAAGTACATCGCGACCTGGCGCGGCATCGCGATCTGGCGCGTGCGGCGCTTGCCGCACAATGCTTCCGCCTTCACGCTGAAGCGTTCCGATACTACTGCGATCACCCGTTCCGGAGTGAGTTGATCCGGCTCGGGATTCACGTAGTGGAGCAGAACCTCCTCGGCCAACTCGAGGGTGACGTCCTGGTGCGACAGGGAGGCCACCGCGAGCAGGCGCACCAGGCAGCCTTCGAGGTCGCGGATGTTGTTTCGGATGCGGTCCGCGATCATCAGCAGCACATCGTCCGGAAGACGTGCATGTTCGCCTTCCAGCGCGCAGCGATTGCGCAGAATTGCAATCCGCGTCTCCAGATCCGGCTGCTTGATGTCGGTGACCAACCCCTGGTTGAAGCGTGAGGTCAACCGCTCCTCCAGCATCGGGATGTCCTTGGGTGGCTTGTCGGCGGTCACCACGATCTGGCGATGCGCATCGCGCAGCGCATTGAACGTGTAGAAGAACTCCTCCTGCGTGCTCTCCTTGCCCGCCAGGAACTGAATGTCGTCGATCAGCAGCAAATCGACGTTTCGGTACTTGTTGCGGAACGCGAGCGTTTGGGCATGCTGGATGGCGTAGATCATCTCGTTGGTGAAGCGCTCTGCGGACACGTAGCACACGCGCGCCTCCGGCCGCGTCTGGCGTACCGCATGCCCGATCGCGTGCAGGAGATGTGTCTTGCCGAGGCCCGATCCGCCGAACACGAACAGCGGGTTGTAGACGTTGCCGGGATTCTGGGCGACGGCGAGACAGGCGGCGTGCGTGAAGCGGTTTCCGCTGCCCACGACGAACGTTTCGAACGTGAGGCGCGGGTGGAGCTGGCTCTCGACCGCGGGTACCGATGGCGCCGCGGTCGCATTGCTGGTGAGAGGTGTGGCAGATACCCCCGCCGCGAGCGTCGCACGCGCGCGTTCGCGATCCGCTTCGGTGATGGGAAGCGCTTCGCGTGCCGAGAAACGGACTTCGGGGGAGCCGCCGAGAACTTCGGCGAGACACTGGCGCAACACGTGCAGATGGTGTTCGTGGATCCAGTCCACGAAGAAGGCGTTGGGGACTTCCAAATCGACGGCCTGGGGGCTGACCTCAACCGGTACAATGGGCATGAACCACGTATCGAAGGCTTGTGGACTGCCGAGCCGGTTCTTGACTGAGACGAGGACCTGCTCCCAGAGGCGAGTCGTTTGCTCCGGTTGCATTGACTGGACGGCCATTTCAACGGTCCTTGCTGAATGGGCCCTGGGTTTTTCCACAGAGCCCTGGCGTGCGAAACGCCCGGTGTTTGGCGGGCGGAGACTCTGAGGGTGGCAAGTGGTGGATTACCGAACCCGATGTTATCCACACCGGGGATCGAGACTTCAACCGCCAGTGAATACTGCGGTTGTGCTGCGAGACACCCTCCTCCCTCCACAGTTTGTCCACAATTGGATGGCCACCGCGATCAACCGGACAAAGAACGGCACCAAGATGCCTTCCAGTAGGTCGTCTAAGCCAAAATAGGACTTTGGATTGTCTGGGTTTGCCGTACCTGCCCCGAGGACCCCAAAGGCGGGTCCCACCGAATGGGCCGGTAGGCTAGCACCGGGTCCCGGACGAGACAAGCCGCGAGTTTCGGCTGACTAAATTGAGTATAAGCAATTGAACCGCAACGGCTTGATCGATCTGATACCATCGCGAGTTTGGCGGAAAGTGAGCGGTCGCGCCCACGCGTGGCTCAGAACGCGAAATGGACCCCCGAGACGATCTGATAACTGTCCCCAAAATCGTTGCCGAACAAGAGCTGGAGCTCGAATACGAAGCGCGCCGAAGACCCCAGATCCACTTCGGAGCCGAGCCGGACCGGGAGCGTGACGTCGTTCTCGTCGTGCGAGTCGAGGCTTCTCCGGGTGAATGCAATGGCCGCGCCCGCATACGGCGTGACGTTCACGGTGCCGCCCAGCACGCAGTCCTGGCTCGCCACCGCGCTCGGTGCGAGCGTGATCGAGCTCAACTGGTCGCTGACCTCGACTCCCAGGCCCACACCCATGGCGACCGCGAACGGAGTCGAAGCGCCGGGCTTGGCGACCGCGGCCTTGATGTCGGTGCCGAACCGGATCGTGGTGCGGTCCCCCTCTGACAGGTGCAGCTGCGCGAGCCCGCCCTGGAAGCCGAAGTCGATCCCGGGATAAAAACTCAGACGCAACTGCCCCATCGCACCGAGCAGGCTGTCGCTGGCATGCAGGTAGGCGCCGAACAGATGCCGATTCGGATCGAGCGGCGTGGCGCCGGTGTACTGGCCGAACACCTGGGCGCGCGCGAGCCCCGGCGTAAGGACGAACACAGCAATCAGGGCGATGCGGAGCGCGCCGAGGCGCGAGCGTTCGATCACAGAGAATCCTCCTCGATTAAGTACCGGTCAGGAATCGCACCGTCGCAAATCGCGGCACGCCCGGCAAGTGCCAAAGCTGGTCACTGGTGTTGGTGCGTGCTAGTTCTTGCGCATGAAGCTGCTCTCTGACTTTGACGGTGTCTGGACGAACCCGAACGCCGAAGGTGTGGCCCAGGGCGAATACCTCGATCGTACGCTGGCGGACTGGACCTCCGATCCCCTGCGCGCCGCCGAGTGGATCCGTGCGGCCCGCCGGGCGACACGGCGTGAACCGACCCGCTGGGGATGGCTTTCGAACGGGCGCATCACCGCATTCGCCGACGAGGATCCGTTTATTCAACACAGCGCGCTCCTCCACTATGTGCACGATCATTCGACGCAAGACGCAGTCGCAGGCGCGATGCGCGATGGTGCGCTCGCCGAGGGCTTCGCAGACCTGGATGTGTTCGCAAACCACAACCACGCGCGTGCGGTCGAGCAGGTCGTCCGCCAGCGCGGGCCGGGAATTCTTCCCGAGGCGGCCGCGGCCGGACGCCGGCTGCTTGAGACGGGCACCGAAATCGTCGTGGTGTCCAATTCAACACCGGACAAGCTGCTCGACTGGTTCGAGCATGCGAACGTGCCGAGAACCTTGCATCCCGAGTACCGCGACGGCGCGCTCTGTGTCCGCGGCTCGGCGCGCAAGTTCGTGCTTGGGGGGGGCGCGCGCGGCACGCTCGACCTCGGAGGCACGGCATTCGAGATCGATCGGCCGTCCTACGAAGCGATCTTGCTCGACGAGCGCCCCGATGCCGTCGTCGGCGACGCGTTCTCGCTCGATCTCGCATTGCCGCTCGCGTTACGCCGCGGCAAGGAGGAGTGGAAGCACGTGCGCCTGTTCTGGCTCATACATCCGTATACGCCGGGCTGGCTCAAGGACATCGTGCGCCATCATGCGCCCGAGGTCGAGCCGGTCGAAGGCGGGTTCGCCGCGCTTGCGGCACTGCTGGAGCGACCGTCATGAGGAACACGCCCGGCGCTCGGGCTCCTCAGCGCGTCGTATCGAAGAAGGCGGACGCCCACGCGGCGCGATCGGTGAACCCGAGCCGCCGGTAGACGGCGATCGCCGGGGCATTGAAGTCGTTGACGAACAGGCACGCCGTCCGGCTGTCCTCGAGAAGTTGCGCGCACATCTCGGCCATCCCGCGGCGCGCGATCCCGCGACCGCGGCGCGCCGGGGGCACGTAGACCCCCGAGATCTGAGCGGCGTCCGGCGTGCGCGCGCTCACGCTCGCACGGAAGCACAGACCCTGGTCGTCGCACCACAATCGCGTGTAGCCGTCGCGGCACTCATCCTCGACCCGCTTCGAATACGCGAGCGGATCGGCAACGCGCGGGTCTTCGTCGAGTTCTTCGGCCCGCAGCAGTGCGCCGCTGCCGAACACCAGCTCGAAATCGTCCGGGCGGGCCGGGCGCAATTCGGGCAGCCGTTCGAACTTCGCGAGCCCGCCGCGTTCCAGCGCCATGTAGCGCTGATCGCGCAGCAGCCGTGGCTGTACGCCGTGATCCGCGAGCTGGCGGGTGAGCTCCAGCACCGCGGGGCGCTGGCCGATGATCTGGAAGCGCCGCGGCAGGAACGCCCGACGCGTGAGTGCGTGCCGTGCGAGCTTCGCGAGCGCTTGCGGATCCACACCCACCGGAAGCACAGCACCCGACTGACCGCCGAGATGCAGCAGTGCAACGATCTCACCTTCGCGGCGCACCGCCCAGAATTCGTCCCGCGGTTGCGCGAGCGCGTCGCGAACCGTGAGCGCGACGAGATAGACGTTCACGACCGGATCGCGATCGAGATACGCGAACGTTTCGATAAGATCGGGAGGACCGAGCCGGTCGATGGACAGCAGGCTCGCATCCGAGTGAAGCGACATGCGGGGTGGCCTCGCGGGTCGAAGTGACGAAACAGATCGTACCGCGCCGGCGCGCGGTGCGCGAGGGCGGGTTGGGTTGTGTCCTGCCATGGAGCTGCGGCCGGGGCGCGCCACGAACATCGCCGAAGAGGTCGTGTTCGTCGCGGAGGCGCGCGTCATCAAGCATCACGCCGAGGACGCGGACTTCGGACGGACCTAGGGCTTCGGGGGGCGTCCCTCGGGCCCGCGCCGCTCGCGGGAAGGCCGCACGCGAAGCGCGCGAATGTCTTCGCGCCGGGCGTTCTCGAGTTCGCTGTGCGGTGTCCGCGATGTCAGTGCGGCCAGCCGATCGCGCGCAGCACGACGGCGGTCGCGGCCGCAATCACTGCCGCCAGCGGCATCGTCAGGACCCACGCCCACACGATGCGCCCCGCGACCCCCCACTTGACGGCGGACAGGCGGCGGGTTGAGGTGACCCCGACGCCGACGATCGCACCCGTGATGGTGTGCGTCGTCGAGACCGGAATCCCCGCGGCGGTGGCGCCGAACAGCGTGATCGCTCCGGCCGTCTGGGCGCAGAATCCGCCGACTGGACGCAGTTTCGTGATGTTCATGCCCATCGTCTGTACGATGCGCCATCCGCCGAACAGCGTGCCGAGCGCGATCGCCGCCTGGCTCACCAGCACGACCCACAGCGGCACGTGGAACTCACCGGTGAGATGGTGGGTGGAATACAGCAGCGCGACGATGATGCCCATCGTCTTTTGCGCGTCGTTGCCGCCGTGCCCGAGGCTTTGGGCCGCCGCCGATACAAGCTGCAGGCGGCGGAACGTCCCGTCCACCCGTGTCGGGGTCGCGCGACGGCAGATCCACATCACCGCGAGCATGACGACGCCCCCCAACGCCATGCCGATCAGCGGCGCGAGCACGATGAACTGCGCAATCCTCACGATCCCGCTCACGATCACCGCGCCCGGGCCCGCGAGCGCGATGGCCGCGCCCGCAAAGCCGCCGATCAGGGCGTGCGACGACGAGGTCGGTAGCCCTATGTACCAGGTGATCAGGTTCCACAGCAGCGCGCCCATCACGGCGGCGAGAATCATCGGCGGCGTGATGGCCTCGGGGTGGATGATGCCCTTGCCAATCGTCTTGGCGACATGGACACCGAACACCAGGAACGCGATGAAGTTGAATACTGCGGACCACGCCACCGCGACCCGTGGCGACAGCACCCGCGAGCTGACCACGGTCGCGATCGAGTTCGCAGCATCGTGAAATCCGTTCGTGAAATCGAAAATCAGCGCGACCGCGATGATGACAATAATGTCGAATGGCAGCATGATCAGCGGCTCTTGACGACGATCGCTTCGATCGTGTTCGCCACGTCCTCGCAATGGTCGGCACCATTCTCGAGCCGCGCGTAGATCTCCTTCCAGCGCATGATGTCGAGCACGTCATGCTGGCCGGTGAACAGGTCGGCCACGACGAGGCGCGAGATCCTGTCGGCCTCGTTCTCCAGGCGGTGAATCTCGATCGTGAACGCCATCAGATTCTTGAGGTCCTTGAGATTGTCGACTGCGTGTTCGATCTGGACCGAACACTCGGTCAGGATCGTCGCGAGTTGGATCGCCTGGGGAGTCGTCGCGCGGACGTTGTAGAGGACGAGCCGGCTCCCGATCGCCTCGACCGCGTCGAGCACGTCGTCGAGGCCGCTCGCGAGGTTGTGGATGTCCTCGCGGTCGAGCGGGGTGATGAATGTGCTATTCAGCTTCTCGAAGATCTCGTGCGTCACGAGGTCGCCCTCGTGCTCGACGTCCTTGAGCGCCTTGGCGCGCGTCTCGAGATTGTCGAAGCGCTCCGTCATTTCCTGGAGTTGCTCGCAGCCGGTACGGGCAAGGGCCGCCTGCTTGCGGAACAGCACGAAGAAGTTTTCTTCCTTCGGGAACAGAGAAAACATGTGCGACCTCGTGTGTTCGAGTCGAGGGAGGCAAGCGAAGGTGTCAGAGCGCGGCCTGCGTAAAGTTGTCGGCGCGGACGAGCGGACTCTAGAGCGATATCAGACGATGCTGCCATCGGCAAAGCTGCGACTTTCGACAACCGTGATTTTCGAGGAGAGAGCCCACCCTGGTCACGTCTCGCGCACCGCGCCGTGCACCGCGCACGCCTCGCGGCAACGCCGTACCGCGATCGCCCGATAGACGCGCTCGGCGATCACCCGCACGCCCGGGACCGCGAACGTCCATCCGAGCAGCCGGCCGAGCGGCAGCACACGCAACAGCGCCTCAGCGGCCGCCGCGCCTTCGCACGTCTTGCCGTCTGGCTCGACAACCTGCATCGCTGCGTCGAGCCGCTCCCGGGCAATCCCGGGAAAGCGAGCACCCACGTCCGCACCGTGCGACGGCACGAGTTCGATCCGGTGGTCGCGGTCCCAGCGTCGCACGCGCTCGGCCCAGGTGCAGCACATCGCGCACGCGTCATCGTAGATCAGCACGTGACGGGCTCCGGTGCGATCGATGCCGTCGCTGTGAGACTCGGCTCGCCGCCCCGAGTCACCAGAGACCGCGCCGCCGCGCTGCCGCCTATTCGGCATCGGGTTCCCGGCGCGTGCGCTTGCGTACGGAGTCATGGCGCTTCTCGGCGAGCCGGCGCTCGACCGCCGCCTTGCCCGGCCGGGTAGCGACGCGCGGTTTCGCCTTGCGAGCGCGGCGGCGCAGTTCTTCCCAGATCCGCTCGAGCGCCAGCGCGCGGTTGCGGTACTGCGAGCGATGTTCGGTGGCGATCCGCACGATGCCGGTCGGCAGATGGCGGGCGCGGATGCTCGATTCGGTCTTGTTCTTCTTCTGGCCGCCAGGGCCAGACGACCGGTACGCCGCGACCACGCAGTCCCGTGCGAGGCGTTCGAGTTGTTCGGGGGTCGGTTTCACGCGCCCACCTATTCCAGTTGCTTGTGGAAACGCAGCGAGCTGAAAGAAAAGAACAGCAACGCGAATCCGACCAGCGCGAGCGCTTGCGGCCACAGAGCCTCGAGGCCCACGCCTTTGAGCACGATCCCGCGCATGATCTGCAGATAATAGGTGAGCGGCAGCGTGAGTCCGATTTCTCGCGCGAACGGCGGCATGCCTTCGCGCGGGAACATGAAGCCCGACAGCAGGACGTTCGGCAGCAGGATCATGAACGACACCTGCATCGCCTGGGCCTGCGTCTTGGCGAGTGTGGAGATCAGCAGGCCGAGGCCGAGGTTCGCGACGATGAACGGGAACGACAGGAGATAGATGAGCAACAGGCTGCCGCGGATCGGGACGTGGAACAAGAAGTGGCCTACGAACAGCACCGCCGTGATCTGCGAGAAGGCCACGAGCACGTAGGGAGCGATCTTGCCGAGCATGATCTCCGAAGAGGTGAGTGGGGTGACGATCAACTGTTCGAGAGTGCCGTGCTCGCGCTCGCGCACCACCGCCATCGCGGTGATGACGATCAGGATATTCGACAGAATCATGCCGATGATGCCGGGCACGATGAACAACGGGCTGGAAAGAGCCGGGTTGTAGAGCGGCCGGACCCGCACGTCGATCGGCAGGCGCTCCCCCACCGCACTGCCCGCGCGATGCGCGATGATGTCGAGGCTGCTGCGCTGGCCGACGAGCTGTGCGGCGCCGATCGCGCTCTGGGAGGCCGTCGGGGACGACGCATCGACCAGCACTTGCACCGTGGCCGGCCGGCCGCGTTTCACTCGGCGCGCGTAGTCCTCCGGGATGACGATCGCGGCATGCGCGCGGCCACGGTCGACCTGTCGGATCGCTTCGCGATACGAAGCGACGTGGGTGCGAATCGCGAAGTTGCGCGTCGCTTCGAAGCGCTGGACGAGATCGCGGCTCTGCTGGGTGCGGCTCGCGTCGTAGACCGCGGTCGGCAGATTGCGCACGTCCATGCGGATCGCGTAGCCGAACAGCAGCAACTGCATCACCGGGACCAGGAGCATGAGCCCGAGCGTGCCGCGGTCGCGCCGCATCTGGATGAACTCCTTGAAGAAGATCGAGCGCAGCCGCCCCGGACTCATCGCAGGCCGCTGCTCATGTGCCCTGCTCCTGCAGCATCACGAAGATGTCCTCGAGGGTGCGATTGCCGCCGAACGTCGCGCGCACTTCGCCGGGCGTGCCGAGCGCGGTGAGTTTGCC
>Ga0315273_10004915_pt1 | contig 16468 bp, 10 predicted proteins | sample YL17G02_0_MG_FD_205753 | JGI IMG/M metagenome (GOLD analysis project Ga0315273, IMG submission 205753) | Sediment microbial communities from Yellowstone Lake, YNP, Wyoming, USA - YL17G02_0 | ecosystem: Environmental > Aquatic > Freshwater > Lake > Sediment | place: USA: Wyoming | collected... | reverse complement strand
ACATCAAGTACAAGTACAACCTGCACAAGGCCCGCATCGTGGCCGGCAGCCGCGAGGACGGCACCCGTTACTGCATGATCTACCTGCCGCGGCACGAGTACGAGGTGTCGACGAAAGAGATCCGCTTCTACGACGAGCAGGACGGGACCTGGCTGGGATTCACGCAGAAGACCCCGCCAGACGAGAAGACCCTGGTGCTCGAGGCGGCACGCCTGCAGGCGGAGAGCCAGGCGAGGGTGTTTCTTGGCGACATGGAAGGCGAAATCCAGGCGTCGGCGAAAGCGACCCTGACGCAAGTCGCCAGGGCGTTTGGCTACTCGGACATCAGCATCGAATTCCAGAAGTGACGGGTTCGTTCTGCTCGTCGCCCGTGCGAAGCGTCAGCGAAGGTGGTCCCGCACGCAATTCTGCCCAAGGCCCTTGACAGACCGGCCTCCCAGGCCGAGATTATGACTGATCTGCCCCATCGTTTCGTCTTCCGAAGCCAGGGACCGCCAGGAGGACGGCATGTCGCATTATCTGCCTCACATCAACATCCGGGTGTTCACGGTGCTGGTCTTCGTCAGCTTGCCGCTGTACGGCCTGGCGGCCGTCATGGTGCTGGGAACCGGCCAGGCCCAACTGCGTGACGTCTTCGCCCTGCAGCTCACGGAGACGGCACAGCAGACCGCAGCCGCCATCGACTCTTACGTGTTCCGACGCCTGATCGACGTGTCGATCCTCGCCCGGGTGCCGGATATCCGGGCCGCTGCGTCGGCGGGAAGCCAGGTGCCGGTCGACGCCGCCAAGGCACGGGAGTTGGACACCGCCTGGACCTCACAGCCCGCAGCCACGGTGGCGCGCCTCGGCATCCTCGACAACGCGGCCAGCCAGTTCCTTCGCGACATCGTCGCCAACGATCGGATCTACAGGGAGATCATCGTGACCGACCGGGAAGGCCGTATCGTGGCGGCGTCGGGCACGAGCAGCGACTACCTCCAGAATGACGAGGCCTGGTGGCGGGAGGCGTATCACGACGGCATACGCGGCCGGGCGTCGGTGAGCGATGTGCAGTGGGACGAAAGCTCGAAGTCGCACGCGATCGAGATCGCGGTGCCCGTCACCGAGCGGCCCGGGGAGCGCCTCGTGGGGGTTCTGAAGGTTGTCACTGACGTGCGCGAACTGCTTGCCGTGGCCGCCGGTGTGAAATCGGGCCCGTTGGGCGAAGCCGTGGTCATTCGCGAGGACGGGTCGATCGTCTTCAGCGAGCGCAGCGGAGGAGCGAGAGTGCCGTTCTTCGCCGCGGACCTCCTCCGGGAGAGAATGAAGGGCTACAAAGCCGGCGACCCCCAGTACCGCGTGGACTTCACGGCGCGGGACGCGGGGGGCCGGTCGTACCTCGTGGGGGTGGCGCCGAGTCAGCTTGGCGCGAGTTATCCCCACCTGGCATGGATGGTGGCGGTCACACGGGCCGAAGACGATTTGTTTGCCCCGGTGCAGGCCCAGTTGTGGCGCCTGCTCGGGGTCTTCGGCCTGGTCGCAGCAGCCGTACTCGCGATCGCTGCCTGGTTCTCGGTGCGCCTCGCGGCTCCGCCGATCGGGAAGGACATGCACATCAGTGAACACCCGGAGGTGCCTCGTATCGAAGAAGACGTTGCGTAGTGTCGTAGAGTAGCCGCACGCGCCGAGCCTGTCCCGGCGGTGCGACCGGACACGCGCGGAAATCGGTCCCGCGGCACGTCCCACGGTCTTCTCTGCCGCGTTTTCCGCCCTCTGTGGTCTGGGCGCACCGTCGGGCAGGTTGTCCATCCACGCTCCCGGGCCGCCGGAAGCGTGCCCTCCCGACCGAACGCCAATGGCCCGCAATCGCGTCCCGCCGTCCTTACCCCGCCCGTCACGTCATCGCCGTCGCGCCGGGCCCGTGCCGGCGATTCAGCCAAGGCCCTGTTCATGAATACCTGTTACATTGGGGGTGTTCTAACCGGCTCCAAGGCAGGCGACAGAGGGCCTATGATCTCGAGACGGAACATCCTGAAGAGCGCGGCTGCGACGGGACTCTGGGTTGCCGGCGGCGGGGAAGCCGCGGGCTGGGCACAGACGCTGGATCCGGGCGGCGAGTCCCTGCTGCAGTACGTCGACCCGTTCATCGGCACTGGCGGCCACGGGCACACGTTTCCCGGCGCGAGCATGCCGGCGGGCATGGTGCAACTCAGTCCAGATTCCGGCAAGCAGGGCTGGGACTGGTGTGCCGGCTACCACTACTCAGATACCGAGATTGCCGGGTTCAGCCACACACACCTCAGCGGCACCGGCATCGGCGATCTGTGCGACATCCTGGTGACGCCGACGCTCGCAGGCGCCGAGATGCCTGGCGACGTGAGATCCCCGTTCAGCCACGAGAAAGAGAAGGTGTCGGCCGGTTACTACTCGGTCGACCTGCTTGCCTACGACATCAGGGCCGAGTTGACGGCGACGCGCAGAGTGGGCCTGCACAGGTATTCCTTTCTCCGATCGGCGGCGGGCCGGCAGCCGGCTGTCGCGATCGATCTGGGCTTTGCCGTCAACGGGGATGAGCCCGTCGACACGCAACTGACGATCGAAGGGCCGACCACGGTGTCGGGATATCGCTTCTCGAAGGGGTGGGCGAAGGATCAGCGCGTCTACTTTGTCGCACGGTTCTCCAAGCCCATCCTGACCTGGTTGGTGGGGGCGGAAGGTGACTTCTCCGGCGATCGGAAGCAGATCCAGGCGAAGAAGGCCCGAGGCCTGTTCCGGGTGTTGCTCAGGCCTGGGGAACCGCTGATCGTCAAGATCGCGATCTCGCCCGTCAGCATCGAAGGCGCGCGGAAGAACCTCGAGCGAGAGACACCGGGGTGGGAGTTCGACGGGTTCCGGCGGGACGCTGCCGCGGCGTGGGAGCGCAAGCTGCAGCGCGTCCGGATCGAGACGCCCGACAAGGCACGCAAGACTGTCTTCTACACCGCTCTCTATCACGCGCTGCTCGCGCCGACGACCTTCTGCGACGTCGATCTCGCGTATCGCGGCGCCGACGGGCAGGTGCAGACCGCGGCGACGTTCCAGAATCACACCGTCTTCTCGTTGTGGGATACGTTCCGCGCCCTCCACCCGCTGATGACCATCATCCAGCCGGAGCGCGTGGACGACCTCGTGCAGTCGATGATGGCCTTCTACCGCGAAGGCGGCCAGCTGCCCGTCTGGCCGCTCTGGGGCAACGAAACGAACACCATGATCGGTTATCACGCGGTGCCTGTTGTCGCCGACGCGATCCTGAAAGGCTTGACGACGGTGAATCGCGGAGAGGCGCTCGAGGCGATGAAGGCGAGCGCGATGCAGGACGTGCGCGGCCTCAAGTGGCTGAAGCCGCCGGAGACGCGCGGCTACATCCCCGCCAACGAAGAGGTCGAGTCGGTGTCGAAGACGCTGGAGTACGCCTTTGACGACTGGTGCATCGCGCGGCTGGCCGCCAAGCTGGAGCGCCAGGCGGACCGGCGGTTCTTCGAGACCCGCGCCGGGTTCTATAAGAACATGTTCGATCCTTCGACGGGATTCATGCGCGCGCGCATGGCGGACGGATCGTGGACGACGCCGTTCTCGCCACGGTTCTCGCAGCACCGGCAGGGCGAGTACACCGAGGGCAATGCGTGGCAGTACTCGTGGTCGGTGATGCACGACGTCCGGGGCCTCATGACGCTCATGGGCGGCCCCGACGCCTTCGTGCGGAAGCTGGACGAACTGTTCGACCAGCCCTCGCTGATCGAGGGCACGAATGCGTCGCCGGACATCTCGGGGCTGATCGGGCAGTACGCGCACGGCAACGAGCCCAGCCACCACATCGCCTATCTGTACGCGTATGCCGGTGCGCCGTGGAAGGCCGCGGGGCGCGTCAACCACATCGTGACGAACCTGTACGGCACGGGGCCCGAGGGGCTGTGCGGCAACGAAGACTGCGGACAGTTGTCCGCGTGGTACATGTTCAGCGCGGTGGGCTTCTACCCGGTCAATCCCGCCGAGGGCGTCTACGTGATCGGCACGCCCCACTTCGACAGGGTCAGCATCGACCTCGGAGGCCAGCGCACGTTTGTCGTCCAGGCCGTCGGCCTCTCGCCTGCGAATCGCTTCGTGACCGGCGCGACCCTCAACGGCAAGCCGCTCGATCGGTGCTGGATCACCCACGACGAGATCGCGGCCGGCGGCACGCTGCGCTTCTCCATGGGCGCCGAGCCGAACCGCGCGTGGGCGTCCTCGCCCGACGCTGCGCCGCCCTCCATGACTCCGCTGTAAAAGCACACAAAGGGACCAGGTCCCTTTTTCGAGGGACCTCATACGGAAAAGGGGACTGGCCCATTCTTGAAAAGGGGACTGGTCCCATTCTTCCCGTGTCGAGCAACCTCCGGGCAGGAAGCGCATCCCTGGTGCTCGTGGACAGGAAGAGCGGGAACGTTCTGGCGGCCTATCCTGAGGGCTCGGGTTCTCGGAGTGGGGCTACGAAGGAGGATGAGAACCTCGCGGAAACGCCGCGTCGGTTGTCGTCGGTTCGACGGCCCACGCGGTGACGGCCAACGCCGCGCTCACCGCGAGCAGCGTCGCCCCCACGACCTGGTGGTTCGCCAGCACCTGGGACGCCGACAACGCCACGATCAGCGCGACCATCACGTCGAGCCGAAGCAGCCAGTCTCGCGTGCGCGCCAGTTGAGCGGCGACGGCCGCCGGTGTATGGCGCTCGGCGAACAGCAGGTGCACGCGCATCGTCCCGTCCGCCACCGTCAGCGCAAGAACCGCGGCGAACAGCGTGTACCGCAGCCGCCCTCCGACCCAGGCGGCCACCCACCAACTGCTGATGGCCAGTCCGGACAGGATGAGCACGACAACGCCCTGGTGGATGCGCCACAGAACCCGCGCCGACGGGTCGGAAGGAGAACCCGCCGCGGTCTGCGGGCGCGGCAACGGCGACCCCATGTCGGACGCAAGCGACTGCGCAAGGGATTCCAACGCCTTCACCAGGTCGGCGGCACACACGTACCGTTCCTCCGGGTGTTTCTTGAGGCACGTCTCGACAATCGCGTCGAGGTCGGGCGGGGACAGCGGGTTCAGGCTGCTGAGGCGAGCCGGTTCGACCGTCAGGATGCGGGCAGCGGTCGATGAGGACGTGGCCCCCTGGAACGGGTTCCTCCCGGTCACGAGTTCGTAGAGCACCGTGCCGAATGCGAACAGGTCGCTTCGGAAGTCGCCTGCGCCTCCTTCGAGCTGCTCGGGAGACATGTACCCGGGCGTGCCAACCGCCGCGCCGGCCTCGGTGAGGCGCGGCCGGTCCGCCTGCGATGTCATGGAACGCGCGATGCCGAAGTCGAGAATGCGCACGATGCCATTGTCCCCGACCAGGATGTTCTCCGGCTTCAGGTCACGGTGGATGATGCCGTGGCGATGGGCGGCGTCCAGGCCCCGCGCCACCTGCACCGCCACGTCGATCGCTTCAGTTACCGGCAGGGGGCCGGCGGTGCCGAGCATGTCCCTGGCCGTACGCCCGGGCATGTACTCGCCGACGATGCAGAGCTGCCCGTCGAGATCTTCGAGGGCGTGAACCGCGCCGATGTTCGGGTGCACCAACGCGGCAGCCGCGCGGGCCTCGAAGCGCAGGCGCTCGCGGCGTGTCTCGTCGGCGGTGTCGTGGGCGTGCAGGACCTTCAGCGTGACGAGCCGGCCGAGGCGCGTGTCTTCGGCAAGATACACGACACCCATGCCGCCCTGTCCGAGCGGGCGCTGAATGCGATACGCGCCGACCATCGCGCCGGCCTGAAGCGCCGGCGACGTGTCGCCGAGAAGGAGCGCGCCCACGCCCGGGCCACTCGGCGCCATGAAGTCTCCCGCGCGGCTGCCTGCGTCCAGGAGCGCCATGACATCGGCCTTCAGCTCGTGGTCGCTCCCACAGGCTCCGTCGAGGAATGCCGCCTGTTCATGCCGCGGGCGCTCCTGTGCCTGGTCGAATAGTTCGGCAACCCGGGCCCAGCGATCGCTCGTGATGGTCATGACAGGACGGTGCTCATGTGGTGGCAGGCGGCAGCGACCCCGTCAGTTCCCGGAACAGCCACGCCCGCGCCAGCGTCCACGCACGCTTGACCGTTGCGGGAGACAGATCCAACGCGGCCGCCGTCTCCTCGACGGAGAGGCCGCCGAAGTAGCGGAGCTCGACGACCCGTGCATGGCGCTCGTCGAGCCGGGCGAGCCGCTGCAGGGCCTCGTCCAGGGCCAGGACGTCCACTGACGGACCCCGGATCGGGAACAGCACGTCCTCGAGCGTCACTCGCACCGCGTGGCCGCCCCGTTTCTGCGCGACTCGGGCTCGGGCGCGTTCGATCAGGATTTCGCGCATGGCATGCGCGGCGATACCGAGGAAGTGCGCGCGATGCTCGAACGAGAGCGACGCGTCCTTGAGCAGCCTGAGATACGCCTCGTGCACGAGCGCCGTTGTCTGGAGCGTGCGCCCGGGCCTTTCCCGCCTCATCTCGCGCGCCGCGATCCGGCGAAGTTCGGCGTAGACGAGCGGAAACAGGTCGTTGAACGCGGCCTGGTTCCCGCCCCTGGCGTTCTTCAACAGTTCGGTTACCGCGCCGGGAGTCGGGTTGGGCAAGGAGCGCTCCATCGACATGACCGTGGACAGCCGGACTCCCGCAGATTATCGCCTTCGGTCAGGCCATCCGCAAGCGGGCGTTGACGCTACTTGCCGTCGACGATCCGCAGCAGCAATTGCTGGGCGCGTTCGTAGGTGGGAGCGATCTCCAGGGCGGCGAGCACGGCCTGCTTGGCTTCCGAGCGCTGGCCGACCGCCAGCAGGGCCTCGCCGAGGTCGCACTGGACCGGCACCGGGTCGACGGGGCCAGCCGCGACTGCCGCCCTGAACTCGCGCAGGGCGAGGGGCAGGTCGCGGCGGTCGGCCGCCATGCGGCCGTACGCCGAGTGTGCGCCTGCGTCGAACGGATCGATCGTCACGATTCGCTCGTACGCCAGCATGAGGGCCTCGTGGTCCCCGAGCCTTCGGCCGAGCGGAACCAGCTTGCGTGCCGCATCGATGTTCGTGTGGTCGTCGGCGACGAGCGACGTCAATTCGCGCAGCGCACGCGCGAAGTCGCCGGCCCGCTCGGCCAGCGCGGCAATCTGGGCGCGCGGACTCGCCGGACCCGTTGCCGTGGGTACGAGCGCCGCGGCGCGTTCGAACGCCGCGATGGCATCTGCGGGCGCGCCTGCGGAGGCCAGGGCCTGCCCGGAGCCCAGCTGAATGGGATAGCTGTCCCTGTACTTGGCCGCCAGCCCCTTCAGCGTCGCCACCGGCGCGCCGCGCGGGACCTCCACGCCATCCGGAGCCTGCAGCGCTTTCCCGACCGCCGAGTACCGCTGAGTCAGCATCGCGTCGAACGCGCTCTGCAGCTCGGCGCTCCCCTTGCCAGTCGCCTTGCGCAGCGCCGCCTCCGTGTCGGCGCCATCGCCGTAGGACCGCAGCATGACATTGAGCGCCGCGTGCCCGTGCTGCTGCACGATCAGCGACACCACGAGCGATGCCTGGAAGTACGCCAACTCGATCGTGTCGGGGCGCGTGAACCCCGAGTTGAGCTCCGCGAGTGTCGGGACCTTGCCGCTCGCGTACGCCCGCGCGAACCCCAGGTCGGAGTCGCGGGCCCACTCGGGCCGCACCAGCCCCTCCTCGTATACCGAGATGCCCTCCGTCAGCCATCGCGGCACCCGGTACTTCGACAACTGCATCGTGAACACGTGGGCCATCTCGTGCCACAACGTGGCCTGCCAGTTGAAAGACCCCGGTGGGCGCGCCCGCGGCGAGTCCAGCGTTACGACGCGGCCGAAGCACGCGCCCAACGCCCCGAGCAGGCCGGGCAGTCCGAGCGTGCGAACGGCGAAATCATCGTGCTTCGGGAACACTTCAACCAGGATTGGGCCCTGCGGTTCGAAGCCGTACCGCTCGCGCATCTTCGCCATGGCGTCCCGCACCATCGGCAGGGCGTAGTAGCGCAACACGGGCGCATCGGTCGGATCCAGCCGCACCGTGACCCCGGCGGCGTCAAAGGACGCGAACCCGTTCAGCGTATCGAGCATCTGCAGGAGGTTGTACGTGACGACGTCATAGGGGTCGGCGCGAAACGCCGTTTCGAGGGCGCGTCGTGCCGCGCCTTCGTCACCGACGCGAAGCAGATGCAGTCCCAGATCCGCCTGGGCCCGCATGTTGTCGGGCTCGAGCGCGATCGCTTTCCTGGCGAGCACGACGGCGTCATCGTATCGGTAGTGGCGGGCCGCGTGCATCGCGACGATGCGGTAGGCGTCGCCGTACGCAGGATTGACGGCCAGGGGTTTCGCGATGGCGCTCTCGTAATCGGCCGTCCTGCCGTCGACGTAGGCGATCGCGGCGGAGAGGGCGTGCGCGTTCGGGCTGTGAGGATCGGCGGCCAGCGCGCGCGCGAGGGACTCGCGCGCATCTGCCGGCTTCTCCTCGTCGATGGCGGCCTCCGCGAGGAACAGGTGCGCATCGACCAGGGCGGGGTCGATCTCCACCGCGCGACGAGCCGCTGCCGCCGCGGCGGGCGGGTTCTCGTCGGCCAGCGCGCGCGCGAGCCCCGCGTGGGCAGGCGCCCACTCGGCGTCCAGCGCCAGCGCCGCGCGGAACGACGCGGTCGCGTTGGCGGGGTCGTGTGCGTCGAGGAACAAGAGACCCCACGCCGTGTTGACGGCCGGCGCGAGAACCGGGTCCTTCGGCGCCGCGGCCGCCGCCTCGCGGAACAGCGCATTCGCCGTGCGCGACTGCCCCAGGGCGCGGGCGGCCCGGGCGGCGCGAAGCAGCCCATCAGGTGTGCTCGCGCCGCGGGCGCTGCCCGCCACCGGCGAAAGGACACGCCGCGCCTCAGCCTTGCGGCCCTGTTGCCAGAGGACCAGGCCCCATTCGAGGGCCGCTTCGCCGGCCGGGTCGGCGGTGCCTGGCATCTGGACGAACGCCACCGCCTCGTCGAGGCGGCCACGGTCTGCCGCGAGACGCGCGTGGATGGCTGCGCCAGCCTGGTCGCGTTCACCGCGAGCGCTCGCGAGAGCGTCGGCCTGCTCGCGCTTCCCGTGGGCGATAGCGTGCGTCGCCGCGCGCACGAACGCCAGTTCGGCCTGGACGCGTGCGGCCTGGGCCTTCGCCTCCGCCGCCTGTTCGGCGGGTGTCTTCGCCTGGGCCTGCGCTGCTGGCGGCGCTGGCGGCGCCTGTGGCGCCGTGGCCTCGTGCACGCCCACCCCGGCGGCAGACACAGTCGCCGCCGGGACGGACGGAAGTTCTGCTGCCGCGATCAACGCGATGGCGCAGAGCGCGGTCATCGCCAGGCGTACACGCCTGGACGTCGCGCCGCCACGATCGGTCGTGAACACGGTCGTGAACACAGCCAGGTGCATGGAATCCCTGACTGCGATTGTATCCGCAGAAGTGGTTCCAGTACCTGTGGAACAGGTCTTGAGACCCGCTCTCCAGACCTGCTTGCATTCGGCGGGCATCAATCCTATGCTCCCGGCATCTCTTGACGGTGCGGGCGCTCCGCCTCGCTGGATGCGGCGCCTGGCCGACTCACAACGGAGGACGAAGCCATGAGGCGTATTGCCCTGCTCGCTGCGTGCGCGGTCGTGCTGCTAGTGCCGGGGTTCGCGGTGTCGGGAGGAGCCCAGTCGAAGAGCCGGTTCCTGGACAAGGACACCTTCATGGACATGGAGACGATCAGCAATCCGGCCATCGCACCCGACGGCGGCCAGATCGTGTTCAGCCGGGGCTGGATTGACAAGGTCAAGGACCAGGCGCGCAGCAACATCTGGATCGTCGACGTCGGCGGCACGAAACTGCGGGAGCTCACCCGGGGCAGCTGGCGGGACTCCGCGCCCGCGTGGTCGCCCGACTCGTCGAAGATCGCCTTCCTCTCGGACCGGGACGGCACGACGCAGATCCACGTGCTCTTCGTCGCCACCGGAGAGCTGGCGCAGTTGACACATGTCGAACGCACGCCAGCCAGCCTCGCCTGGTCGCCCGACGGGCGGCAGATCGCGTTCACGACCACCGTGCTCAACGAGGATCCCATCCTCCCGATCCAGCTGCCGAAGCGTCCCCGCGGCGCGGAGTGGGCCAAAGCCGCCACGATCGTCGATCGCCTGGCGTGGGCGCGGGACGGCGAAGGCCCGGTCGAAAAGGGCAATACACACGTCTTCATCATCGACGCCATTGCGGGCGGCACACCCCGCCAGATCACCGACGGCGCGTTCGACCACGTCAACCCCGAGTGGTCGGCCGACGGCCGGACGATCTACGCCTCTGGGATCCGGAAACCCGACGCGGAGTACCTGAACAACGACTCGGAGGTCTACGCGATCGATCTGGGGACGATGGCGGTCATGGCGCTGACGGACCGCAAGGGCCCGGACGGCAACCCGACCGTGTCGCCGAGGGGTGACTGGATCGCGTATACGGGGTACGACGACCAGAACTTCACGAGCCACCTGTCGAGCCTCTACCTGATGGACAAAGCCGGCGGACACAAGAAGAGCTGGGCCGGCGGGCTGCGGGACTCGCCGTCGAACCTGGCATGGGCGCTGGATAGTTCGGGTATCTACTTCCAGGTGCGGGAGCTCGGCTCGACGTCGATCTACTTCGCGCCCGTCTCCGGCCAGCCGCGTAAGCTGACCGAGGGCGCGCAGATCCTGAACGGGTTGTCCATCGCGGCCAACGGACAGGCCGCCACCGTGCGGTCGACGCCGCTGGAACCGGGCCAGCTCGTGACGTTCAACGTGAAGAGCCCGGCGCAGCGCCAGACGCTTGTCGACGTCAATTCGGACGTGCTCGGCGGCCTGGCGCTCGGGGACGTGGAAGAACTGTGGTTCGCCTCGAAGGACGGCCTCAAGATCCAGGGCTGGCTGGTCAAGCCGGTCGACTTCCAGCCGGGCAGGAAGTACCCACTGGTGCTCTGGATCCACGGCGGGCCGTGGTCGATGTACGACGTCGGCTTCAACTGGGGCTACCAGAATTTCGCCGGCCTGGGCTACGCCGTGCTCTACACCAACCCGCGCGGCAGCACGGGGTACGGCCAGGACTTCGTCAACGGCATCCAGTTCTCGTATCCCGGGAAGGACTACGACGACCTCATGGCGGGCGTGGACGCGGCTATCGCGAAAGGCTTCATCGACGAGAAGAACCTGTTCGTCTGCGGCGGCAGCGGCGGCGGCGTGTTGACGGCCTGGATCGTGGGGCACACCAACCGCTTTGCGGCAGCCGTCTCCATGCGGCCGGTGATCAACTGGCACTCCTTCGTCGGCACGACGGACGGCTCGTCCTGGTACCGCCAGTTCCGCAAGTTCCCGTGGGAGGACCCGATGGGATACGCGGTCCGCTCGCCGCTGCACTACGTCGCCAACGTCACCACACCAACCATGGTGATGACGGGCGAGGCCGACCTGCGGACGCCCATGCGGCAGAGCGAGGAGTACTACCGTGCGCTGAAGATGCTGAAGAAGGAGACGCTGCTCGTGCGGATGCCGGACGAGTTCCACGGCTGGCGGCGGCCGTCCCACCAGCTCTCCCAGCAACTCTACCTGCTGGCCTGGTTCGAGAAGTACCGCCGGCGCTGAGCGCTCGGCTGATCGACGAGCCCGGAGGCAACAATGTTCATCGGGCACATGGCGGTGGCGTTTGGTGCGAAGACGGCCGCGCCGGCAGTGTCGCTCGGCACGATGTTTCTCGCGTGCCAGTTGGCAGATCTCATCTGGCCCCCGCTCGTGCTCCTGGGTATTGAGCGGGTCGCGATCCAGGCCGGAGTGACGGTCGTGACGCCGCTCGACTTCATCTACTACCCGTATTCGCACAGCCTGGTCGCGAACCTCTTGTGGGCGGCCCTGTTCGGCGGGGCGTACGTGTTCATCCGGCGGGCGAGGACCAGGGCGGGCATCGTGCTGGGCGTAGTGGTGCTGAGCCACTGGCTGCTCGACGTCGCCTCGCACCGGCCCGACATGCCGATCACCCTCGGCGGGAGCACCCGTATCGGGCTGGGTCTGTGGAACTCGCTTGCCGCGACCATCACCGTCGAAGGACTGCTGTTCGCCGTTGGCGTCTCCCTCTATGCGCGGAGCACGAGAGCCCGGGACCGCGTCGGCAGATGGGCACTCTGGTCGCTCGTGGCATGCCTGGTCGCGATCTATGCGGCCAACCTGTTCGGGCCTCCGCCGCCGGAAGGCATGAGCGCGGCGTGGAGTGCGCTGGCTCTCTGGCTGCTCGTGATCTGGGGTTACTGGATCGACAGGCACCGTCAGCCGTTGGCGGCGAGGGCATAGTCCAATACTCGGGATTCGGGACTCGGGGCGGGAGGTATCTTTGCGTCAGGTGCGCTACAACGTCGCGATGAGCCTGGACGGTTACATCGCCGGTCCCGCTGGTGAGTACGACTGGATTCCCATGGACCCCGAGATCGACTTCGGCGCGATCTTCGCGCGTTTCGACACGGTGCTCATGGGCAGGCGCACCCTCGAGGTTTCGCTGCGGCAGGGCGGCGGCGGGATGCCAGGCATGCGGCCCTATGTGTTTTCCCGCACGCTTCGGGTCGCAGACCATCCGTCTGTGACCATCGTCGCCGAAGGCGCCGCGGCCGTCGTCGCGGACCTTCGGCGCCAGGACGGCAAGGACATCTGGCTCATGGGCGGCGGCGAGCTCTTCCGCAGCCTGCTCGAGGCCGGCCAGGTCGACGGCGTCGATGTTGCCCTCGTGCCCGTTCTCCTCGGTCGGGGAACACCAGCGCTGCCCCGGACCGACCTGCGCACTACCCTCACGCTCACCGGGTCTCGAACGTACGCGAAGACCGGCATCGTCAGCCTGCAGTACGAACGCGCCGTGCTATCCTGCTTGTAGTCAACGCAGATCGAATGGAACGCCCTGCGGGTGCATCGCCCGAACAGGTAAACGGGCGGGTCCCCGCGGCGGTATTGTCGTGGTGAGGACTCCGTCCATCCCCGGCGTGAGGTGTCGTTGTTCGACCGTCTCGTCGAACTCGTCTTCAAGTATCGCCCGGTGGTCTTCGCGCGGGGTGAACTGGGCTTCAGCCCGCCCTGGCCCGCAGCCATCGCGGTCGTCGCCGTGCTCGCGGCGATGGGCGTCGCGGTGTGGGCGCACCTGCGGCCCGGCCAGGCGCGGGGCTGGCCCCGCGCCGCGCTTCTGACACTGCGCCTAACTGCACTGCTCCTGTTCCTCTTTGCGCTGCTTCGGCCCGTCCTTGTCGTCCGCGCCGTCGAGCCGCAGCGCAACGTCATCGCGGTCGTCGTCGACGGCTCCCGCAGCATGGAAATCGCGGACCAGGATTCGAAGCCGCGCAGCGCGTTCGTCCGCGAGTCGCTGGGCGCCGCGGGTCCGCTGCGCAGGGCGCTGGCTCGCCGTTTCTCGCTTCGCCACTTCCAGTTCGGTTCGTCTGCCGAGCGAGTGGCGGACCCGGCCGCGATGACGTTTACAGGCACCCGCTCGTACGTCGGGCAGGCCCTGCAGCGGACGGTAGAGGAACTGACCGGCCTTCCCGTCTCGGGTATCGTGCTCGTCACCGACGGAGCCGACACGTCGCGCGCGCCGATGGCCGACACGCTTCGTGCCCTGAAGGCGGCCGGCCTGCCCGTGTTCACAGTGGGGCTCGGCCGCGAGACACTCGAACGGGACGTGCAGATCGGGCGGGTGGATCCGCCCAGGTCGGTGCTCAAGGGCGCCACCCTCGTGGTCGACGTGGTGATCAGCCAGACAGGCTACGCCGGCCGCGCTGTCCCGCTCATCGTCGAAGACGAAGGGCAGGTCATCGCCTCGCAGGACGTGACGCTGCCGGCGGACGGCGAGCCGTCGACGGCCCGCGTCCGCTTCACCCTGGCGGAGCCGGGTCCCCGCGTGCTGAGCTTTCGCATCCCGGCGCAGGACGGCGAGCAGGTGACGCAGAACAACGCGCGGCAGGCGCTGGTGGCCGTCGAAGACCGACGCGAGCGCGTGCTCTACATCGAAGGTGAACCGCGTTTCGAGATGAAGTTCCTGCGCCAGGCCACGGCTGACGACAAGAACCTGCAGATCGTCACACTGCAGCGCACCGCCCAGCGCAAGTTCCTGCGCCTGGACATCGACGCTCCGGACGATCTGGTCGGCGGGTTCCCGAAGACGCGGGACGAGTTGTTCACGTATCGGGGCCTGATCCTCGGCAGCATCGAGGCCACGGCGTTCACGCCGGACCAGCAGCGCATGATCGCGGACTTCGTCAACGTGCGCGGCGGCGGATTGCTGGCCCTCGGCGGGCGACGCGCGTTCGCCGAAGGCGGGTACGCCGGAACGCCAGTTGCCGATGTTCTGCCCGTGCAACTCGACGCGACGAAGGCGCCGGCCGACTTCATCGAGGAGATCAAGGTCCGGCCGACGCGGCTTGGCCAGACGCACATCGCCACGCAGATTGCCGACAGCGAGCAGCACTCGGCCGACCGATGGAACACCCTGCCCGCGTTGACCACCGTGAACCCGATCCGGCGTGTGAAACCGGGGGCGGCGGTGCTGCTGGAGGGTGTGAGTGCCGCGCCCGGCGCGCAGGTCGTGCTCGCGTACCAGCGATATGGTGCCGGCAAGGTGCTCGCGCTGCCGGTGCAGGACTCCTGGATGTGGCAGATGCACGCCACGGTTCCCGCGGAGGATCTCACCCACGAAACGCTGTGGCGTCGCCTGTTGCGCTGGCTAATCGATGCCGTGCCCGAACGTGTGACGGCCAGCGTGGACCGCGATCGCGTGGAGGCCGGCGACACAGTGGCGGTCACCGTGAACGCGCGGGACGGCGGCTTTCTGGGCATCAACGACGCGACAGCGGTCGCGACGATCACCGGGCCCAAGGGACGTCGCGTCGATCTGCCGATGACGTTCGTCGTCGACCGCGATGGAGAATATCGCGCCAGCTTCGTCGCGGAGCAGGACGGGCTCTACGAAGTCGGCGTGGGCGTCACGCATGCAGGCCAGGCCGTGGGGAACGACACCGTTTACGTGCGGGCGGCCCCGGATGACGGCGAGTACTTCGACGCGGCCATGCGGTCCTCGTTGCTCAAGCGCATCGCGGAGGACACCGGCGGGCGATTCTACACGGCGTCGACGGTCTCCTCGCTCGCAGACGACATCACCTACCTCGGGCGAGGCGTGACCGTGGTGCAGGAGAAAGACCTCTGGGACATGCCCATCGTCCTGTTCCTGCTGGTCGGCCTGACGAGCGGCGAGTGGTTCCTGCGCCGCCGGCGGGGGCTGCCATGAACCGTGCGGCGCGCGCGATCGTGCTGACGCTGGCCGCGATCTGCCTGGCCGCTGGCCATCAGGTCCAGGCTCAGGACCCGGCGTCCCCCCGACCTGAAGGTCGGGGGCTACGTACAGAGAACCCGTCCGCGCAGGGCAGTCACATCCTGGTCATCGTCGGCCTCTCCGGCGATTCCGAGAATGCCGAGCGGTTTCACCGGTGGGCCGTGGCCATCGTGGACGCGGCGAAGGATCGATACGGCCTGCCGGCGGACAGCATTATGTATCTCGGCGAGGATCCTGCCCGAGACCCGGCGCGCATCAAGGGCCGCGCCACGCGGGAGGCGATCGACGCGGCGGTGTCGCGCCTCGCGGCCCAGTCGCGTCCAGGTGATCGGGTGTTCATCGTCCTGATCGGCCACGGCGCCTCGGCGACGGGTGGAGCGCGCTTCAACCTGCCGGGCCCGGACATCGCCGCCGCCGATTACGCTCGTCTGCTGGACCGGTTCGCGGCGCAGCAGGTGACGTTCGTGAACACCGCGAGCGCGAGCGGCGGGTTCGTGGCGGCGCTGTCGGGCAAGGAGCGGACGATTATCACGGCGACGCGAACCGACGGCGAGCGCAACCAGACGCGCTTCGGCGAGTTCTTTGCCGAGGCGCTCGCGACCTCCGACGGCGACATGGACAAGGACGGCCGCGTGTCGATGCTCGAAGCGTTCACCTGGGCGCGGCGACGCGTAGGGGAGTCGTACGAGCGCGACGGGCAACTGCTGACAGAGCACGCGGTGCTGGACGATGACGGCGACGGGAAGGGGAGCGACGCCCCGGGGCAACCCGGCACCGACGGCGCCCTCGCCCGGACGCTCTTCATCTCCGCTGCCGGTAGCCAGGCGGCTCCGGGCACCGATGCGGATCCCGAACTGCGCGCGCTCATCGACGCGCGGCGCGTTCTCGAGGACCGCATTGCCGCCCTGAAGGCGTCCAAGGAGAAAGCCGACCCGGCCCAGTACGCGAGTGACCTGGAACAACTGCTGATCGACCTGGCACGGACGAACCGCGCCATCAGGGAGAAACAGAAGCAATGAGAATCGCGCTGTCACTCGTCGTTGGCGTGGCTGCCGTGGCGGTGGCGGGCGCGGTGGCGTTTCAGCCGCCCCCGCCGCCGCGACCCCTGCCGAACGTGTGGTT
>Ga0315273_10004913_pt1 | contig 16469 bp, 14 predicted proteins | sample YL17G02_0_MG_FD_205753 | JGI IMG/M metagenome (GOLD analysis project Ga0315273, IMG submission 205753) | Sediment microbial communities from Yellowstone Lake, YNP, Wyoming, USA - YL17G02_0 | ecosystem: Environmental > Aquatic > Freshwater > Lake > Sediment | place: USA: Wyoming | collected... | reverse complement strand
CGGCGGCCACCAGACCACGCTTGACCTCAGGGATGCCGAAGGCGGAATTGCGGGCGGCCACGATGAGGTCGGTGGCCAACGCCAACTCCGTACCACCGGCCAACGCATAGCCCTCGACGGCGGCGATGAGCGGCTTGACCGGCGGCCGCTCGGTGAAGCCCAGTCCACGACCCTTCACCGCCACGTTCTCCCCGCGGGCGAACGCCTTGAGGTCCATCCCGGCGCAGAACGAGCCGCCCGCGCCGGTGATGATGCCCACCGAGAGCCCCGGATCGTCATCAAGGGTGTCCATCGCGGCCGCCAGGGCGTGGCTGACTGCGGCGTTGACGGAGTTCTTGGCCTTCGGGCGGTTGATGGTAATGATCAGGATGCGGCCCCGCTTTTCGGTCAGGACGACGTCCGGGGCACTGGATTCTTCGCTCATCGGGCCTATCGTAATAATGACCCATGGCCACTGACGTCCGCGTCGAGGAGATCCATCCGGATTTGCGCCGGGTGGCAAGGTTCGCGCCGCGCCAAATCGTCTACCCGTGGTCACTGCCCCTACTGCGTCGGCTGCCCATGGGCAACCGGTCCAGCGACGACGGCGTGGACGTGGTGGACCTGCCCTCCGGTGCCGGGGCGCGGCTGTACCGGCCCACCGCGGCGGCGGCGCCCACCGCGGCGCTGCTGTGGATCCACGGCGGCGGTTACCTGCTCGGCAGCCCGGAGCAGGACGACGCGCTGTGCCGTCGCTACGTGCAGCGACTCGGCATCGTCGTGGCCGCGGCGCGGTATCGGCTCGCGCCCGAACACCCCTACCCCATCCCGCTCCAGGACTGCTACCAGGTGCTGACCTGGCTGGCCGGACTGCCGGGCGTCGACGCCGACCGGATCGCCATCGGCGGGGCCAGTGCAGGCGGCGGGCTGGCCGCCGCCCTGGGATTCCTGGCCCGTGATCGCGGTGAAGTCTCCCCGGTGTTGCAGGTGCTGTCTTATCCAATGCTTGATGACCGCACCGTCGGCCCCGAGCTCGACAAGCCCGGCTTCCGGCTGTGGAACACCCGCAGCAACCGGTTCGGCTGGACGTCCTATCTCGGCGGAGCCGATCCGGCGATGGCGGTGCCGGCCCGCCGCACCGACCTCGCCGGTCTGGCCCCGGCATGGCTGGGCGTGGGCACCCTGGATCTGTTCTGTGCGGAGGACCTCGCCTATGCAGCGCGGCTCAACGCCGCCGGCGTCGAGTGTGAGGTGCACGAGGTGCCCGGCGCATTCCACGGATTCGACGGGTTGGCGCCGAAAGCCGCTGTCTCACAGGCTTACTTCGACAGCACGTGCGCGAGCCTTCGTCGCGCCCTGAAAGTGTGAGCCCGGTGTCCACCGCACTCACCCGTGAGCAGACCGACTTGCGCCAGACCGTTGCCGACCTGATGGCCAAACGGTCACCGCAGGACGAGGTGCGCCGGTTGATGGCCGCCGACGGCGGGTATGACCCCGCGGTATGGGCCGAGTTGGCGGCGCTGGGTCTGCTGGGCCTGATCATTCCGGAGGAGTTCGGCGGGTCGGATGCCGGAGCCGCGGAACTGGCCGTCGTTTCCGAACAAATGGGGCGTGCACTGCTGTGCGCGCCGTACCTGTCGGCCGCGGTTCTCACCCCCTATCTGCTTCTGGGGATCGCCGATGCCACGGAGTGCGCGGAGGCACTTCCGCGGATCGCGGCGGGTGAACTGCGCGCGACGGTGGCCTTCGCCGAGTCCGGGTCGGCACGGCCGCCGCAGCATCCCGGCACCACCGCGGTGCACACCGCGAACGGCTGGTCATTGACCGGTGAGAAGACCTTTGTGCTGGACGGTGTCGGTGCCGGGAGGTACTACATTCACGCCGAATCCGATTCCGGTGTAGGGATTTTCGCGGTCGATCCGGGCGCGGCCGGGCTTGAGGTGTCGGCACTGAACACCGTGGATCAGACCCGCAGACAGGCCCGGATCACTCTGGCCGACACCCCGGCCCGGCTGATCGGCGCCGCCGGGGCCGGCGCCATCGCCCTCGATACCGCCCTGGACCACGCTGCGGTGGCGTTAGTGGCCGAACAGGCCGGCGGAACCATGCAGTGCGTGCAGATGTCCACCGACTACGCCCGCACCCGCTACCAGTTCGGCCGCGCCATCGGCAGCTTCCAGGCGATCAAACACCTGTGCGTCGACATGCTGCTGGAGGCCGAGTCGGCGTGTTCGGCCGCGCGGCACGTCGCCGCAGCATTCGATGCGGCCGAACCCGACCGATTGACGGATCTGGCGCTGGCACAGGCGTTCTGCTCAGATGCGTTCTGCTCGGTCGCGGCCGCCACCATCCAGGTGCACGGCGGGATCGGCTTCACCTGGGAGCACCCGGCGCATCTGTATCTGCGTCGGGCGCGCACCGACGCTCAGATCTTCGGCGACCCGGCCTGGCACCGGGAACGCTACGTACGAATCCGGGAGGAGAGTTAATGACCGACGACGATATCCGCACCGAGGTGCGCCAGTGGCTCGCGCAGAATTGGGATCCCGGTGCCGACCGCACCGGGTGGACGCAACGGGTCTTCGACGCCGGCTGGTCAGCGCCGAGTTGGGAACCAGAGTGGGGTGGCCGCGGACTGAGCGATCCACAATCACGCATCGTGGCCGCCGAATTCGCCGCGGTCGGCGCGTACGGCTCCGGAGCGGATCGCGCCGACATGCTGGCCTGCACGATCCATGATCTGGGCGCCGAGGAACAGAAGTTGCGGCTGATCCCGCCGTCGGTGCGGGGGGAGACCCGATGGTGTCTGCTCTACAGCGAACCCGGCGCTGGATCAGATCTTGCCGGGCTGCGCACCCGCGCCGACCGCGACGGGGATGACTGGGTTGTCAACGGGCAGAAGGTCTGGACCTCCTTCGCCGCCCACGCGGACTACGGACTCCTGGTGGCCCGCACCGACTGGGATGCGCCCAAGCACAAGGGCATCAGTTTCTTCATATTTCCGATGCGCCAGGCCGGGGTGGAAGTCCGGCCGATTCATCAGATCACCGGTGAGTCGGAGTTCAACGAGGTGTTCATCACCGACGCCCGGGTGCCGCACGCCAACCTGGTGGGCGAACCCGGCGACGGATGGGCTGTGCTGCAACTGGCTCTGGCGCACGAGCGCAGGTTGATGGGCGACCTCGCCCGCACATCGAAGTCGAGTGGTGACCTCAAGCCCGACTCGAACAGTCTGATCGGCATGGCGCGGGCGGCCGGGCGACTGTCGGACTCCCACATCCGCCAGGAGATCGCCGTGGTGGAGGGGTACGCGGCGGTTAACCGCTGGAACACTCGCCGAGCCAAGAACACCGCCGACAAGGTCGAGGCCGCCACCCTGCTGTCGCTGGGCAAGATCGCGATGTCACGGATCCTGCACGAAACCGCCCGCGTACAGACCGAGATCGCCGGCGGGGAAACCATGCTGGCCGGGCCGGATCATCCCGTCGGTGACGCGATCACCTTCCGTGCACTCAACGCCTATTTCACTTCGATCGGTGGCGGCACCGATCAGATTCAACGCAATATCGTCGGCGAGCGCATCCTGGGCCTACCGAAAGAACCGGAGCCCTACCGCGACACCGCCTTCCGGGATCTGCCGCACTGACCCAAGCAGGTCAGCGGAAGTGCAGGACGTCACTGCCCCAGGTCTGCCGGATTTTCGCGTCGGCGTCGAATGCGATTCGGTCGTCGCGATCAATGATCAAGCAGGCCCGGTCGGCTTCCTGATAGGCGATCCACTCGGGTTCACCGGCTAGTCCACCGGGCTTACCGGTTGCCGCGAAATTCACCCAGCGGGCACGCATCCGCTTGGATACCGCCTTGGCGGCTTTCGTCCCACCCAGTTTCAAGGTGACGTCCTTCGGTGCGCCGAGAGTGCCCCAGACGTAGGGCAATTCAGTGGCATGTGCCGCGCCGACGAGCAACACCTTCATGATCGGGGTGGCGTAGTCGAAGCGATAAAGATAGACCGGCGCCACCGTGTTGTGTCCCTCGGCAAGCCACACTGACGGCATCCGGAAGCCCACATCGCTGGCGATACTCACGCCGCGGCCACTGCCGCGATAGCGAGAGTGCGACGATCCGAGTTCGTCCACGGTGGGCAGATCCATGTCGGGCTGTTCGGCGGCGATGTCGTTGAACATCGAGGTGATCGCACGCGGTGTGATCGGCAGCAGTGGAGAGCGCATCAGGCGGAACAGCGCTGCTTCGTGCTTGTTCGTTCCGATGATCAGCGGAACCGGGTGGGTGCGGCCCTCCCTGGCGAGTTGCACGGGATAGCCGTGTAGCAGGTCGCCGTCGACGACCGGTACGAACGCGACCGTTCCCGGATTGCGGGTGGGAATCGCGTCGAACACCTCCTTGGTCGCCGCGATCAGCGACCGGACGTCCACGTCGCGCAACTTCCCGGCGTCGGCCTCGGCGATGCCGAGATGGTCGAGGATCAGATGGGTGACACGTTGGGCGCGCTCGTGCTCGTAGACCGATGTTGCCGGCGAACTTTGTGCGATGGCGGCCGAGAAGAGGCCCCCGGCCTGCGGTACGGCGAGCAGTGCGGTCACGATGCCGGCGCCGGCGGACTCACCGAACAGCGTCACCCTGGCCGGGTCGCCGCCGAACGCGGCGATGTTGTCGCGGACCCACCGCAGTGCCGCCAGCACATCGCGCAGACCGATGTTGGAGTCGAACTGTTCGCTTCCCTTACCCATCCCCGCGAGATCAAGAAATCCGAAGACCCCGAGTCGGTAGTTGATCGTCACGATCACGGCGTCGCCCTCGGCTGACAATCGACGGCCGTCGTAGAGCGGCTGGCTGCTCGAGCCGAGCACGAACGCGCCGCCGTGCACCCACACCAGCACCGGTTTGCCGTCGCCGGGCCGGGTACCCGACGGCGCCCAGATGTTCAGGTGCAGGCAGTCTTCGTCCTCCGGGGCACCGAGATCGAGTGGGAATGTCGGCACCGGGGGTTGTGGGCAGACGAACCCGTAGCTGCCGGCGTCGATGATCTCGCTCCAGGGCGGCGGTGGCTCAGGTGCCCGAAAGCGGAGTTCGCCGGTCGGCGCCGCCGCGTAACGGATGCCCTTCCACGACACCGTTCGGCCGTCGTCGATTCCGCGGACCGGGCCGTAACCGGTCTGCGCCACGAGGTCATCAGTGCTCATCGGGCTTGCTCGGTCCTTTCAGGTCAGCCACCAGGCTACCGGCCGGTGAGCAGCCACTCAGAAGAACAGCGCCCGCCAGCGCCAGTCCAGCACCGGGCGATCCTCGCCGTCACCGGCCGCGTAGACCAGCGAGCGCAGGCTCAGCACGCCACCGCGGTCTCCGGGCAACTCATTCGCCACCTCAATGTGCAGATCGCTGTAAAGGGTGTCGCCCTCGTACACCGGGCCGGTGTGATCGCAGGACAGCCAGCCCAGCACGGTGGCCAGGTTGGGCAGCAGACGGCTGGCCTGGGCTAATGCGAGGCCGATGGTGTGGCCGCCGTACACCAGCCGGCGAGCACCGGCGCGCGAATCATGATGTGTGGCAGCGATATTCAGCGTCAGCCTGGCCAACTCCGGTGCGGAGCTGACAACGTCGCCGGTGCTGCGCAGCACCAAACCGACCAACTTGGTGTCGAAGTGGGGCCCGGGCACCCGGCGGCGGAAGGCGTCGGCGTCCCAGTGCCGGGTCGGGTCGGCCGCCGGTGCCGAGCCCACACCGATGCCAGACAGGTCGTCGTTATGGCCGGTGTCGCCCACATCGGTGCTGCACGGCAACATGGCGCAGCGGTAGAAATCGAGCACCAATCGGTCGGCCTGGTCGACGGTGGTCATCCGCAGCGCGGCAAGGCCGGTCGGGGCGCGGCCCGGTTTGGCGCTGTTGCATTTCAGACCCACTACCTCGGTGCGGGTGGTCAGGGTGTCGCCGATCACCGGGAACCGATGGAAGCTCAGCCCCCGATAGAAGAGGTTGGCCTTCACCCGCTGAGTCACCACCGTGGACTGGCCGATCGCGATATCGCACACCAACCCCGGGTGGGCCAGGTGCCCGGATTCACCGACAACGGCGCGGGATAACTCCACGTCCAGCGCCAGCCGGAGACGGTCACCAACGATCGCCTGATGGGCAGCCGCAATGCCCGCGGTGATCGTCATCGACGGCGCCGAGTCAAAGACCTGCCCCACCACCAGGTCGTCGAAATAGGGGCCGCCACCACCGGTATCGCCGTGCCGCGTCACAGTCATCAGTGTGTCACTGTGGTCGGATGCCAGAGGGCGAAGTCGGGCCGACGGTGCTGGCTGAACTGCCGCCCGACATCGCCGCCAGCCCGCTGTACAACGAGGATCTGGCACCGACACCTGCGAGCCGACGCACCTGGACCACCTACAACTTCGCCGCGCTGTGGATCGCGATGGCGCACTGCCTTCCCACCTACATGCTGGCCGGCGGCTTGATCGCACTGGGCATGAACTGGTGGCAGGCGCTGCTCACCATCGCGCTGGGCAACCTGATCGTGCTGATACCGATCCTGCTCAACGCGCACCCGGGCACCAAGTACGGCATTCCCTTCCCGGTGCTGGCGCGCAGCAGTTTCGGGACCCGAGGCGCCAATGTTCCGGCGCTGCTGCGGGCGATCGTGGCCTGCGGGTGGTTCGGCATCCAGACCTTCATCGGCGGGGAGGCGGTCCGGATCTTCCTGACTGCGGTCTGGCCTGCCTTCAATGACATCGGTGGCGGGGCAAGCATTCTCGGTCTGAGTGTGCCCAGCGCCATCACCTTCGGCATCTTCTGGCTGGTGAACATCGGCATCATCGTGTTCGGTATGAATGCGGTGCGGGTGTTCGAGAACTGGAGCGCCCCGCTCATCCTGCTGATGGGCGTCTGGCTGATGGTGTGGGTCGTCATGCGGGCCGGCGGTCTCGGGCCGATGTTCGACCGGCCGAGCACCTTCGCCACGTCGGCCGAATTCTGGAAGGTGTTCGTGCCCAGCCTCACCGCCATGGTCGGCTTCTGGGCGACGCTGAGTCTGAACATCCCGGACTTCACCCGCTTCGGGCGCAGCCAGCGCGAACAACTGTTGGGCCAGACGCTGGGCCTGCCCATCACCATGATCGCCTTCAGTGCGATGGCGGTGGTCATCACCAGTGCGTCGCAGACCATTCTCATCGGCAGCGACCCGCACACACTGTGGGATCCGGTGGTGCTGCTCAGCCAGATCACCAGCAGTACCGCCCCGCCCGGCCTGGACGCGCCATTGCTCGCCGGCGACGGCACCCGCATCCTGGTCGCACTGCTCAGCCTGTTCGGCGTCGCGGTCGCCACCATCAGCACCAACATCGCGGCCAATGTCATCAGCCCCGCCAACGACTTCGCCAACTGCGCGCCGCGCCTGATCAGCTTCCGGACCGGCGGCGTGATCACCGGCGTGATCGGCATTCTCATCATGCCGTGGAAACTGCTCTCCAGCGCCGACACTTACATCTTCAACTGGCTGGTGGGCTACAGCGCACTGTTGGGCCCCATCGCCGGCATCATGGTGGTCGACTACTGGCTCATCCGGCGCAGAGAACTCGACGTACCCGACCTGTATCGCGTCAACGGCCGCTACGCCGGGGTGAACCCGATCGCGATGGGCGCCTTGGTGATTGGCGTCGCGCCCAACGTGCCCGGTTTCCTGCGGAGCGTAAAGGTCCTGGGTGGCGAGCCCGACGGGTGGGACGCCATCTATCCGTATGCGTGGTTCACCGGATTCTTCGTGGCCGCGGTGCTATACCGAATAGGTATGCGCCGCAGCCGATTCGGACGGAGTTCGTCGTGACAACCGATTACAACCCGATCGCCGAGCAGTACCAGCGATCCAAGCAGCAGCCGTGGCGAACCTTCATCGAGTGCTTCACACTGATGGACCTCATCGGCGATCCCACCGGACTCAGCGTCCTGGACCTGGCCTGCGGGGAGGGGTTCTACACCCGGTTGATCCGGCATAGCGGCGCGGCGCGGGTGCGGGGACTCGACCTCTCGGAGGGCATGATCGCCCTCGCCGAAGCCCAAGAGATGCGCCAGCCCCTCGGCGTCACCTACGCGGTGGCTGATGCACGGGAGTTATCCGACGAGGATCCCGTCGATCTGACTGTTGCCGCCTACCTGCTCAACTACGCCCGGACCCGGGCGGAACTGCAGGCGATGTGCGACGGGATCGCCCGGTCACTCACGCCGGGGGGACGGTTCGTCACGGTCAACACCAACCCGGCCCTGGACCTCACCGCCGCCCCGTCGTACCGCATGTACGGATTCGAGACCACCGCGGCCGGGCAGTGGCAGGAGGGCACGCCGATCCAGTGGATCTTCCATCTCGAGGACGGCCCGTTCGCGATCGAGAACTACCACCTCAGCGTGGCCGCCCATGAGGAGGCTTTTGAGCGGGCAGGCTTTTCGGAGGTGCGGTGGCATCCGCCGGCGCTGTCTCCTGAGGGGCTCGAGGACTACGACTCGCAGTACTGGTCGACGTTCATGGATTTCCCGCCGGTGGCGTTCATCGAATGCATCCGGTAGGTGCGCTACAGCCGGCCGGTTCATTACTCGGCCTGGAGAGTGCGGCGGATGTCTTTCATGAGCAGCACAAGGTGGAGTTCGTCTGTGGGGCTTGGCTCGAACTCAGGTACGAGATGTGTGTAGAAGTTTCGGGCGTCGGCGGATTCGGCGTGGACGAGCAGGCCGCGGCAGCCAATGTCGTCAGAGAGTTCGGTAAGCCGAGCGAAGATGTCTTGGAGCATGCCCGCTGCCAGTCCGACGCGTTCGTGGTCGATGTCCACGCCGAGTCGAGCCAGGAGGGCCACCGGTTGGGGATAGCGGCCAGCGCCCTTGCGTGCCCGACTGGGGGCGGCGCCGGTCTGGAGTTGGGCCATGCACCAGGCGTAATAGGCGACTACCCGGGGGCCGTGATACTCAGTGACGACGAAGACTCGCGTGGTACCGACTGCGACTGACTGGCGGCCGTATCGGCGGAGCCACTCCGTCTGCTCCGTTGAGCGGCACCGAAATTCGGTCAGGTCGTGATGGTCGGCCAGCAATTCAGGTGGCCGATATTGCCTCACTCGGTGAACGGCGTCGGGCGTTGCATCAGTCGGCGCAGCCCGGGCAGGTCGCGGGAGGGCTGGGAGTTGACGTCTTCCCACTGTTTGAGAGCCACCGGGTCGAGGTCGAAGTGGTCTCGGTCAGCGAGTAGTCGCCGCGCAGCGTCGGATGCGTGGGTGATGACGAAGTCCGTGAGGTCGGTTCCGCTGGCGCGTACTGCGCGGTCAATTAGTTCACGCTCCTCCGTCGTTGTGCGCAAGTCCATCCGTCGATTTCTACGGCGAAACTCAATGTCCACAGCCTGACCCCCTGACCTTTCTCAGCTCGTACGTCCACTGTACGGCCACAACATATTGATGATCAATAGCTGGCCCTGACGGCGGCCCCGCGGTGCGCCGGCCGCCGGGCAGTGGCAGGAGGGCACACCGATCCAGTGGATCTTCCATCTCGAGGACGGCCCGTTCGCGATCGAGAACTACCACTCAGCGTGGCCGCCCATGAGGAGGCCTTTGAGCGGGCCGGCTTTTCGGAGGTGCGGTGGCATCCGCCGGCGCTGTCTCCTGAGGGGCTGGAGGACTACGACTCGCAGTACTGGTCGACGTTCATGGATTTCCCGCCGGTGGCGTTCATCGAATGCATCCGGTAGTTAAGTCGGTAATCGAGTAATTTCACCCATCCCTGAGGTGGGTCCTGCGAGGTAGCATTCGACGCCGCACAGCGGACGGTTTATCAGCAGACAGTGAGGGAAACGGGACAATGATTCAGACATTTCGTGCGCCGTTGACGGCGGGCACAGTCGCCACCATCGCCGCGGCCGCCTTGATCGCCGCACCGGCCGACAATTCCAGCCGGTTGCTCGCCGCGTTGGCGGCGCCGTCGAACGCCCAGGTCACCCTTTCTGCATGGCAGAACCCCATCGTGGCACTGCTTGACTCCGGGGAACTTGCCGAGAACTACGTCTTCGGCAGCTACTACAACGGTGGTGATGTTCCGACGCCGGGCGCTGGCGAGGCTAATTGGCCCTACGCCGGTTTCGACCAAACCGGCGGCGATCTGCTGAATTACCTGCTCTACAACACGCCCGAGTTGGGTGATTACTTCTACGTGGGCTTCCTCGAGAATTTGGTCGCCGAAGCTTATCTACCGGCGGTACAGCAACTCCAGCTGAACGTCGTCGACTATGTCAGCGTCGTCTTCAGCGGGCTGAACCTGGCAGCCAGGGAGCTGGCGACGGGCGTGTGGGACCTGCCCGCGGCTGCCCTCGACGCCGTCGAGCTGGCGGTGGCGGGCCAGTTCTCCGAAGCCCTCACCGTGATCAGCGACGCGATCATCAGCCCGATCGTCGCGGCCGGGCAAAGCGTGCTCGACGTCGGAAACTACGTACTGAGCAATGTTGCGGCCAGGGCGAGCGCGGTAATCGCTGCGCTCCCCCAGATCCTGACGACCTTCGCCGGATCGGTGATCGGCGGCGTCCCGATCGTGGCGCAGCAGGCCATCGCGATCGTCACCGGCGTGGTGTCGAGCCTGTCGACTTTGAACTTTGAGGGTGCCTGGAACACCGCCGTTAATGGATTGCTGGGACCGTCCGGGATTCAGGGCACATTGCTCAATTTGATCACCGGCGCGGGCATCCAGACCGGACCGATTCTCGACCCGGAGACCGACATCCCGACCAACTTCGTGCCCAGCTTCCGCACAGCCGCCCAGGCTGCGCAACGGACGCTCACAGGTGCACTGGAAACTAAACCGGCGACAACTGCGAGTTCCGTACCGGCTGCTAGGTCAGCTGCCCGGCTTGGCAACCCGACCCCGACCCCGTCTGCGGCTCTGAGCGGCGACGCCGCCACTGCTGCTGCGGATTCCCCGCCCGCGGCTGAGGCTGAGGCTGAGGCTAAGGACACGGCGCGGACCACCTCGGCCACCGCTCAAGCAGACGCGTCGGATCATCGGGCGACCAAACGCGATCGCATTCGTCGCGGCTCCGCGAACCGGGCCGGCAACTAGGCCCGGAGCGCGCCCTGAAAGTTCAATTACCCTTTTCACAACCCCATCCGCTGCGTGCGGGCAGGGAACTACGTGCGGTGCGGGCCGCCGGCCCGATCCATCGGGTTCGAACCCCGGTCGGCGATGCGGCCTGGCTGATCACCGGCTACGCCGAGGTCCGGGAACTGCTCGACGACGACCGCCTCGGCCGGTCACACCGCTCACCGCAGACCGCGCCGCGCAGCCGAGCGTCGGCTTTGTTCGGCGGTCCGATCGGCGATTTCGACGCGGAATTCACCGGTCAGGAACGGATGCGCGCCCTTCTGAACCCGCACTTCTCGGCCCGCAGCCTGCACGCGCTGAAGCCGAAGGTGGAGGCACTCACCACAGGCCTGCTGGATCAGTTGGAGCACGATGGCCCACCCGCGGATCTGCACGCGAAACTCGCACTGCCACTTCCGATCTTGGTCATCTGCGAACTGCTGGGCGTGCCCTACGGCGACCGGGACACGTTCGAAGTGTGGGTCCACGCCTGCGCCTTCGAGAAGGACGCCGCTGAATCTTTACAGGGCTTAGAGGCGCTGATCGACTACTGCGCCGGCCTGGTCGGCGACAAACGCCGTCACCCAAGCGCCGATGTGATATCGCAGTTGTGCACCGAAGATGACCTCGCCGACGGCGAAATCGCCGTCCTTGCAATGGCACTGTTGTTCGCCGGCTTCGAAACGTCGGTCGTCAAGATCTGGCACCTGATCGTGCAGTTGTTGAGTGAGCCAACCCAGTGGCAGGCGCTACTAAAAGATCCGTCGTTGATTCCGAAAGCGACCGAGGAACTGATGCGGGTGACGATGAACGCCAACCCCGGAATTCCGCGCTACGCACGGGAGACGATCTCGATCGCCGGGGTCACCATCGCGGAGGGGGATCTGGTGCTCCTAGACCCCGGATCAGCCAATCATGACGCGGCATTCTTCGTCGATCCCGACATCGCCGATTTCACCCGCCGGGGAACGCCACCCATGTCTTTCGGGCATGGCAGGCGATACTGCCTGGGCGCGCCACTGGCCAGACTTGAGCTGAAATCGGTTCTTTCCCAATTAATCCCACGGTTCCCAGACATGCGGCTGATGGTCGATGCCGCCGAGCTGGGCGTGGATGTCGATTCGCTGGGGTCCGGGCTGCGCCCGCTGCCCGTCACCTGGGGGTAGGCGAACCGTACTTCTCGATCAGGCTCTGCTTGTAGAGCTTGCCGGTGTCGGTGCGCGGGAGCTGCTCCTCGAAGGAGATCGACCGCGGACACTTGTAGTGCGCCAGCCGCTCCCGCAACCAGTTCAGCAGTTCATCACCGAATTCCGCACTGGCAGAACCAGGTTCGACCAACTGCACGACTCCCTTGACCGACTGGCCCATCTCGTCGTCGGGGACGCCGAACACCGCGGCGTCCATCACCCGGGGATGGGTGACCAGCAGGCTCTCGGCCTCCTGCGGGTAGATGTTGACCCCACCCGAGATGATCATGTGGTGGCGGCGGTCGGTCAGGTAGAGGTAGCCCTCGTCATCGAGGTAGCCGATATCACCCACGGTCGTCCAGCCCCGATTGTCTCGTGAGGCCGCGGTCTTCTCAGTGTCGTTGAGGTATTCGAAGGTGTTGCCACCCTCGAAGTAGATCTCGCCGGGTTCACCGGCGGGCAGTTCGTTGCCGTCCTCGTCGAGGATGTGCACCGCCCCGCCCATCGGCCTACCCACCGACCCGGGGTGCGCCAGCCACTCCTCGGCACTGATCAGGGTCGAGCCGTGCGCCTCCGATGAGGCGTAATACTCGTCGATGATCGGGCCCCACCAGTCGATCATCTGCTGCTTGATCTGTACCGGGCACGGTGCTGCCGCGTGCATCACGCGTTCCAGGCTGGAAACGTCGTAGGAACTACGCACCGCCTCAGGCAGTTTCAACATCCTGGTGAACATCACCGGGACGAACTGGCCGTGGGTGACGCGGTGGCGGGCGATCGCATCGAGGGTGCCCTCGGCATCGAAGCGCTCCATCACCACCACCGGGATGCCGGCGGCCTGCATCGTCAACGACCAGACCGACGGCGCGGTGTGATACAGCGGGGCGGGACTGAGATAGACCCCGTCGGGCTTCGCCCAGAGGCTGACCAGTGCGGTCATCAGGCCGGGTGCCTCCGACGGCGGCAGATGCGGCAGCGCACGTTTAATGCCCTTCGGCCGGCCGGTGGTACCTGAGGAGTACTGCAGTAGATCGCCCTCGATCTCGTCGTCGATGGGCGTATCCGGTTGGTCAGCAACACATTCCGGGTAGCGCTGCCAGCCGTCCAGATCATCGCCGGCAATCAGGAGTAGCCCAGGCAGTTGGGGCAGGTGCTCCCCCAGTTTCTCCAGGACACCTCGCGTGCCCGCCGAACCAATGATGGCCTTGGCTGCGGAGTTGTCGATGATGTAGGCGGCCTCGGCGGCGGTGAGATGGGTGTTGATCGGCACGTAGTACAGGCCCGCGCGCCGTGCCGCCCACATCGCCATGTGGAAGTGCTCGTTGTTCTCCATCAGGATCGCGACGGGATCGCCCTCGCGCAGACCTGCCTGACGGAACAGGTGCGCCAACCGATTCGCTCGCGCCTCGAGTTCGCCGAAGGTGACGACGGTGCCGCTGGGATAGAGGATGACGGCAGGTTTGTCAGGCGTGGCCTGCGCATGCTCGCGGATCTGCATGTGTGGACTTTACGACAACGGTGCAGCTTCCCTGCTGAACTTATTGGTCGGCCCGCAAACCGGCGCATGTGGGCATATCCTTTGGGCGCCGCAACCACGACGAGGAGGCCCAGTGCCGAGGCTCTTGCAGGAGTCGCCCTTGTGGCTGCTCATCCCGGCATGGTTTGTGTTCTTCGCCGCGCTCAGCGTGGCGGCGCGATACGCCGTTCGGCGCGTTCGATCAGAGGAACGCCGAACCGAACTTGCCGACTACGCCGGCAAGGTGCTGAGCCCGATCGGCGCGACTTTCGCCTTCCTCATCGGATTCGCCGCAACAATGACCTGGTCCGCGATCAGCGCCGGCCAGGAGGCCGTCGACGCCCAGTCGACCTCGGCCCAGCAACTCGCCTGGGCCACCAAGTCGATCTCCGACAAGGCCGGGGCAGCGGAGGTGGTCGGAAACCTTGAGCGGTACCTATCGGTCGCCGTCGAACAGGACCCACAGTTCCTAGCGACCGGCGACACCACGGCTCTGCCCTCCGCTCGCGCTCTGGACACCCTCCAGCACAGCGTGCACAACGTCGCCTACGGCAATGGCGCGAGTATTCCCGAGGCAGGGGCGATGACCTCTGCGGCCGCCGCACTGACCGCCGCCCAGGCCAAAGTCTCGGCGGTCGCGCAGCGTTCCCTGCCCTCCCTGATGGTCTGGCTGCTGGTCGCCGCGGGCGCCCTACTGGCCGCCACAATGGGGACGGCGGCCGCCGAGATGACCCGCCCCATCCTCATGTACGGATGGGCCTTGGTGGCGGCTATCGCCCTGGTTCTCATCGTCACACTCGACGTGCCGTTCCGCGGCTCGATCAAGGTGAACATGGAACCCCTCGCCGAGGTGTCCAATTCGCTGGCCGGCAAACCCTTCAACAATTAGGGCAGTCGGCCGGCTCTTGCGCTACCCCGCACTTCGCCTCCGCCACCACACGTTTTGAGCATCCCGGCGGCGGTCGTCGACACGGTCGCGTGGCCCGAAACCCTGACCACCCGCCGAAAGGCTCGACCGAACACCACAGGAAAAGCTGGACAGACCAGCGGATAACCGCTACCCGGCCGACTCGTCGGGGGAAAAAATCAGTTCCGCGCCGCCTCAGCGGACACGACCCCGAATTTTAAGCTCCTGAGCCGCATGTAGGGATGGGTGAAATTACTCGAATTCGGGCGGTCCGGGCCGCGGGTGACGCTCAATGAACCTCGCGGTGAACCGCCCCTGCGCTCGCGATGTTCACGCGGGCGCCTGCACCGGCAGATAGCCCGCCGCGCGCAGTGCTGCGATGATCGACTCGACAGACTCCGCGGTGGATTGCTCATCTGTTCGCACGGTCACGTCGTAGTCCAGTCCATGTGAGTGGCAGATCTCATCGCTTCGCCGGGCCAGTCCTAGAGGTCGGCCTTCGGTATTTCCGTCACCACGGGATGATTCGCGACGCTCCAACTCCTCCAGCGAGCAAAAGACCCCAAGGAGGAACAGTCGGGCCCCAGATTCCCGAATGACGCCGATGACTTCGTCGCTCCAATCCCTGTCCTGAAGGAAGTGATCGATGAGGAGATTCGTTCCGAGTTTGAGATGCTCGCCCCAGCCACGGTGAATTCCAGTCAACACTCGCCGGGTGTGGGCGCTCAGAACGAGTCGGATTCGAGGACTCCCGCCGTGCTTGCCTTCTGCAGTGCTGTCGTCGGCGTATTCCCACGCGGCGCGCCCGTCATTCGGCTCGCGGGACGCAAGGCGACTGAGATCGCCACCGCCGACTGCCACGAACACGGTGGAGTAGAGCTTGTCGGAGATGAACCGGAACTTGTCGTCGAACGCGACAAACCCAAAGTTGGCAGCGGGATCACCATCTGCGAGATCGATCAGACGCTCCTGCAATGCCCGACAGAGGGTCGACTTTCCACACGAACTCGCCCCGTTGACGAGAATCACGACGGGTGCCGCGGCGGTCTCTGTTCTCATAGAGCACCTCTCGGTAAGTCACAACAATTCCCGCGGGGGATGGTCAGTAAGCGCGCCGATACCTGGTTGCGTTTTCCTCGTCGCTTTCCGCTTCGGCGAGTGATTGCTCCGCCCGCTTCACATCGAGATAAGACTCGCGCATCGTGTCAGGAAGCCAGCCGACAGCTCGTTCGTCGGAGAGGAAGACCTCAATAGCCTCCGGCAGGGTGGCCGGCAAAGTGACGATCCCCAGCGCTGAGCGCTCGTCGTCACTGAGGTCCGCCGGGTCGGTCACACAGGCAGGCGGCAATTCCAGTCCGGCACGTAACCCCTCAAGCCCAGCGCGCACCAGGGCACCGAGAACTAGGTAGGGGCTGGCCGTCGCGTCTGGTGGTCGCAACTCGAGATTGAATCCGCGCGCCCGCGCCGCCGGGTCACCGGATGTCGAGGGACAGATTCGGATTGCCGCTTCTCGATTTTGGACTCCGAACGAGGCATAGCCGCAACTCCAGTGATGCGGGCCCAGGCGGTAGTACGACACGGGACTCGGCGCTACCAGGGCACACATCGCCGGCATGTGTCGCACGACTCCGGCGATGAAGGATCGAGCGAGCGGGCTTGCCCCGGTTTCGTGGCTGGGATCGTAGGTCGCGTTGGTGCCGTCGGGGCTGACGAAGCTGAAGTGCACATGGGCACCACTGCCAGGACCGTCAAGGAATGG
>Ga0315273_10004911_pt1 | contig 16475 bp, 9 predicted proteins | sample YL17G02_0_MG_FD_205753 | JGI IMG/M metagenome (GOLD analysis project Ga0315273, IMG submission 205753) | Sediment microbial communities from Yellowstone Lake, YNP, Wyoming, USA - YL17G02_0 | ecosystem: Environmental > Aquatic > Freshwater > Lake > Sediment | place: USA: Wyoming | collected... | reverse complement strand
CGGTCGAGAGGTATGCCTCTATCCAGTTCGGGCCCGCCTTGCGCGCGTCTTCCTCATGACGGAAAGAGGTGAGGATATCGGTTTTCGAGAGCCGCTCGGTGGAAGACATGATCGAAAAGCCGTCTTTCGGCTCCTCGCCGATCCAGGAGACGAAATTCCAGGTCTTGCCCCCATCCGCAGTCTGTGCACAAAAGGGCCTTCCCTCGCGGCCGTTTGACTTCGCCGCAGTCAGAAACACCATGGCGTCGTGCCTGCCGTTTATAATGTAGTCGGTGCGTGCCGCGATCCCCAGTTGGCCGACCGCGAACTGGAACGGCCCCTTCCAGCTCTTCCCTTTGTCCGTCGAGTAAAGCAGCAGCGACGGTCCCCGGTTACTCTCAGTGAAACGAAGGGTCATCGCAAAGCCAGGGCTGGTGAAGTCCATGGCTTCGTCGAGCTCGGCGCCTACCACGCCACGCCGCGCAAGGGGCGGCAGGTTCGGCGGTGCTTCGATGGCCCAGGTTTCTCCGCCATCGAGACTCCGCGCGAGACGGGATTCCTCCGCTTTAGTGCGGTCATAGGGATGGCGATCCTGATCGTTCCACTGAAAATAAGCGGCGCTGAATCCGACCAGGATCTCATTGCCCCACGACCATATGCCGTGATTGGCCGGCCAGCCGCCAAATCGTCCCGGTTCACTGTAAACCGTCGCGTTCTTGATGACCTTCGCCTCCGGTGAACCGAAAGCGCCGAAAGCGAAGGCAAAGCAAGCGAATGATGACACAAACCATTTCCTCATCGGGAGCCCTCCCCGGCGATCGGCCTTGGCCGATCCCCGGCAATGTGCTCGTTGGTTACCTGCTGCGTTCGCTGGTAAGTCCAGGCGTAGCGGGAGCGGCGGCGGCACCGGAGTCCGCAACTCTTCGCTCATTCTATGACGATGCGGCTGGAAACGCCAACTGCGGCGCGCGTACAGAATCCGCGGGCTGCCCGCCGAGAGGATTCGACCGAAAGTAAAACCGTTCAGGGAAGAGCTCGGGCCCCGTGCATTTCAGGAGAACTGGGGCGCGGCTAAATTGTCTTGACACGGCGCGTACATTCGCGACATTTTGGGCCGGAAAATGAAAGCTTTCTCATGGAGGTAAAAAATGAAGCGCCTTTTTCTATGGATTACTTTGCTCTCGTCCATTCTATTTGCTTTTTCGTTTCTCTGCCACGCCGGGACACTTGATCTGGGCAAGGCCGTCGTTGTTTCGCCATCGAACCTTTCCGGTCCGGAAAAAAAGGCGGTGGCGGTGCTTGTTGAAGAGGTGGAAAAACGGACCCAGATCCGCCTGCAGACCTCTAACGCCTGGCCGGCAGAGTCGACTCCCGTGATCGCCGTCGGTCCGGCTTCGGCTCTGACGGCTTTCGCTGGCAAACATGCTGCGACCCTGGCCGCCGACCGCGGTGTAGCAGGCGCAGAGGGCTACCGCATACGCATCCAAAAGACCGGTGCGGCCCCAGCCGTCTTCGTGATAGGGAATGATACCCGCGGTGTCCTGTTCGGCGTTGGGCACTTGCTCCGCACCCTGCGCATGGACAGGCAAAGCATTCAGCTTCCGGACGACTTCGGCGCCGCTACCGCGCCGAAGATTCCGTTGAGAGGCCACCAACTCGGCTACCGGCCGAAGACCAACGCGTACGACGCATGGTCCGTCCCCATCTGGGACCAGTATATCCGCGACCTGACCATCTTCGGCACCAACGCAATCGAACTGATTCCTCCGCGCTCAGACGACGCGGACGACAGCCCTCATTTCCCGCGGCCTAAAATGCAGATGAACGCGGAGATGTCGCGCATCGCCAACGAGTACGGCATCGACGTCTGGGTCTGGTACCCGGCCATGGACCGCGATTACTCGGATCCTAAAACCGTTGAGTTCGCGCTGACTGAATGGGCGGAATTCTTCAAGGCGATGCCGCGCCTCGACGCCGTGTTCGTTCCCGGCGGCGATCCCGGCCACACGAAGCCGCAGCACATGTTCGCGCTGCTCGAAAAGCAGACGGAGAACCTCCATCGTTACCACCCGAAGGCCCAGATGTGGATGTCGCCACAGGGATTCAACAAGGAATGGATGGATGAGTTCTATGGACTGATGAAGCTGGAGCCGAAGTGGCTGTCCGGCATAGTGTTCGGCCCGCAGATCCGTGTCAGCTATAAGGAGTTGCGCGAGAAGACTCCGCGGAAGTACCCGATTCGCTTCTACCCCGACATCACGCACAGCATCCAGTCGCAGTACCCCGTACCCGACTGGGATACGGCGTACGCACTGACCGAAGGCCGCGAGGGTCCCAATCCGCGACCCGTCACCGAGGCGCAGATCTTCCGGCTCAACCAGGATTACGGCATCGGATTTCTGACCTACTCCGAAGGCTGCAACGACGACGTCAACAAGTTTATCTGGAGCGGGCTTGGCTGGAATCCGCAGGCAAACGTAGTCGACATCCTGCGCGAGTTCAGCCGGTACTTCATCGGAGACCGCTATGCCGAGGGCTTCGCGCAAGGGTTGATGGCGCTGGAGCGTAACTGGCAAGGTCCGCTCCTGACGAACTCGAACGTCTATACGACGCTGCAGCAGTTTCAGGAACTCGAGCGTACCGCCACGCCGCAGGTGCTGCTGAACTGGCGCTTCCAGCAAGCCCTTTACCGCGCTTATTACGATGCCTACGACCGCAGCCGCCTGATTTACGAGACCGGGCTGGAAAACCAGGCGATGGCCAAACTGGGCGAGGCCAGGCGACTCGGTCCTCTGATCGCAATGGCCCGATCCGAGGCCATTCTGGATCCGGCAGTGACCGATCCCGTATCGCAGCCGTGGCGGGCCCGCGTGCACGAACTGGCGGAAGCACTCTACCAGAGCATCCGAGCGCAACTGAGCGTAGTCCGTTACAAAGCGATCGCCGTGGGTCGCGGGGCCAACCTTGATGCCATTGATGTCCCACTGAACAATCGCCCATGGCTGACCTACAAGTTTGGCGAGATCCGAAAGCTGGCAACTGAAGCCGACCAATTGAAGGCGATCGACGAGATCGTTAATTGGACTAACCCCGGGCCTGGAGGATTCTACGACGACCTCGGCAACCTTACGCAACAGCCGCATCTGGTGCGCGGCCTCGGATCCGATAAGGATCCGGACTTCCTCGAGTCCTCGCTCGTGGGAGTTGCCGGCGGAGGACGGGGGCAGCAGGTGCCTTGGCGTTACTCCTGGAAGAACCATGCCGAATCCATGTTCGATGTCCCGCTCGAGATGCGATATTCGGACCTGGATCCCTCCGCGCAATACAAAGTGCGGGTGGTGTATGCAGGAGAGAGCCAGCGCCCGATCCGGCTGACTGCGGACGACAAGTATGAAATCCATCCGTTACTCAAGAGAGAGTTCCCGCCGAAACCGCTGGAATTCGACATTTCGGCCGAGGCGACCAAGGATGGACAACTCAGCCTGAAGTGGTACAGGGAACCCGGACTTGGGGACGCCGGCCGGGGTTGTCAGGTCTCCGAAGTCTGGCTGATCAAGAAGTAAGTTTCCCGCTTTCAACAGTTCTCCGCGTCTCAGTGACTTTGGAGATGCTGAGACGCGGAGAGCACCAACGAAGCCGGATTCCACATCAGGCAGACTCCATGCAGCTATTGCTCCTGACCGCTGGTGAGGTCGTGTGCCGGGAGTGACTCGGCGGCATCCCGCGGTACTACTACCGCAAAGCGGCCTGGCCGGGACTATAACCGACGCACCTGCCCGCATCTCTCATGAACATGTGCGGCCAGGCCGCTTGGATACGTGCTGCAGGGGCACGGCGCGCCGTGCCCCTGGACATCATGGTGGGGGGCTCAGGGCTCTTCGGGATCAAGCCGCAATACGAGCTCCGCTACCACACAAAGCGCAGGGCGAACTGGAGGATGCGCGGGGAACCTGCCCCCGTGATTCTCATGAAGTTGGTGGAAGTAACGGTCGTATTTGGGTTGCCCAGGTTTACCCTGTTGAGGGCGTTGAACATCTCGAAGCGGAATTCTGTAGTCAAACGCTCTCGGACCTTAAACTTCTTTTGGACCCCCAAATCGACATTCGCGCGCCCGGGGCCTCTATACCAGTTTCTCCCCTGCGCTCCGTAAGTCCCGAGCGCATTTTGGGCAAAGGCTGCCTTATTGAGGTACTGGAGAATGATATCCCCGCGGCTCCGGTTGTCACCCAGGGAGTAGGGATCCCCCACCACGTCGGCGCGTTGCCCGCCTTGAGCGGTACGTGCGTTATCTACGCCGCTGCCCACGGTAAATACGTCGCCGCTGTATAGGGCGACAATTGAGGTCAGGTTCCAGCCGCTCAGCAATAAATTGGAAGCTGTGTTCGCATAAGTGCCCGGGATTGTCCAAACGCTGGAGAAGTTAAAGACATCGGTTCGATCGAAGTTTGCCCGCCCCCGGTCGTAGGACTGGTTTAGCGGATTGGTCACGTTGATGCCGGTGGACTTGTTCGCCGAACCCTGGTTGTTGTCGATCGCCTTGCTGAAAGTGTAGTTCGCCAGGATCGAGAATCCCCGGGCAAACCGCCTTTCTACTGTCAACTGGAGAGCATGGTAGTTGGAATTGCCCACGCCTTCGACTAAGGTGACCAGTCCGAAGTTCGGGTACAAAGGCCTTCGCTGATCGGTCGTAGCGGTGGTCGCTTTCGCGTCGGCTAGAGGCGCATTGATGTCGCGGTCGCTGATAAGCGCCGTTCCCTTGGAACCTGCGTAGGAGACCCTCGCGATCATGTTCCTGACGACCTCACGTTCCAGAGTCAGGTTCCACGCCTGATTGTAAGCAGTACCAAAATCCGGAGCGTAAACAAACGCGATATGTGGGAGAATGAAAGCCACATTCGACCCAGGATTTAGAGCATCTGTGCCAATGGCGTCAAAGCCGGTGACCGGAAGCGGATTGCCGCCGGGCCATCCGCCCCAAGGGTCGCTCAGGCTGTTGTACTGGTTCCCATAGTATCTCACTCGCGTCCCAAAGGGTCCCTGGTTTGCATGGCTGTTAGTCGAAATCGTGTTCGACCGGTCGTAGAAGATCCCGTAGCCCATGCGCAACGATGTCTTTCCATCGCCGGTAAGGTCCAGCGCCATGCCGATTCTGGGGGCAAAGTTCAGCCACCCGGTGTCAACGCCGCCTTTCGGCAGACCCGGGTCCCCGGGGTAGAGCACGCCCTTGGGCGCGTTCACAAACCGCGTGGACTGCTGACCTGGTTTCCAGACGGACAGTTTGCCCAGCGCGTCGTAATAGGGGAGGTAGGGCTCCCATCGCACTCCCAAATCCACCGTGAGGCGCCGGGAGATTTTCATGGAGTCGGCGATGAACATGTTGAGGGCTTTGAAACGCGTATTTTTGAACTCTCCCTTGCCCTGTTCCAGGTTGGAGTACTTTCCGACCAGGAAGTCTGCCATCGCGCTGCCGGTGAAGCCGGCTGCGTCGGTGAAAGAAAACACCCCGTTTCCATAGTAATTGTTCGTGATGTCCCCGATGCCGTAGCCGACTTCGCCGCCTATGCTCAACTGATGTCTGCCTTTCGTCCATCGAAGCGTGTCTGCGACCTGGTATTCCTCGCGCAGGAATCCGTTCGTGTCACCGGTATCGATGCCCGTCAATCCCTGGATTGAGATGTAGTACTGGGGGTAGGGATCTTGCGAGATGCCTTTCATGCCGATGTCGTTATAGTTTTTTTCCGGGCTGGTCGGCAGATTGAAGTTGTTGGTCCGGTTGTAGCTGAAATTAGCCTGATTGATCAACGAAGGTCCGAATGTGTGCGTGTCTCTGGCAACCATGCTGGTATTCCGCCAAGTCATCAGCTTAACTTGCTTGTAAATGTTCTTCGGGTCGAAATCGGGGGGTTGCGAGGCATTGGAAACATAGAACCTTCCCGAGATCTGATTACGGCTGCTGATGTTGTGGTCGCCTTTTACCATGTACTGATCGTCGTTATAGTTGCTGAGGCTCTGGTAGCTGATCAGTCTCCCCGAGGTGGGCAAGGGCAGGTTATTGTCGAGGATATACTTGGCGGGAGGACTGAACTGGGTCGAGGGAATCTGGTTGTTTATGTAAATGCCGCCGGAAAAGGGGTTCTTGAGTTGCTTCGTGAGAGCGGAGAAATCACCCTGCCGCTCGGCGGCAGTGAAAGTGTTCACGTTCGTCGTAGTCGGTGTGCGCCGAACCCGCGTCCCCTGATAGGAGAAGAAGAAGAAGGTCTTGCCATGGCCGTTATACAGTTTGCCGAGCCATACCGGTCCTCCAACCGTAGCACCGAACTGGGAGCGCTTCAGTCCGTCATCCTGCTTCGATCCGTCCGGGAGAATAGGTGCAAAAAAATTGGCGGCATTAAACACGTTGTTGCGAAGATAGCCGAAGGCTGAGCCGTGGAGTTCGTTTGTTCCCGACTTGGTCACGGCGTTTACCACGCCGCCGAGATTTCGCCCGAACTCCGCGCTGAAGTTGTTGGTCTGCACGCTGAACTCAGCCAAAGCATCTGGATTCGGCATCGGGTTGGGGGCGTTGCTGTAGTGATCGTTGTTCTGACCTCCATCCAGGACATAATTGGTGGCATTTCCCCGGCTGCCATTAACGGTTACCGAAACGACTCCGGGATAGGTTGTGTCCGATGTTAGCCCCGATCCTGCGTAAACCGCGACACCCGCTACCAGTCTCATGAGCTGCACCGGATCGCGCCCGTTCAAGGGGAGATCCTCGACGCGACGCTGGTCGATCACTGTCTTGAGTGTGGGGGTTTGTGTATCCACGTTGACAACATTCGCCTCGACCTGGACGGTCTCTGTTACCTGACCCACTTGCAGGGCAATATCCACGCGGGCCACCTCGTTTACCTGCAACCGGATTCCGGTGGTCTCGTATTTCTTGAAGCCGGTGAATTCGGCTGTCACGGTATAGGTTCCGATGGGCAGGGTCCGGATGGCATAGACTCCGAGGTCGTTGGTTATGCCTGTGTGGACCGCGCCGGTACCCACGTTAGTGGCGCGGACTTCGACACCGGGGATCACGCCGCCGGACGGGTCCTTCACCATGCCGGCTATCTGCCCGGCAATGTTTTGGCCGAGACAGGGCAGACTCAAAAACGTTGCCACCAGCAGCAATAAAACCAGATTCTTGGTATTTCCACGCATAAATCCTCCTCGTCTCTGTCCGAATTCAGGTATCTGAAGATCCACTGTTACCAAGACGAATCTCCAAGCGGAGGCTCATCTTGTCCTTATGGCCGATGCAACATCACACCCGCCACATATAGATGCAGATCTCTTGTCCCTTCCCGCGGCAAGGTCGCAGCAGTTAACGCTGGAGCAACTCTTAGCTCTTCATCTTGCAGCTTTTGCCGAAGCTGTCAATAGAATTCCGGGGCCGCCCGCGATAGGCAATGTCCGTACTGTGCACACATCGCCGAGAACTTCTTGCGCTCGGCCGGCCCTCTTCGGCGGATCCGCTATTCCGGCTCCTTCGTTGCTTTTGACGTCATCAGCGGATATCCCAGAGTATCACCATTCGCCTGGAAGCCGTTGTGATCAACGTCCGCGTAGATCGGATTCGTGAATGCAACCGGGTGCATCATCCCATTGGAATTGCGTCCCCATCCCTTACTGAGGTCTGAGTTCTCTCCTGTGGCAACAACAATCAGGTGCTCGTCACGCTGGAGCCGATCGGCAGCCCGTCCCCGGTAATGACTTCCAGGAAGGGTCCGTTGGTGATCATCATCCGGACGGCATTCGAAGTGTGGACGGCAAACCTGGCGCCACGAGGTCGGTAACATTTTCAACGCGTTCCGGCGCAAGGAGCTTCGATGAGATTGATCGCAATTCTGGTGATGTTCTTTGCGTTTGGCCGGGCCGGCATGGAACAGGAGTTTATTTTCACGGCAGCCCCGTTCGAGTCGTGCCACGCGTCCACCGTCGTGGAACTGGGCAATGGAGACATCATGGCGGCATGGTTCGGCGGTTCAGCGGAAGGCAACCCGGATGTTGCCATCTGGGCCTCCCATCGAACCGCCGGCGCGTGGTCTACGCCGGCCGAACTCGTGCGCGAGCCGGATATCGCCAGTTACACGGGTGAATATTCATATCCGGCAATCGTCCAAGGCAAGAGCGGCGACTTGCACATAACCTACACATGGAACCGGAAAAGGATCCGGTAGGTGCGTTTCCCGCTGGCGGACGTTCCCGGATGACGGCGCCGGTGATTTGCCAGCCTGGACAACGCCACCGGTGAACCACAAAACCAAAGGCGCCGAAAGTGTCTTTCTCTGAGCCCTTTGCGCTCCTGGCGTGTGTTTGAGGAGTCCATTTAACGAGGCGAGAGGCCAGGAACATTACATCGGCGCGACCATCTGGAATCCCGGTCAGTAGCGCCGATCCAATCTGCCACGGATTGAACGGTGACCGGGAAATACTCCTCATTATTTTCGGCCTGATGCGTATAATGCGTGGCAGGATTGTGTGGTATGGTCTGGCTGATCTACAACCTGCTGTTCACCGCGGCTTTCACAGCCGCGATGCCCTACTACTTCTTCCGCATGTGCCGCCGCGGCGGGTATCGGCGCGGCTTCGGGCAGCGGCTGGGCTGGTACGACCAGGAGTTGCGCCGGAAGATCGCCGAGCGGCGCCGCATCTGGGTCCATGCCGTGAGCGTCGGAGAGGTGTCCGTGGCCCTCCGCTTCATGGACGCGTGGCGTCAGGAGCAGCCGGGCGTGGCTTTCGTTCTCAGCACCAACACTTCGACCGCCCACGAGCTGGCCTGGCGGTCGCTGAATCCCAACGATGTGCTGATTTACTTCCCAGTCGATTTTCCGCCCGTTCTTAGACGTGTGATCGACCGAATACAACCGCGGATGCTGGTCCTGACCGAGGGCGAGTGGTGGCCCAACTTGATCCGGATCGCGCGCTCACGCGCTGTGCCCATCGTGCTGATCAACGGACGGATGTCGGAATCGTCGTTCCGCGGCTACCGCCGCCTGCGATGGTTCTTCTCGCGTGTGGTGCGGATGGTCGACTTGATCTGTGTCCAGAGCCAGGAGGACGCGCACCGCCTGCTCAGCCTGGGGGCTGATCCGGCGCGCGTGCACACGACCGGAAACGCGAAATACGACGCAGCACGGGAAGATCCGGACAGCATAAGGAAGGCACAGGAGATCCTACAGGCGGCCGGTCTGGCGCCGACAGACACGTTCCTTATCGGCGGATCCACCTGGCCGGGGGAGGAGACGATCCTTCTCGACGTTTACTTAAGATTCAAGGCCTTCTACCCGGCGCTCCGGCTGGTGCTGGTGCCGCGTCATGCCGAGCGGCGCGACAAGGTCATGTGCGAGATCCTGTCCCGCAGGCTCCGGGTGGTGCAGCGGAGCCGGATGGCAGGCGTCGCACGGCCGACGGAGCCGCCGGATGTGCTTCTGATGGATACAACCGGCGAACTCAGGCATTTTTTCGCCGTCGCGTCAGTCATATTCATGGGAAAGAGTCTGACGACGCACGGTGGGCAGAACATCATCGAACCGGCAGCCTACCGCAAACCGATTGTGGTCGGCCCAAACCTTGAAAACTTTATGGAGGTTGTCAGGGATTTCCTGGCGGCGGACGCCGTCATCCAGGTTCCGGACGCTCAGACGCTTTCTGATCGTTTGGGCGAGTTGCTGGCGGATCGGTCCATGCAGAAAAGGTACGGCGAACGCGCAGCGGCTTTGGTGGAGGAAAAACGCGGAAGCCTGGAGAGAACCCTGAAGCTGGTGGCGGGAGTGATATAAACCACCGTACGGGTGCGCGCGGAATCCTCCTTCGGGGAGGCCTCGTGTGCGCGGGACAGTAACGCGGAGGGGGGAAGCGATGCGACTTGAAGGCAAAGTGGCCCTGATTACGGGCGGCACTCGCGGAATCGGCGCTGCCACGGCAGCCGCCCTGGCAGAAAGAGGCGCGGATGTTGCTATCGTCGGACGTCACGACGATGAGCACGCGAGGGGGACCCAGTCCAGTGTCGAGGCTTTCGGCCGGCGCTGCCAGGTTATCGTCGCCGATTTGGGCAAGCCGGAGGACGCAACCCGTTGCGTGGAGGAAGCGGCCCTGCGGTTTGGATCCATTGACGTGCTGATTCATTCAGCAGGCAGCGGCGTCCCCGGGGGATTGCTCGAGGTCACTCCCGAGGCCTGGTACGATGCGTTCAACGTACACGTACACGCGATCTATTACCTCTGCCGGGCGGCGATTCCGATGATGCGGCAAAAAAGGGAGGGGGCCGTCGTGCTCGTCTCCTCTGTGGCCGGGCTGCGCGGAGTGCCCTTCGCCACAGCCTATCAGGTGGTCAAGGGGGCGGTGCCACAGTTCGCTCGGGCCATGGCCCGCGAGTTCGCTGACGACAACATCCGCGTCAACGCTGTGGTGCCGGGGATCATCCGTACCCAGTTCCATGCCGGCATGAGTCCCGAGCAACAGAAGCACAACATCGACAACCGCATCCCACTTCACCGCGAGGGCACTCCCCAGCAGGTCGCGAGCTTGATCGCGGTACTGGTGGAAAACGACTACATAACGGGGGAGACGCTCACCATCGATGGTGGATTGACGATGCGGATCGCATAAGCATCGGCCCAGCGCGGGAACGCACCGACCTCTGGGACATTCTATCCGGTGCTTCCGCCATCGACTGTTGGCAGCCCGTCAGAGAAACGTCTTGACCGTGGCCCATACGTCTCGAGCGGTCTGATCGCCGCGCACCACCTCGAGCCGCTTCATGTCGTTCGCCGGGCTGATGAAGTTCATAGGGTGGCGGTCACGGGTTTTCCGTATTGTGGTAACATGCCCGGCATTTGTCCCGGAGATTTTCTGCAAGCGACGGGGGTCACGGAGTCCATGTTTCGTGATTTCCCCATCTCCGTTAACCGGCAACGAACATGCTTGCTTGGAGGTCGGCCCCCGTGAAGATCTCAGTTTGTCCATTCGTCGCACTGGCTTCTTGCCTGTTCTACACTGCCATCTGCCATGCCGGAGGGAATCTCCCCAATCCGCTGGCCAGGGGGCCCTATCCGGTGGGCGTGACGACAACGGTACTCGTGGACACCAGCCGCACGGACAATATCACCAAAAGGTTCCGCATGCTGGTCACCGAAATCTGGTATCCCGCAACTGACGAGGCGTTCTTCCTCCCGAAGAACCGCTATTCCGACTTCATCCCGGGAGGGATGACGCCGCAAATTGAGAAACTGCTCCAGCAGACGTACAAGAAGTCCGGCTTCGAAATTGACGCCCTGTTCTGGAACCACGCGGTCCGGGATGCGCGCGTCCGTGAAGGAAAATTTCCGCTGATCATCTTCTCACACGGCAACGGCGGAACACGTTCTCAAAACACCTTCTGGTGCGACACTCTCGCGAGTCACGGCTACGTCATTGTTTCGGCAGATCACACTGGAAACGCGCGCATGACGATTCTGGACGGAAAGGCTGTCCTCTTCCAGCCGTCCGAGCGCCAGAACTCGGCAGCGGACCGTCCCAAAGACATGGTGTTTCTTCTCGACGAGATGACCCGTTGGAACAACGGCGCCGACAGCCGCTTCGCGGCTAAGATAGATCTTTCCGCCGTGGCGGCCGCCGGCATGTCCTTCGGATCCTACACCGCATTCCGCCTGGTGGACACGGAGCCGCGCTTCAAGGCTGTGATCGGGATGACGGGGGCGTCTCCCGAGCATACCAACCTGGCGATCCCTGCGCTCGCCATGATCGGAACGGAGGATCGCACGATCGGACCAAAGGGCAACGAAGGCGTGCACTCCTACCTTGAGAAGCACCGGGGACCGGCGTATCTATTCGAGCTGAAGAACGGCGGGCACTACTCCTTCACCGACATGTTCAAGATCAACGAGAATTTCGGCGACGGTGTCGGAAAGGGAACGCGGATGGGAACAAACGAAACCTTTGAGTTCACGTCCATGGAGCGCGCCTACGAAGCCATCAACTCGGTCAGTGTGGCTTTCTGCGGAGTGTATCTCAAAGGAGAGAAGGGATACCTCCCCTTCCTGCTCGCAAATCACTGGCCTGACGACCTGCTCTGGGTGGTGAAAGGGGTTGCGGAAGCAACGGCAACGGATTCCGCCAGGTAGATCTTTGTTTCTCTCCTGCTACCAGGACACGAACATGAAGGCAACATGAAAGGTCGTCGGGCAATGGCGGGGGGTAGCGTGTGATGACCGTGGCGCGTCCAAGGCAGCTCGTCAGCTACATCGCGCCCTCGGCGCCGGCCACGCGCCGGCCCGCCACGGGCGCGGAGCCGTTCCTGCGGCCGGAGATCGGATTCACACCCCGGTGGTACCGGCAAAACCTCGACATAGACTTCGGCGAGCGGTGCATAGGAGGGCCGGGGTGTGACCACGCATGAAAAGATCGAACAGCACCGCCGTTTCTGGCGAGGCGAGGGCCCCTGCCTCATCCTGATTCCCGCGGCGAACATGGCGCAGTACGATACCGCAGGGTATTGTTCTCGCTTCGACGATCCGCAGCTCATGTGGGAAGCGGAGATGCGCCGCGCCGAAGCCGTGCTCGACTGGCCCACCGACGGAGTCCCCACCGTCCGCCCAAACCTCGGAGTCGTCTTCATCCCTGGAATCGCCGGGCAGGAATACACGATTCAGGAAGGACAGATGCCGTGGCCCGGGAAGCCAATGACCCGCGAGGCAATTCGGACAGCGCGCGCCATGGAAGTCCAGGACGCGAAGCCGGCACGCCTGGCCGAGCGATTCTACGCAATTCACCGAAAGCGCGGCGGCCAGGAAATTGCCGCCTATCATCCCGACACGCAGGGTGTGTTCGACATTGCTCACATGCTCTATGGAACGGAGATTTTCCTCGCCTTTGCCGACGATCCCGCTTGGGCGGAAGAACTGATGGGTATCTCGCTCGGCCTCTACCTGCGCGTGTCGCGGCAGGTGAAGGAGTGGCTCGGCGAGCCGCCCGCCGAGATGGTTCACGGTCATGGCACGCCGCAGGGTGTCTACTTCCCTCATGCGGGAGTCAGGGTGAGCGAAGACACGGCCACGCTGCTGTCTCCGGCGATGATTCGAAAGTGGCTGATGCCCGCCATCGAGCGGGCGGTGGAGCCGTTCGGCGGCGGATTCGTGCACTTTTGCGGACGCCACCCGGCGCTCTACGAAGAGTTCTGTCGTTCGGAGAAATTGCGGGCCGTCGACCTCGGCAACAGCGAAATGTACGACTGCCGCTGGCTGATGGAGCGTTGCGCGGCCACGGGCACCGTGCTCTGCAGCCGCATCGCCGCGCTTGACGGAGAAGACTGGCGCACCTACCTGCGCCGGCTCGCCGGACTGGCGCGCAACACCGGCGCACGCCTGATCCTGCGGCCGGTGGTGTTTCCCGAAAGCCGCGAGGAATGTGCCGCCATGCACGATATGTGGCATGAATGGACCTCATGAGACATCTGCCGATTATCGACCTGCTTGTAATACTTCTGTATTTTGCGGGCACCATGGGGTTGGGTCTCTACTTCATGCGCAGGAGCAGGGACCCGGAGGCTTTTATGGCAGCGGAGCGCTCCCTGCCCAGCTGGCTGGTAGGGATGTCGATCTTCGCCACCTACGTGAGCAGCATCAGTTTTCTCGCTATCCCCGGCAATGCATACCAGTTCAATTGGAGCCGGTTCACTTTCAGCCTGAGCATCCCGTTCGCCGCCCTGGTCGGATCGCGCTTTTTTGTCCCGCTTTATCGCGCACGGGCTGAAGTTTCCGCCTATAGCTATCTCGAGCACCGGTTCGGCCCTTTGGCACGGTCGTATGCCGCTGCTTTTTACCTGCTCACACAGATCGTGCGCATGGGCTCCGTCATGTACCTGATGGCCCTCCCCTTCAATTCGTTGCTGGGCTGGGACATCAAAACCATAATTTTAGTCACGGGAATATCGACAACCCTATATGCCATGCTGGGTGGAATTAAGGGTGTCATATGGACTGATGCGATTCAGGGATTCATGCTGATTGGCGGCGCCCTGCTCTGTGCCGTCTTGATGTTCTTTGGCATGCCCGAGGGTCCCGGACAGATTTTTTCACTTGCACGGGAGCACAACAAGTTCAGCCTCGGCAGCTTCAACCTCTTCGACTGGACAAGTGCCACTTTCTGGGTGATCCTGCTGAACGGCGTATTCATGAACCTCCAGAATTTCGGCATCGACCAGAACTACGTCCAGCGATACATCACCGCCAGGACGGATAAACAGGCCCACAGAGCTCTCTGGCTGGGAAGTCTCCTCTATGTGCCGGTATCGTTGATCTTCTTTTTCATCGGAACAGAGCTGTACGCCTACTACACGGCTCAACCCGCTCTGCTCCCCGCCGGAATGCAAGCGGAGGGGATGGCCGACCGCGTGTTCCCGTACTTCATCGTGACAGGGCTTCCGGTAGGGGTAACAGGACTGCTCATCGCAGCCGTATTTGCGGCGGCCATGAGCACGATCGCAACGAGTCTGAACAGCTCGGCCACCGTCGTGCTCACGGATTTCTATAAACGCCATTTCAGGAAGAATGCGGGCGAGAAGGAATCGATGCGGGTACTCTACGCAACTTCGTTCCTCTGGGGAGTCATGGGCATGGCCGTGGCCATCGCGATGATCAACGTCAAAAGCGCCCTCGATACCTGGTGGATGCTCTCGTCCATTTTCAGCGGCGGAATGTTGGGGCTTTTCCTTCTTGGCTATTTCGCACAACGCGCCACAAAAACGTGTGCCGCCGCGGGCATGGCCTTCGGGTTGCTGATCATCACCTGGATGTCGCTTTCGCAAATGTCATTCTGGAGAGAAAGCACAGCTCTTCGTTCCTACAGCAGTCCGTTTCACAGCTTCCTGATCATTGTCTTTGGGACGCTTGCCATCTTTCTCGTGGGTTTTCTCATCTGCCTGCCGGCATCCCTGAAGAAGAAGCACTCGTCGGGGAACGATTGATGCCTTGAGAATTCGAAGCGCGCTCGGCAGATGCAAGGCGCTGCGACGCAGGCGATGTGGTGATATCGTCGAGGAGCGGCAACGCAGCAGATGCCCGCCCGCCGCCGCGCCCCGCAGGGCTGCTGTCTCCCAGAGCTGCAATTTCCTATGTCACCCTTTCATAAGATTTGCATGTCTGGGAGACAGCAGCAAAATGCCAAGTTATTTTTGCGCGAGCCCTAAAAGTCTTTCCGACTATTTCTGATGACATAAGATCATTTTGAGCAATACTTTGTCCGGGTCCGGCACAATGCCGCGGAGAGCCGGCGCAGATCCAGATTTCGCAATGGCGCCTTTTCTGGTAGCCTCGATCCCGGTGGCATCGCCTGTTCCCAAAAACACGCGGAGGTGGAGCAATGAAGCCTTTGGTTCTCGCAATAATTCTGGGAATTGCCTTTTGGGGCCTGGCCTGCAGTAGCCGGCCTTCGGCAGATATTATCCTGCTCAACGGCAAGGTCTTAACGGTAGACCCTTCTTTCAGCGTAGCTTCCGCCATTGCAGTTCGAAGCGACCGCATACTCGCCGTGGGGAGCGACTCGGAGATTCTCAAGCTTGCAGGATCCGGGACACGCCAGGTTGACCTTCAGGGCAGAACCCTCCTGCCGGGATTGATCGATTCGCATCTGCACGCAATTGGGGCGGCCATGTATGAATTTGACCACCCCGTTCCCGACATGGAGACAATCGACGATGTGCTGAGCCACATCAAAACACGTGCCGACTCGCTGCCGGAAGGGCAGTGGATCGGTATCTCGCAGGTATTTATTACGCGGCTGCGCGAGCAGAGATACCCGACACGCGAGGAGCTGGATCGCGTCGCCCCAAAGCATCCAGTGGCCTTCCGAACCGGTCCCGATGCATCGCTGAATTCGCTGGCGTTGAAGTTGAGCGGCATCGACGGGAACTTCCGTATCACCGACGGACAGCCGGGCCGCATCGAGCGGGATCTGAAAACCGGAGAACCGACAGGAATCCTGCGCAGCTGTGCACGGTTCATCCGATTCAAGCCGAGCGAGAAGACGCCCGGGGAAGCGGATCGAAGGCAGCGGGTAAAGCAGTTGCTCGCAGACTACAACGCGGTCGGAATTACCAGCATCGTCGATGGAGATACCGATGACGGCGAGGTTGAACTCTTCCGCCAATTGAAAGAGCGCGGCGAACTGACGTGCCGAACCTTCATGGCGCTTAGCGTCGATGCCCAGATGCCCATCGAGAAGATTGAGGCGCGCATTCGAGATGCGGCCCGGAATCCCTTGCACAACTACAACAACATGCTCTGGCTGCGCGGCGCGAAATCCTACCTCGACGGCGGAATGCTTACGGGCAGTGCCTACATGCGACAGCCATGGGGTGTCAGCAAGGTGTATTCCATTGACGACCCTCAGTATCGCGGGATGCTTTACATCGAGCCCGATAAACTCTACCAGATTATCCGTCTCGCCCTGTCCAACGATCTGCAGTTCAC
>Ga0315273_10004909_pt1 | contig 16478 bp, 15 predicted proteins | sample YL17G02_0_MG_FD_205753 | JGI IMG/M metagenome (GOLD analysis project Ga0315273, IMG submission 205753) | Sediment microbial communities from Yellowstone Lake, YNP, Wyoming, USA - YL17G02_0 | ecosystem: Environmental > Aquatic > Freshwater > Lake > Sediment | place: USA: Wyoming | collected... | reverse complement strand
TTACATTGATAACTGAAGAAAGATCTGCAATCCATTTCCGGGTAAGCTCAAGCTGCGTCAGTTCGGACAACAACTCTTTCAATTCAGTGCCCGGATTATCTGTTATTTTTATTAACCATCCTTTCGGTAAGCTGAACCTGCAACTCACTTCAGGTAAAGAAAGGTCACTGCGCAGAACATCCTCGGAGATAATCCCGGAATAGAAAACTTTCAAACCCTCAAGGACAGACGTTTTCCCTGACTCATTCTGACCGATAAGACAGGTAATGTTATCAGGAGAAATATTCTGCCAGCCGGTATCAACAATTGACCTGAAGTTTCTTATTCTGAAAGCTTTAAGCTTCATCATAACAGTAATAATTATAATTGAAAACCAATAACAAGAACATCATCCACCTGCTGGGCATTGCCTTTCCACTCGTTAAATGCACTTTCAAGATGAATTTTCTGATGTGCCATTGGAAGATTTTCAAGTGAATGAACTATCCGTTTGAAATGTTTGTACTTAAATTTCTTATCAGTAAGTTCTCCAAACTGATCGGAGAAGCCATCCGAAAACATATAAAATTCATCACCGGGCAGGGTATCGATACAATTATTTGTGAATGAAGCCTCTTTTAAAGGCGCAACACCCAGAGTCATTTTATCAGGTCTTAGTTCAGTCAAAGCGCCATTTCTTATCATAATAAGCGGCCTGTTTGCACCCGCATACTGCAATTTACCGTTAAAGCTATCAATGATACATAAGGCAATGTCAATACTATCTTGTGTTTCGCGACAATTTCCGGTCTGATGAAGTGCCTTCATAATTTTCTCCCGCATCAGGTTAAGTATCCGGTTGGCATTCAAATTAATGCCCGATTGCAATATCTCATTCAGAAAGCTTATTCCAAGAATACTCATCAATGCACCCGGAACTCCGTGTCCGGTACAATCTCCCGCAGCAATGCACATTTTCTGCTTGTTGAAGAATGCATAGTAGAAATCCCCGCTGACAATGTCGCGCGGAAGAAAAAGAATAAAAAAATCTTTAAGCCTTTCTTTAAGCATAGCAGGGTTGGGCATTAAAGCATGTTGTATCATTTGAGCATAACGAAGGCTGGCAACATGATCATCCATCCCCTGGATCGGGAGTAATGAAAGCAGATCAGGAATTTCTTGTTTTTCGACGCTCATAAAAGGATCTCATTAATACAGGCACTAAATATACATTATTTTTAGTCCTCAACTACCTGTTGCAATACATTTTAGTCGGGTCTTTTTCTTAGAAGAACTACATTCTCAACATGATGAGTGTGCGGAAACATATCCACAGGCTGCACGCAGGCAACAATATAATTATCTGAAAGTAATTGTATATCACGCGATTGCGTGGAAGGATTACAGCTAATATAAACAATCTTTTCCGGTGCTGCTCCTGCAATAATTTTAATTACTTCCTCATGCATTCCTGCCCTGGGGGGATCTGTTATAATAACATCCGGCTTCCCATTTTCCAGGAAAAACCCTTCAGAAAGTACAACTTTCATATCGCCTGCGAAGAAACGGGTATTCGTGATACCGTTAATTTCTGAGTTAACTATCGCGTCTTTTACTGCTTCAACAACATACTCAATACCTATAACTCTTTTAGCATAAGCCGATATATAGTTTGCAATTGCACCTGTCCCGGTATAGAGATCATATACTATTTCTTTGCCGGAAAGTCCTGCAAAATCTCTGGCTGTACGATACAGTTCGAGAGCCTGCCTTGTATTTGTCTGATAAAACGATTTCGGCCCGATTCTGAACTTAAGTCCATCCATTAACTCAACGAGATGATTGTCTCCCTTAAAAAGTATCGGATCCTGATCATTCAGAGAATCATTTCTTTTAGAATTAATTACAAACATCAGGGAAGTGATCTGGGGAAATTCTGAAGTAAGAAAGTCAAGTAACCCTTCTCTTTTTTCAATATCCTCACGAAAGAAGACCAATATTACCATCACTTTGCCTTCCAGGGAGTTACGGATTATAATATTCCTTAGAAATCCTTTCTGCTCCCGCAGGTCAAAGAATTGGAGATTATTCTTTATTGAATACTCCCTTACAGCATTTTTTATTGAATTTGACGGATCAGGTTGCAGGTGACACTCGGTAATATCAAGAACTTTATCAAAAAGTCCGGGAATGTGAAATCCAAGGGCATTTTCCTTCTCAAATCTATTGCCCGATACTACCTCTTCCGTGGTCAACCACCGTTTGTCTGAAAACGTATATTCCAGTTTATTCCTGTAGAGGTATATCTCAGAGGATCCTATAATCGGTTTAATTTCAGGCATATCAACCTTTCCGATCCTGGTCAGACTATCCTTTACCTGCTTTTCCTTATACTGAAGCTGAAGATTATATGGGAGGTGCTGCCATTTGCAACCGCCACAAACCCCGAAATGGATACAACGTGGTTCAATCCTGTCAGGGGAGAATCTATGAAACTTTACAACTCTGCCTTCCAGGTATTTCTTTCTTTTCTTAATAACTCTTATATCAACTATATCACCTGGAATAAGCATTGGCACAAATACTACAAGATTATCTACCCTGGCCAAAGCATTCCCCTCAGCTCCGATATCGATTATCCTGACCTTTTCCAACAAGGGCAGTTCTTTTTTTCTTCCCACTTTACAAACTTTCAAAATTCAATATACATGGTCTCAATCCGCACAAATATAACTGTTCCGGCGAGAATTTCTGTTCAGGATACATCATACTATAGATTAATCATTCTATCCAGTTTATCAGAATAACCGGAAACCTGACAAACAATGTAAAAAAAATTTGTTTTTTTTATTAAATAGCTGGAAATTAGCTGTAGAAATTTGTCTCGCAACAAATTAATTTTATTTAATTACCTAATGATACCTTTTATGAAAAGAGTTTTTTTCTTCGTGCTGCTCACTAATGTGGGTCTTTTATCATTCTCTCAAAACCTCGCAGTAAATCCGGGTTTTGAGATATGGGAAAAATTAAACAAACCTGCTGGATGGACCACCGCCCAGAATTGTACTAAAGATTCGGTAAATATTGAAACCGGAAGTTACTCATGCCGTCATGAGGGTGGAACAAAATACCTTGGACAAACAATAACAGTTGTCCCCGGGAAACGCTACAGGCTTTCGCTCTTCTATAAAACTGCAATAACTGGATCGGGAAATGGATGCAGGATATGGTGTTACTGGAAAGACACTGGAGCCAATACCTTAACCGACCCTTCAACAGATGATATTCTACGTCCTTCAAAATACCTGAAAAGTGAAACATGGCAGCAGTTTGCAGTTGAATTTACTGCTCCGTCGGGCGCAACTTCTTTTTATCTTGAAGTCAGAACCTATCAGAATAGCGTTACCTGGTTCGATGATTTTTTATTCGAAGAAAATGTATCAACCTTTAATCCTGAAGAAGATTTTTCAGATGTAAAAATATATCCTAACCCTGCATATGACTACCTGATTGTAAGCAACTTACATTGCTTACAAAACATTGATATTCTGAACATTACAGGAACAATTATGTGGTCATCCCGTTTCGATGGAGAGCGGATGGTTACAATATCTGTTTCAGAATTAACTAATGGGTTATATATTGTCAATATCCTCACAAACAATAAAATCATTACAAAAAAATTCATTAAAAAGGCAAATTGATGTTTTAAATAGAATTAGAGCATTCCCCGACAGGGTTCTCTATTCCCGACTCCCATTCTTTTCCTATATTTGCAGACATTTAATATTTTATATGGTTTCGGTTCAGGATATCTCAGTTTCATTTGGCAGTTTCGATTTGTTAACGAATATCTCCTTTCTGATTAATGATCAGGACAGGATTGGTCTGGCAGGTAAAAATGGCGCAGGAAAATCAACTTTGCTTAAGATAATTTCAGGCCTTCAGAGTCCAGGTTCAGGTCAGATTGATATGTCGAAAGAAATTACAATCGGGTATCTGCCCCAGCAGATGAAAGTTGATGATACAACAACTGTAATGAATGAAACCATAACGGCCTTTTCCGAACTCATCGGTCTTTCCGAGGAGATAGAACACTGCAGTTCTGAGATTGCTCGGAGAGAGGATTATGAATCTGCTGATTATCTTAATCTTTGCGATCATCTGACAGTAGTTGAGGAGAGGTACAGGATGCTGGGAGGGACTAATTATATGGCAGAAGCGGAGATGACTCTGCTTGGGTTAGGATTTGAACGAAATGACTTTGAGAGACCAACCGAGGAGTTAAGCGGTGGCTGGCGAATGCGTATTGAACTTGCCAAGATCCTGTTAAGGAAGCCCTCTCTGTTTCTTCTTGACGAACCAACAAACCACCTTGACATTGAATCAATACAATGGCTGGAATCATTCCTTTCAGGTTACTCAGGTGCGGTAGTTCTTGTTTCTCACGACCGTGCTTTTCTTGATAATGTAACCAGAAGGACAATTGAAATCTCTCTCGGTAAAATTTATGATTACAAAGCCTCCTGGTCGAAATATCTGCTTCTCAGAGAGGAAAGAAGAGAACAACAGATAGCTTCATACAGAAACCAGCAGAAGATGATCGAAGACACTGAAAAGTTTATCGAGCGTTTCAGGTATAAAGCTACAAAAGCAGTTCAGGTCCAGTCGAAGATCAAACAGCTGGATAAGGTTGAAAGACTTGAAGTTGATGAAGAAGATAAGAGCGCTATTAACCTGAGGTTTCCTCCAGCACCAAGGTCAGGGACTGTGGTTGTGGAAGCAGATGGTCTCTCAAAAAAATTCGGATCCCTCACAGTTCTGAACAAGATTGATTTCAAAATCTCAAGGGGAGAAAAAGTTGCATTTGTTGGTCGTAACGGAGAGGGAAAAACCACTCTGTCGAAGATTGTCATTGGCGAACTGGATTGGGTTGGAAATCTTAAAATCGGACATAATGTAAAAATTGGATATTTTGCTCAGAATCAGGATGTACTGCTTGATGAGAACAGAACTGTCCTGCAGACTATTGATGATATTGCTAAAGGCGATATAAGAACAAAGATCAGGGATATGCTTGGTGCATTTTTATTCAGGGGGGATGATGTTGAAAAGAAGGTCAAAGTTCTTTCCGGCGGGGAACGGGCCAGACTCGCACTTGTAAAACTTCTTTTGGAACCAAGTAATCTTCTCGTCCTTGACGAACCTACAAATCATCTCGATATGCTTTCAAAAGATATTCTTAAACAGGCCCTGATCAGATACGATGGCACATTAATTGTGGTATCTCATGACAGGGATTTTCTGGACGGAATTGTAGGGAAAGTATATGAATTCAAACATAACAAGATTAAGGAAAACATTGGAGGAATCTATGATTTTCTGAGAAAGAAAAAGATTGAAAATCTGAAAGATATCGAGCGCAAAGACAAAGCAAAAAGTGAGGCTTTAAAAGAAAATGTATCATCGAATAAACAAAAGTACCTTGAAAAAAAGGAGTATGAACGTAATCTGAGAAAACTGAGAAAGAGACTTGAGGAATCGGAAATTGTGATTGAAAAGATAGAAGCAGAAATAATGGCTGTTGACAAATCATTCATGGAACCCGGAAATTCTTCAGAAGCACATGAAATTGATTATAAGAAATATCAGGATCTGAAGGAAAGTCTGAATGATGAGATGAACAGATGGGCTCAGTTTAGCCAGGAGGTTGAAGAATTTTTACATAATAACGTTTGAGAATGGATTTATTTAAGTTTGAAAAAGAGTACAGGGTACATGTTTATGAGACCCGGCCAGATGGCAAGCTTAGTTTATACTCCCTTTTCAATTACATGCAGGATATAGCATCTGATCATGCTGTCAGACTTGGGTTCGGCAGGGACGACCTTATGAGGGAAAACCGTTTCTGGGTACTTTCAAGGATATATGCTGTAATAACTGAATGGCCATTATGGGAAGACTTAATAATTGTGAAGACATGGCCAAACGGAACTGATAAACTATTTGCCCTCAGAAATTATGAGGTAATGTATCCCGATGGAAGGCATATTGCTTCTGGTACGTCTTCTTGGCTCATTCTGGATCAAACATCAAAAAAAGTTCAGAGGCCCGATTCCATACTTTCTCAATACAATCCCAACATGCATACTGAAAGTTCTCCTTTAAGATATGCTACAAAAATTGATCCTGCTAAGGGGAATGGTCATCTATCTCGGGCATTCAGAATAAAAGTCAGCGATCTTGATGTAAATCTTCATACAAATAATGTGAGGTATCTGAAGTGGGTCACCGACAGCTACGATCTCGATTTCGTTATGATCTATGAACCTCAATCTGCTGAAATAAACTATCTTGCAGAATCCAGGTTTGACGAGGAGATTATGATAACGACATCTGTTGAAAATGAGGGTGGCTGTTTTTATAACCATTCAATATTCAGAACCAATGATAATAAGGAACTTTGCAGGATAAGAATTGAATGGAAAAAAGGTTACAATAAATAATATATTAATTTCGGGCATGAAGAATAGTATTTACATCAGGGCCATCAGTTTGCTGATATCCGGTATTCTGTCTGTCACAGTATTCAATTCATGTAAAACTACTCAAAAGGAAGTTGATTATAAAGATCTCTCCTATCTTTACAATCCAACAAAGAGTCCGATCAACCCCAAATATAATGTTATCAATCAAACTGATGAATCATCACTGTTGTCTGTCAGGTTTTCCACTAACGATCTTTTCTTCTCTGAAGCGAATCCCCAGGGGATTCCAACAGCACTGATACTATTAACAGTAAAGCTTTACAGACTGAATCAGGGTAAAGTCCTTGCCGATACGTCTGCAATAAATTTTAATATTGTCAAGGAAGCTGGAAAGCAGGAATATGTTTATAATTTACCACTTAAAGTTGAAAAGGGCAATGATTATCTTGCTGAAATTAAAATTCTCGACAGGCTTCGCCTCCAGGTGGCACAGGCTTTTATTCAATTTAATACTCTGTCGGACAAAAACAGATATAATTTCATAGTTCGTAGTCATTTCGATAAAAATGAGCTTTTCAGCCCTGTCATTCGAGTTGAGGATTATATCAACCTCTTATATTCCCGGGGGACGGCAGATAGTTTATTTATTTCATTCTACAAACCGTTCAGGGAAGTTCCTGATCCACCTTCATTTCTTGTTCCTGAGAAGACTCTTGACTATGACCCTCAGCAGGTTGTAGCTTTACCCTATTCTGATACGTTGCCTATGATGTTCCCGAAAGAGGGCATTTATCTATGCTCGGTTGACAGGAAAATTAAGGATGGATTCACAATTTTAAATTTAGGCCCTACCTATCCGAAACTTACCACTCCGGAGGTTATGATAGAACCTTTGGCTTACCTGGCATCGCAGGATGAAATGTCTGAATTAAAATCTGCTGCAAAACCCAAAGCGGTGCTGGATGAATTCTGGATTAAATGCGGAAGTAATGTAGATAAAGCACGCGAACTGATCCGGATCTATTATACCAGGGTCCTGTATTCAAACTACTATTTTACATCATATAAAGAAGGTTGGAGAAGTGAAAGAGGTATGATATATATCATTTACGGACCACCGGATAAAGTATATAAATCCTCCGATGGAGAGAGCTGGGGTTACAAAAAACCTATGATCAAATCCAGATGGGGAGACAAATATACAGTTTCCGACTCTTATCTTTTCTTCAACTTTAAAAAAAGAGAAAATATCTTTTCCGATAATGACTTTTTCCTGAGCCGAAGTGAAACTCTTGTAACATTATGGGACAAGGCAGTTGCCAGCTGGAGAAAAGGGATTGTATTCAGGTTGGATAATCCGAAGGATATTTAGGATTTGTAACAGAATTTACAGTAATTAAACCCTTTGAGAACCTTTGTGCTATCCTTAGAGTCCCTTTGTGGTTATTTTTTTTACCACCAAGGAACACAAAGTAACAAGATGGATCAATACTATTGACATATGCAGAAAGAAACAGATTGTATATTTGGATTGCGACCAGTAATAGAGGCTATCAGGGCCGGCAAACAGATCGACCGGCTTCTGGTTAAACAGGGTCTTCAGGGTGCTCTGTATCACGAACTTATGACTGAGGTTAAAACTCATAATATTGTATATCAGATTGTACCGGTAGAGAGGATAGAACTTGTGACAAGAAAAAACCATCAGGGTGTACTGGCATGGCTTTCAGTCATTGAATATCAATATATTGCCAACCTGCTTCCAATGATTTTCGAAAAGGGTGAAGATCCTTTGATACTTGCACTTGACGGAGTATCTGATGTAAGAAACTTCGGTGCAATTGTCCGTACTGCAGAATGCATGGGTGCACATGCTATTATTATCCCCGAAAAAGGATCAGCCAGAATAACAGCAGATGCAGTGAAGACTTCAGCAGGAGCATTACATTCATTCCCGGTATGCAGGGAAAAAAGTATTGTCCGTGCTATTGAATACCTGAAAGAATCGGGTCTAAGGGTATTTTGTGCTGGTGAAAAATCCAATAAACCAGCTTCAGAGATTATATTAACCGGGCCTTCGGTATTAATTCTGGGATCGGAAGACAAAGGCATTAGCCGCGAGCTTATTGCGTTGTCAGATAATCAGATAAAGATACCCATGACGGGAACTATAGGATCACTTAATGTATCTGTGGCAGCCGGTATTCTTCTGTATGAGATTGTCAGGCAGCGGTCAGCCTTATCTATTCGATAATGTTCCTTATCCTCTGGTCAAGCATTTCCTGATCAACAGTAAATGAAGCCAGACCTGCCAAAGTCAGCAACGTATCCGGAGCGATTTTCCCTTCACTTATCTTTTTCTCCCACCTTGAGTGTACAGGGATTTTTCCATCTGATGAGATGAAACTTTTCTCCTCTTTTGTAAGCGACGGGAACATATCTTCACAACCTTCTTCATGAGCTATGTGAATCAGCTCAGTACCTGAGGCTGGTATTTTCCCAGCCAATCTTTCAGCAAGTTGAAGCACTTTGTTATCAACTTCCCAGAATTTCTCAATATGAGCATCTTTTGCCGAATCAAAAATACTTACATCATAATTTTCGTGAGTACGTGAAGAAAATTTACCGCTTAATTCCCTATGCCCTGCCGCTGCCACTTTTGGAGGAACGGTAAATACATCGGTTCCAGCCAGAAGTTCAAGCTGATTGTAATTCCTCAGGCTTGCTGCTATTTGTTTGGTCTGCCACGGGTTCTCTGCAGAAAGTCCCGTTACCCAGTTCTGTGATGAAATAACCGCTTTCTCTCCTGCTCCAGACCCATCACCAAGTTTGTTGTTGATCATATAAGCACCAATTCTTCCCAGGAAGACATTTACGTAGTCGGGTCTGGATACTCTTGTCACAAGCATATTTTCCCTGGCACTGAAACCGAGCGTAAAATTGATTTTCACTCCTGAATCTTTCAGAAGCCTGGCCCCGATCAATCCTTCTGCAGTATAGGGAACTTTTATAATAAACTGTTCCGGACACAATTCATGAAATCTTCTGCCATAGTTTTGAATAGCTGTAATGTCATGAGCAGTATCTGTGTGAAGTTCAACACTAACATATCCTCCGAACTTTGAAGCCAGCCTCAGGGCATGTCTGGCGTTTAAAATAAACGCTATTTCCTTAATCCTTTCCTGCTGGGGCAGGTCTCTTACAACACTTTTTGCTTCAGAAATAAAAATATCGTATATGCCTTTTTGTATTTCATTGTTTAACAACGAATTATTAGTAGTCAAAGCACTCATCTCGGCCGACCAGGTTGCCTCGGCTTCCTCCATATCACCAGTATCGAGCCAGAGTTCTGTACCTGTATTAAGCAGAGATTCCCAGAAGGGGTCACTTTTGCCCGTAACATGTTTTTCATTAAGATTCTTCCAAACAAAATCGCTAATTCTGGTATTTAAGTCAGCCATGGTTTCATGTATTGATGTAAAATTCAACTAATTCATTTTATCGACAAAGTTCGCAGGTCATCGCCTGTAGGTTGCTGGAAAACTTTAAGTCCGAACTCATTAATTATTGCCAGAAGGTGTTCAAATATCTTAGACTGAAAGTTTTCATATGGCACAAACTGAGTATTTTTTATAAAAAGATTGATCTCCAAAGGTAAACCATTTTCCCCAGGAGGTAGATGTCTCATGATTATTGGCAGAGTAGAATCAACCAAATGATTCTGGTTCAGATAAGTTTCAGTATAGAATCTAAAAATCCCAAGATTCGTAAGTTGTGAAGCATTGAAAAAAGGAGCTTCCAAATCGGTTAACTCTTTATCTGGCAGACCAATTTTTTTTTCTGTTGAATCAATATATTGTTTCAACCCAGGAACCCTGTAAAGACGGTCTCTCAACTCCTTATCAAGAAACCTGATACTCTTCATATCAATATTTATTGACCTCTTTACCTGTCTGATACCAGCTTCTTCCATCCCCTTCCAGTTCTGAAAAGAGTCATTAACAAGTGAATAAGTAGGAACAGTTATTATTGTCTTGTCAAAATTCTGCACTTTGACTGTATTAAGAGTGATATCAATAACCAATCCGTTTACATCCCTTCGAGGTATAGAAATCCAGTCACCAACTTTCAGCATTTTATCGGCTGAAAGCTGAATGCTTGCAACCAGACCAAGAAGTGTGTCCTTAAAAACAAGTATCAGTACTGCAGCCAAAGCACCCAGCCCTGCAATCAGAGTGCTGATATCTTTTTTGAAAATAACCGATATTATTACAATGACAGATATAAGTATTATGAATATTTTTAGTAGCTGAACATACCCTTTAATATGGCGATGCCGTGCAATAGGAAGTGTTTTATAAATTTCATGCCAGGCGTCTATGAAGGAGTTTATAACTACCATGCTGATTATTACCATATATATATAGGCCAGCTTATGAACCACAATCATCCATGCAGGATAAACTTTAAGAGCCCAGGCTGCCAAAAACCATATTATGAGGGCAGGAACAAAATGCGATAAACGTGTGAAGACTTGCTGCTCCAGAAAAATATCATCCCATGTGGTAGTTGTTTTTCTGACAATCCTGGCTACTATCTTCAGAATGATTGCTTTTGCAACCAGGTTCGAAACCCAGCTAAACAGTATTACAATCAATACAAGAGCAATTGTACTCAGAAATGAAGAAAGGCTATAACTCAATCCGGCATGAATAAATAGATCTTTAAACCATACTGCAGGATCATTCATTAATGGCATAGCATATCAGTTAAATAATTAGTGGCAAAAATAGATAAATTATCAATCTGTCTGAATGAATATTTTTAGCTTTACATTATTCTGTTTAAAATTCATTTGCTATGAGAACAATAATATCATTTGTTTTGTTTATCGCCTCATTCATTTTGTCGGCACAGGAAAACTTTGATAAGTATTTTACCGATAAAGTCCTGAGGTTAGATTTTATTCTTGCGGGGAATAGTCAGAAGACATTTTTTTACACTTTGGAAATGAAGCAAGAGCCATTCTGGGCTGGATCTAAAACAAATCTTTTAAATCCTTTCAATTACGGAAATTTTAAATATGAAGTCTTCGATGACAGTAGCAATACTCTTATCTACTCGAGAGCGTTCTGTACACTTTTCCAGGAGTGGCAGACAACTGCTGAAGCAAAAACCATTGACAGAAGTTTTTATGAAGTAGCAACTATGCCATACCCAAAAAACAAATTCAGGTTTATACTCAGTAGCAGGGAGCCCAATGGCTTATTCTCAAAATTATACGAAACAACTATTGATCCTGCCAGTTATTTTATCAGGAAAGAGAATCCGGCAAATATCTGTATTACAAGGATTTACAGCGGAGGTGATCCTCATTTATCAGTTGACCTGGCATTTATTGCGGAAGGTTACAAAGCGGATGAAATGGGAAAGTTCAGAGAAGATGTAAAAAAGATGGCAGACTATCTTTTTGCTGAAGCGCCATTCAGTGAATATAAGGATAAGTTTAATATCTGGGCTGTTGAAGCAATATCGGAAGATTCAGGAACTGACGTGCCTGGAGAAAAATTATACGTTAATACAGCATTGAATTCGAGCTTCTATACTTTTGATCTTGACCGATACCTTACTACCCAGGATATCAAAGCTGTCAACGATTTTGCAGCCGCTGTCCCTCACGATAACATAATTGTACTTATTAACAGCTCAGAATATGGCGGCGGAGGCGTTTATAACTACTATAGCGGGACAACAACGGGACATCAACTTTCGCCGAAGGTCTTCATTCATGAATTCGGGCATGGATTTGCTGGTCTGGCTGATGAGTATTATTCATCAGCTGTAGCATATGATGTGTTTTACCCTCTAAATGTGGAACCATGGGAACCGAATATTACAACTATGGTCAACTTTGACTCAAAATGGAAGAATATGATAGCCAAAGATACACCTCAGCCAACTCCTTCCGTAGAAAAATTTAATAATATAACCGGATTGTTTGAAGGAGGGGGCTATTCTGCGAAAGGAATATTCCGTTCTGAGATGGATTGCAGGATGAAAAGCAATGGGCCTAAAGGATATTGTTCCGTCTGCCGGAAAGCAATAAAAGAAATGATCGAATTCTATATCAGGTAAAAATACTCTGTGGCTCTCTGTGTAACAAAACAATAAGAACTTACACAGAGTTACACAGAGTATGCAGAGTTACGCAGAGAAGAGTACTACTTGTTTTTCCTGTCAGCAACATAGAACAATACAAGGCTGAGTCCACCGAAGAAGAATATCATTGCCGGGTAGTTGGCCCCGTCGTAGAGAACTCCTGCATAGGATAGAATTGCACCGGCTATAATTCCTAATGCGATTCCCATAAAAAACATCCCAATTTTCAATGTTAACTTGTTCCAGTTAAATAAAGATTTCTGGCCTTCTTTGCCTGTGGTGAAAAGACTTGCGTCGGCTCCTTTATCAATGAGTGCCATTCTCTCTTTGTTACGGGTAGTGACATGAACATAATAAATTCCAAATACTGTGGCGAATAGTGCGATAAAAGCAACTAATGTTTCCATGATTTTAATTATTGGTTAAGAACTCTTTTTGTACCTTTAGACTATAGTAGTATGAAACAGGTTACAAAAAAAAGATTAATAAATAAATTAAATTTCTCCGTAACCAATTAATATCTTTACTCGTCAAACTGGCAGGATGGATTATAAGGGTGACATATATTATATTGAGCAGATTCTTGCGGGAAACAGTTATTCTTTCAGCAACATAGTTGACCGGCATAAGAATAAAGCTTATAATCTTGCTTTCAGAATATGTGGAAACCATGAAGTAGCTGAGGAGCTTGCACAGGATTCATTTTTAAAGGCTTACAGGTCGCTTAGGAGTTTTAAAATGAGAAGTAGTTTTGCCACCTGGCTCTACCGGATCGTTTATAATACTGCCATCTCCCATGTAAGAATTAAGAAAAAAGGCGTTCTTTCACTTGAAGATTTTCCTGTTGATGCAACAGATTTTATGGGGAACAACACAAGTGAGGAGGAGGCAGAAAAAGAATACAGGAGTTCTCTGGTTAATTTTGTCCTTCAGAAAATCAATGAGGAAGAAAGAGGGTTGATAAGTCTCTATTATTATGAGGAAATGAGCACGGAGGAGATATCGGAAGTTACCGGGATAAGCAAATCAAATGTCAAGGTAAAGTTATTCAGAGCAAGGCAGAAGATGCTTGAAATAATTGAAAGGGTTGAAAAGAAAAAATTAATATATCATGAATAACCAGGAAAAATATAAGGAAGATCTTCTCAGGCAGTATATTAATCCTGAGAGTATTGAGAAATCCCCCGAAGGATTTACTTCAAAAGTAATGACAAATATCCAGATGGAAACCATGAGGCTAACTGCTTCAGAGAGATTGCGGAAAAAGAATCTGGTCCCGATTATATCGGCTATCATTACAGTTTTATTAATAGTTTCAGCCTTTATTATTCCGGGAAGTCAGTCTGATTCATTGAATCCTACGGTATTGAGCCTTATAAAGAGTATTAAATTTTCAATGCCGGAGATTAACTTGTCATCAATCTTCCATCTTAATCTTCCTTCGGTAATGACATATGTCTTTATAGGAATTTTAATACTGACCCTGTTCGACAGAGCATTATATGGAATATTTCACAGGGAGAAATAATCTAAAAGACAAAAGATAAAAGGAAAAAGATAAAAGTAAGAAATGAAGGGAAGATGGGGAAAGTGGGACAAGAATAGAATTAACTCCGTGCAACTCCGTGGTATAAAAAAAGATAGTGGATAAAAACTTTACAGACTTTCGACTTTTGAATTAAGCCCTTTTGAATTTAATGATCTGCTCATAGCGTTAAGTACCTCTACAACGCCTAATTTGACCTCACAGCTGCCTTTAAAATGAACAATAAGAGCGCATTGCTCGGCCTGAACTGCATCATGGCCGCAAACTTCAACCAACGATTTGATGACATGCTCGAAAGTATTGATATCATCATTATATAGTATCAGAGAACCTGATTCATTTCCGCTTTTCAGCTTATCGTCTTTATGTAATGTTTTTTCCTTCATTTCGCATTATCAAATAGTTGTCTTGCAGTTTCAATAGGTATCTGTTTTTTCCCAAGCCATGCAACCACCTGTGCCTCCTGGTATCCGTTCCTGTGTAAAAGGTCAGCGTACTCAGCAGCGGTTTCAAAAGTAATAAATTTCCCAATCAAATAAGCAATTTTTTTGTCTTCAAGAAACTGAATATCCATACCCCTGTTCCCTGCCATTTTCCTTATTCCATCAACCACATCCACATTCAGAGGTTTTAATGATCTGATTACCTCAACTCTGAAAGTGAGGGTTGGAGTAATAGTATCTCCCTTTATCTCAGGCATCGAATTTTCAATAGAGTAAAAAGGTTTCCCGCCCCACTCCTTTTCCAATAATACTGCTCTGTCGGAGGAAACGCGTTTATTTTCTGACAGTGGTACAATAAATGCATCTTTAAATCCTTTGGTTTTCACTGTTCCCAGAGCTTTATTGGCATCTGATAATTTCCTGAACATACCTGCATAATAAATTGTTTTATCCGTTCCTTCAATCTTAAAGCCGTAAACAGGACTAATCCCTTTAAAATATGCTGGTAAAACCGGATTACGGAAGACAGCAATCTGAATTCGATAAATAAGTCCTGCAGGCACTTCGGGATCAATTACTATCTTTATTTTCGGGTCTGTTGCAAGTTTAGTAGATGCTTCAAACAAAGTAAAGATTTCCACCTGATGTTTTACTATAGGGATATTTGTATCTGTTTGTTTATCTGGTATCTTAACAGTTCTATTGTCAGTTTTTTCAGCAGAATCCTTAGCGATAATGTATTCAGTCTTTACTCCAGTTTCTTTTGAGTGAATTGTAGAGTCCTGCTTAGGGTTTATTACAGCCTGTGCTTCGGAGTATTTCTTATCAGCACTTGACTGAAACGATAAAGCGAGTTTTTCATTATCAGCAATCTTAACCATTAAAGCTGATTTTTCGGTACCTGAGAGTTTATCAATTGCCCTTTTCTGCTCTTTTACAAGAGCAGCAACGGAATCGGCTTTAAACTGCATATTAACAGCTTCATCCAGTATTTTTTCGTAGGTCGCAGGAAGAATAACTTTATCTGATTTAGTATTTTCAGCTGCTTTCAGAACTGGCGCTGTTATAGCCAGGTTGTTTACTGTCTTTCCGGTTTCAGCATTTTCATTTTTTACAATATCAACCGGTTTGATTTCAGAATCTGCTATTTGTCCCTTTTTCTGGGCACATTGCTGTAAGAATTCCGTTACGCCGAGCTCTTTTGCAGCTTTTTTCCCTGCTTGCGTCGTAAACAAATTAAATGATTCAATAGCTTCTGAAAATTTCCCTGACATTTGCTGTGCACGTCCAAGATAAAATAATCCATCTGATGGCAATGTCTTTACAGCACCGGCTCCCTGAAGAGCCTGTTGCAAAAGGTTTAATGCATCAGCAGGGTCCTGATTCAGCTTAACCAGGCAAACTCCTGAATAGTATTTATATAGCGGATCTTTGGAATACGTCTTAAGTAGTTCCCTGAATTCTGCATACGCTTTTTCATAATCCCCTTTTGAAAAGGCTTCAAAAGAAGATTGGCGGGTAGGTTTCGACTGAATATTCTGAGAAAAAAGATTAATTAAAGGAATTTCAATAACCAATAGAAGGCAAAACAAAATTATCTGTTTCTTCAATTTCATGCCTGCGCTCAAATTAGCAAATAATTAATTTTCAACACATTACTCAATAGTTCTGATTCTTTGTAAGAAGATTGATGTTAATAACAATTGCTATGATTTATTGCAAATAACGATTCAAACTTCGTAAATTTACCCATAATAACAAAATAAATAACCATGATACAATTAAAAGAGGGAATGAAAGCACCGGATTTTGAAGGTATCGACCAGAATAGCAAGGCAATAAAGCTAAGTGATTTTGCAGGTA
>Ga0315273_10004908_pt1 | contig 16478 bp, 6 predicted proteins | sample YL17G02_0_MG_FD_205753 | JGI IMG/M metagenome (GOLD analysis project Ga0315273, IMG submission 205753) | Sediment microbial communities from Yellowstone Lake, YNP, Wyoming, USA - YL17G02_0 | ecosystem: Environmental > Aquatic > Freshwater > Lake > Sediment | place: USA: Wyoming | collected... | reverse complement strand
CGACCTCCGCGGGTGCCCCGCTGGCGATCAAGAGCCCGGCGAGGATGTACATGGGCGGCTGGTACAACAATTACAGATTTGACGGCGACATTGACGAGGTGCGCATTTCCAGGGTCACGCGCTCCGCTGACTGGGTGAGGCTGCAATATGAAAACCAGAAGCCCCTGCAAACCCTGGTTGGGTTCCTGGTGCAACCGGGCACTGACTTCGCGGTCTCAGAGAAGAAGATAACCGTATTAGAGGGCAAGAGCGCCACGGTGTCGGCCAAGGCCGGAGGCGCCCAGAAGGTCTATTGGATCCTCAAGAGAGATGACCAGGAAACGCTCGCCGCTGTAGACCGGTATACGTTCACGTTGGATGCCGGCCGAGTAGTTGGAGACAAGTCGCTCACCCTCCAGTTCAAGGCCATCTATGCCAACGAAATCAAGACCCAAGACATTCCCATCACAATTAAGGAAGATATCCCGGAGCCGGTGTTCACCCTGAAAGCACCGAGCAGGTGGGATGGACGGGAGACTGTCGAGGTGGTGCCGCAGATCGCCAACCTGAGCGAAATGCAGGCCAAGGGCGCCGGCAATCTGAATTACACCTGGACCGTATCGGATATCGCCGTCATCAAAGAGATGGCGCCGGGGAAACTCGTCCTCCGGAGGGCCCAGAACAGCGGCAAAATGACCGTCACCCTGGCCCTCAACAACGGTGGCGCTGAGACCGTCAGAGCCACCACGATCCTGGTCAACGAACCCAAGAAAGATTCCTGGGTGGAACGGACGCCCGCCAAGGATGAGAAACCTGAGGACAACCAGTTCTATGCCCGCGATGACAAGAATGAAGGCACGCTTTTCTATAACGGGACCTTGAATGAGGCTGCCGACTCCGTCTTCCTGAAGGTCTATGCCGGGGATCAGCTGTACAAAACCGAAAGCCGGCAACTGTTGGCCGACAAAGCCTATGCCTTTTCGGTAAAGCTCAACCCGGGGCTCATCAAGTACAAGGTGGAGTTCGGGTCCAAGAGCGGGAACCGCGAGACGCTGCTCCATACGGTCACCAACCTGGTGTGCGGCGACGCCTACCTCATCAACGGGCAATCCAACGCGGAGGCCACCGACTTTGGAAAGGACGATCCTTCCTATACCAGTGAGTGGATCCGCAGTTTCGGCAGTCCGGGCAATGCGCAACTGAGGCTGTGGGGCAGCGCGGTCCATCGTAGCCGGGACGGCGGGAAACTCCAGGTCGGCTATTGGGGCATGGAGCTTGCCAGGCGATTGGTGGAGGGGCAGAAGATTCCCATCTTCATCATCAACGGCGCCGTCGGCGGCACCCGGATCGACCAGCACCTGCGGAACGAGGCCAATCACGAAGACCCGGAAACAATTTACGGACGGTTGCTGACGCGCATTAAGGGGGCCAGGCTGACGCACGGCATCCGCGGCGTCCTGTGGCACCAGGGCGAAAGCGACCAGGGCGCCGATGGTCCCGACGGCGGCTTTGGCTGGGAGACGTACCGGAAATACTTCATCGACCTGGCGGCGGCCTGGAAGATGGACTATCCCAACATCCAGCACTATTACATTTTCCAGATCTGGCCCAAGTCCTGCTCGATGGGCGTCAATGGGTCCGACAACGTGCTGCGGGAAGTGGAAAGGACCTTGCCGTCCTCGTTCTCCAACATGGGGATCATGTCCACGTTGGGCATCAAGCCCCCCGGGCCGGCCCATTATCCTGCGGCCGGCTATGCGGAAATGGCTCGCCTGATATGCCCCCTGGTGGAGCGGGACAACTACGGGAAAGCGTTCGACAAGACCATCACGCCTCCCGATCTCAAGAAGGCATACTATACGAGCGGCAAGAAAGAGGAAATTGCGCTGGAATTCGACCAGCCCATGGCATGGAACAATTCACTGGCGAGTCAGTTCTATCTGGATGGAGAAAAGGGCAAAGTGGCCTCGGGCGCCGTGTCCGGAAAAGTGATCACGCTCAAACTGAAGGAAACTTCGGCGGCACAAAAGCTCACGTACCTTGATAGCGCGTCGTGGAGCGTGGACAACCTTCTGTACGGCGAAAACGGCATTGCCGCGCTCACCTTCTGTGATGTTCCGATTCTTCCTCAAGAGCCGTCCCCTTGAAGATGTGCAGTTGCGCTTTAGCAGGAACAGACACACAGGATGACACGAACCCATAGGAAAAGTGTCATGCGGAAGATGCAAAACACACCTCTGTGTGTCGCATCCCTCGTTGTCGCCATCGCGCTGGTGTCCGGCAGTCCACTCGTCGCTGCGCCGCCGCCGGATCTCACTCAGAGTAGCGCGGTCGATCGCACGTTGACCTACAATCTCGGCGCCACGGGGCTTCGCGGGTGGATTTATACCAATCCCGCCGACTTCTTCGAGAGTCAGCAGGGTCGGACCACGACGGCCAGCCGCCAGATTCTGGTCACGCATGTCGGGGCACAGTCGCCGGCGGATGGCGTGATGAAAGTGGACGACGTCGTCCTCGGCGCCGGCGGCAAACTGTTCACCGACGACGCCCGCAAGAGCATCGCCGTGGCGATTCAGGAAGCCGAGAAGGCGGCCAATGGAGGCATCCTGAAACTGACCCGCTGGCGGGCGGGCAAGACCGCAGAGGTGCAACTCAGGCTGAGGGTCATGGGGACCTACAGCGACACCGCGCCCTACAATTGCCCCAAGTCAAAGCGGATCTTCGACGATGCCTGCAGAGTGCTGGAGAAGGAACCGCTCAAAGAGGATATCTGGGGAGCGGTGAACGGCCTCGCGCTAATGGCGACCGGCAATTCCGACTACCTGCCCAGAGTGCGGGAGTTTGCCCGGAAGATGGCGCCTCCGACGCTGAAGTTGGAATTGAAAGACGGGATGGTGACGTGGGACTGGGGATACCGGAATCTCTTCCTCTGCGAGTATTACCTCCTCACCGGCGACAAGGAAGTGCTGCACGCCATCAATGAATACACGGTCTCGCTCGCCAAGGGGCAGGGCCTGTATGGCACTTTCGGGCATGGCATTGCACCCCCGACTCCCGAGGGCAAACTCCACGGATCGATCCCTCCCTACGGCCCGGTAAACTCGGCGGGACTGGTGGCCAATCTCGCGATTGTCATGGGCAAGAAGTGCGGCGTGAAGGACCCGGAGATCGATCCCGCCATCAACAGGGCCTCCAGGTTCTTCGGTTACTTCGTGGACAAGGGAGCGATCCCCTACGGCGAGCACATGCCGTGGCCGAACCACGACAACAACGGCAAGAACGCCATGGCTGCCATGATGTTCGCCGTTCAGGGGAACCGGATCAGGGAAACGCAGTACTTCGCGAAGATGGTCACCGCTTCCTATCAGAATCGGGAATACGGACACACCGGTCAGGGATTCAGCTATTTGTGGGGCGCCTTGGGGGCGAATACCGGCGGACCTGCCGCGACGGCGGCCTTTATCAAGGAAGCCTCCTGGCACCTCGACCTTGTGCGGCGCTGCGATGGATCGTTCACCTATGATGGAGGCGAGCAATACGGACCCGGCAGGACGGAAGACAACACCTACTACGGCAAGAGCAGTTACTGCGGCCTGAGTCCGACGGCCACCTATGTCCTCACCTATTCCCTGCCGATGAGAAGACTCTGCATCACCGGCAGGGGCGCGAATCAGGCGAACTGGCTCAGCAAAAAGGACGTAGCCGAGGCCATCGCTTCCGGCCGCTTCGATCTGGACCGCAAGACCAAGAACACGGAGGAACTCCTCGCCGCTCTGGGCGACTGGTCACCGGTCGTCCGCAGTTGGGCTGCCGAGGAACTCGGCCGGCGCCCCAACAGGAAGGAACTGGTCGCCCCGCTCATCGCAATGGCGGAGGGGCCCGATGCCCGAAAGCGTCAGGGCGCCGCGGAGACCCTGGGGTACATCCACAGTGCCGAATCGCTGCCGGTGCTGGTCCGTCTGCTCACCCACGAAGACCGCTGGCTGCGTGTCAAAGCGGCGAACGCCCTCAAGAACATGGGCGATACGGCGAAACCCGTCGTCCCCGACATGCTCAAGGCGGTCGCCAAAACCGCTGAGCCCCTCCAGCCGGTCGTATGGGACGATCCCATCCAACTCACCCATGGCGAACTGGCTGCGGCCTTGTTCCAGGGACTGTTGCGAAATTCCATCAAGGGAATCGATCCCGAACTGCTCTACCCGGCGATCCGGGCCATCTCGAAGAACGCCGATGGCATGGCCAGAGCCCAACTCACGCACACTTTCACCGACCTCCTGACCCTCGAGGATGTGCAGGCCCTGGCCCCGGACATCCTCGCCGCCATAGACGCCCCAGCCCCGGCTGACACGATGTTCGGCAACGAGATCCGTATGGCAGGATTCAAGGCCTTGACGAAATATCACTTCAAAGAGGGCATCGAAGCGGGTGTCCTCTTCGCAAAAACCCAGGGCGGCCACGGCAGCGAAAGCCGCACCGGGGAAATCATGAAGGGGATCATGAGTTATGGCACGGCCGCCCGCGAAGCGGTGCCGGGGTTGAAAGAGCTGATCGTGGCCCTGAACGATCAATGCAAAAAGGGGGAATTTCCCGCCGGCGAACTCAATAATCGGCGAGTCGCCGCAGTCGAAGAGGCCATCAAGGCCATCGAGGCGGCCACGGACCAGCCGGAGTTGCGCAGCATCGCGCCGCTCCTGCCCAAGGCCGATCCCCTGTAGTTGTCCCTCCCGACTAAATTCGTGCCTGGCGGCACCGCCGCCCATCGTGGACGACAGGATTTTGCATCGGGTTCTGTAGCGCGGGGGTTTATCCCCCGCGGCCTTGGGACGTAAGGCGTTTTGCGCGGGGGGTAAACCCCCGCGCTACAAGTAAGGCTCCGATAGACGGTTGGGGTTGATGATGCAAAATCCTGGGACGACCGCCGGGAGTTTAACTTCGCTGAAACTTTCACTTGCCAGACGGTATTAAACAGTTACAAAAAGCCTTGAAAGGAGCGGTTATGCAGAGACTCTTCGGTTTCCTGGTTTTCGTGTTATTCGGTTGCGGCCTGGCCTGCGGCGCCGAGCCGGCCGCGGACGCTTCCAGGGCAGCACCCCCTCTGCCCTCGCGCTCCGAGCGCATGCAATGGTGGCGCGAGGCACGGTTCGGCATGTTCATCCACTGGGGACCCGTCAGCCTGAAGGGGACCGAGATCAGTTGGTCTCGCGCCAATTCGAATCCCAAGTGTCCCAACAAGGGACCGATTCCCGTCGAGGTTTACGACAACCTCTACAAGGAGTTCAACCCCGTCAAGTTCCGCGGCGACGAATGGGTCGCTATCGCCGGGGCCGCCGGCATGAAATACATGGTGCTCACCGCGAAGCATTGCGATGGCTTCGCGCTGTGGCACTCGCAGGCGACGGACTACAACATCTCCCAGACGCCGTTTAAGCGCGACGTCTGCGGCGAACTGGCAGCGGCGGCGCACAAGGCCGACATGAAAATCGGCTGGTACTTCTCGCCCATGGACTGGCGCGACCCCGATTTCCGCACCGAACGCAACGCCCGCTACGTCGCCTCGATGCAGGCACAGGTGCGGGAGTTGTTGAGCAACTACGGACGGATCGACCTGCTATGGTTCGACACCGATGGCGGCCCGGCGCTCTACGATCAAGCCGAGACCTATCGCCTTGTGCGCACCTTGCAGACGCAGATCATCATCAACAACCGCTTGGACATGGGCAGCATACATAACTATAACGCCCAGATCATCGAGCAAAACGCCGACTACGCCACACCCGAGCAAGTCGTCGGCGGTTTTGACCGGACACGCCCGTGGGAAACCTGCATGACCCTGGGGACCCAGTGGGCCTGGAAGCCCAACGACACCATCAAGTCCCTCAAGCAGTGCATCGACATCCTGGTGCGGTGCGCGGGCGGCGACGGGAACCTGCTGCTGAACGTCGGACCGATGCCGACCGGCGAGATCGAACCGCGACAGGTCCAGCGCCTCAAGGAAATGGGCGCCTGGCTCAAGCAGTACGGCGAAAGCATCTACGGGACCCGCGGCGGTCCGTGGCGACCGGGACCCTGGGGCGCCGCCACTTGCAAAGGCAACACCGTTTACGTTCACATCCTCCAGTGGCCGGGCGATACGATCGCCCTGCCGGCCCTCACGAAGAAGATCGTTTCGAGCAAGGTCCTCACGGGCGGCACGGCCTCGGTCAAACAGACCGACGGCGGCGTCGAGATTTCCGTCCCGGCGACCGAGCGGCAGGAGATCGATACCCTCGTGGCCCTGGAACTCGACGGCCCGGCGTTCGACGCCGGCATCTTCAGCGGCGGGGCATCCGCGGCACGGGCGAGATTCCGGGCGAGGTGCACGACAACCTCTACAAGGAGTTCAACCCCGTCAAGTTCAGCGGCGACGAATGGGTCGCTATCGCCCGCGCCGCCGGCGCCGCCGGGTGCCGCTTCGCCAAGAACCTGAAGGCCCTTTGCGACGCCAATCGGCTCAGGTGCGAGGAGGCGGATGGCCGATATGAAATCGTGAGAGCGCGGCCGGCGGCTAAGGAGAGCGAGCCGCCGGACGGTGACGGCGCCAACCGACCCCTGTGGAAAAGGAGCCTGGCATGACGGCATGGCGATTCTTTCTGATTCTCGTGATCTTCGCGGGCGCCAGTGTCGCCTGGCTCATCCTGGGCGGAACGATCGAGTTCCGCACCGCCTCCCTGAGCCGATCCTCGAGCGCCGAAGTGGATTCCCTCTGGGGTCCGGCGGACCTGGCGCAGTCGGCCCCGTTCGTCGAGCCGGCCGACGGAACCGGGACGCGCCTCCTCCCCAGCCGGAGCGACGTCGCCGTCCACTTCGATCACCGCAACCGATACAAGGGGCTCCTCTGGTTCAGCACCTACACGGTGGATTTCTCCGGGACCTACAAGGTTCTGGTCAAGCCGCAACGGAAAACCGACGGGACCTTCCTCTTCCGCTTGCCGCCCGGCGTTCCGTTCTTCGAAGACCTGACCGTCACGATAGACGGCGAACCGTACGACCTGACGGAGGCCGACCACGGCGATAACACCCTCCGCGTGCGCCTGCCGGGCGAGGGCGACATGGCCGACGCCGAACTGATGCGTGAGGCGCAGAGCCTCTTCGCCGCCGGCGACCATGCGGCCGCACTCCGGCGACTCGAATGGATCAACCGTGAGGCCGTTGGGTACTGGGAGCGCGGGAAGTACGATGCCCTCCTGGTCAGGGCCCGGGAGGCCGTCGAAGCCCTGAGCAAGGAAGCGCGCGCCGCCGCCCAAACACGCGAGCACGTCGTTTCGGTCCACTACAAGACGCGCGGGCGCGACCGGTGGACTTACGTCCCGACAAGCGAAAACGACGGACGCCCCGTCCGCCTGGAAAACTTCACGATGACGGCCACGACGAACTTCCGGGCGATTGACTATCCGAAGGGGACGCTCAGCCCGACGACGCCGGCCGAACCGCTGGACGGCGGGATGAAAGCCGTCTGGCACGTGGGCGACGCGCGGACGCGCCAGCAGTTCGGCATCGAAACGCCCGGGCGCGAGGACGCCGGACCCATCGCCGGACGAATGGCTTTCTATGCGCCGGTCGGCCTCCTTTTCTTCTTCACGATCCTCTTTACGACGATGCTTCTAAAGCGGGTTCCGCTCCACCCGATGCATTACCTGTTCATTTCGGCGGGGTTCTTCGCGTTCCACATTCTCCTGGCGTACCTGGTGGACAAGGTGGACATCCATCTGGCCTTCTGGATTTCAGCGGCGGTGAGCGCCTTCCTGGTCGTCAATTACATGTGTCTCGTGGCTGGCGTCAAGTTCGCCGTCGCGTACGTGGGATTGGCGCAACTCGTGTACCTCATCGGCTTCAGTTACGCGTTCTTCTGGAAGGGGTGGACGGGTCTTTCGATCGTGATCGTGGCGATCCTGACGCTTTTCGTGCTGATGCTGGCGACGGCGCGCGTGGTCTGGAACGAGGTCTTCAGTCGCAAGACGCCCGCGCCGCCGGCGACGCCGGGTGCCGCTTCGTCAAGAACCTGAAGGCCATTTGCGACGCCGATCGGCTCAGGTGCGAGGAGGCGGACGGCCGATATGAAATCGTGAGAGCGCGGCCGGCGGCTAAAGAGAGCGAGCCGCCGGACGGTGACGGCGCCAACTGACCCCTGTGGAAAAGGAGCCTGGCATGACGGCATGGCGATTCTTCCTGATTCTGGTGATCCTGACGGGGGCGAGCGTCGCCTGGCTCCTGCTCGGCACAAGCGTGTACGTGCGCACGAGCCAGTTGGAATCGCGTCTCGGCGCCCAGATGGACTCACTCTGGGGTCCGGCGAACCTGGCGCAGTCTGCCCCCTATGTTGAGCCCGTCCAGGGCCAAGGAGTTCGCGTCGAGCCGACGAAAAGCACCATCGCCGTCCACCTGGACCATGAGAACCGCCCCAAGGGCCTCCTCTGGTTCAGCACCTACACGGTCGATTTTGACGGGCAGTACGGCGTCTCGGCGCCGGCGGGCGGCCAGCCGATGCGCTTCGTCTTCCCGCTGTCCGCCGACGTCCCGTTCATGGACAACCTGACCCTGGCCGTGGACGGTGAGGCGCGTGACGTGGACAGTGCCCAGACGGCCAGCGGGCTGCAGACGGAGGTCCCGGCTGACGGAAAGGAACACGTTGTCGCCGTCACGTATCGGACGCGGGGGCGCGACCAGTGGACCTACCTTCCCGCGGGAGGCGAGGTACGGGCAAAGTCGGACAACTTATACGATCGCGCGCCGCCGCCGGCCAGTCCGGACGTGAGGCCCGCCCACGTGCGGAACTTCCTCCTGAACCTCACGACAAACTTCAGGGACATCAACTATCCCGAGGGCAGCATGTCGCCGTCCGAAAAGGCCGAGACGACGGACGACGGACTGAAGGCCGTCTGGAAAATCCAGGACTCTCGGACGCGGCAGGCGATCACGGTCGTTCCTCCCGCGCGGCCCGACGCCGGGCCCATTGCCGCGCGCATGGCCTTCTGGGCACCCGTCGGCCTGTTCTTCTTCTCCACGGTGCTCTTTACCATCTTGCTCCTGAAGAAGGTTCCGCTCCACCCGATGCACTATCTTCTGGTGTCGGCCGCGTTTTTCGCGTTCCACATTCTCCTGGCATATCTGGTGGACCACGTGGACATTCAGGTCGGGTTCTGGATTTCCGCCGCGGTGAGCGTCCTTCTGGTGGTCAGTTACATGCGCCTCGTGGCGGGGGCGCGATTTGCTGTCCTCTACGCGGGTCTGGCGCAACTCGTGTACCTGGTGGGCTTCAGTTACGCCTTCTTCTTCGTCGGCTACACGGGCCTCTCGATCGTGATCGTGGCGATCCTGACGCTGCTGGTAATCATGATGGCCACCGGCCGCGTGGACTGGAACGAAGTGTTCAAAAAGAAGCCGCCGGCGCAGCCATAGCGAGCGCGTGCGCAGTGCGCCAAGTCGAAGCCCAGGGATTCCAATCCCTGGGCTTCTTGCGCGCCGGTCGCGCCGGCCTCACTCCGCCGAGGCGAGTTTCACAAATAATAGGGACAGTCACCTATTTTGTTAATCCGAATAGCCGGAAGATCGACGGCAAGTTCCCTCAGGCAAATAACTTGCGTCGTTTTGGCTTGCAGAAGCCGGCCGGACTCTGGCTTGGGCATAATAGGTGACTGTCCCTATTTAAAAGGCGCGGCGTCCCGGTGGGACGCCGCGCTTGATTTGCTTGACGCCGGATTCTCTTGGCGCCTAATTCTCTTGGCGCCGGATTCTCTTAAAACTTGCTTCGCCGGCTTACCGCGCCGCGAGGATCATCCCCGGCCGGGACAGGCGGTTGACGAGGACGACGACGGCGCCGGAGAGCGGCTGGTCGCCGAGGATCGCCCGGCTCTCGGCGCGGAAAGCGGTCCACGCCTCTCCGCCCGCCCGCCGGCACGCCAGGGCCGTGAGCACGACCATGTCGTCGCCCCGGACGCCCTTCGCCAGGAGTTCCTTAAGAGCCTTGGCGTCGATGTCCTTCGGCTTGGCGAGGAGGGCCTTGGCGACAGTGCGGACGTCGGCGAGGGGCGAATCGGCCTTGCCTTCCGTGAGGAGCGGCTTCGCCTTGGCCAGGAATTCGCTCGCCGAATCGCGGATGCCCAGGGCCGTGTAGAGGACGGCGAAGTAAGCAGCCGGGGCGTCGGGCGACTTTTCAAGGTCCGCGAGGGCCGCCTTGGCCGCCTCTTGTACGCCGTCGCGGAACGCCTTCGGGATGGCAACCGATTCTTCGACCGTCGGCATCGCCGCCCAGGCGGTTTGGAACGCCCACGCGGAGCGGATGGGGATGACGCGGGCCTCGCCCTTCAAGAGTTCCGCGGCGGCGGGGTTCTTCCAGGCGACCTGGAGTTCCGCGAGGGCCTCGGGGTTGAGTTCGCCGTTTGCCGCGGCCGCCAGGAGCCGCCAACTGTATTCCGTTAGAGTGCCGGCCACGCGGGCCTTTTCCGCGGCGGCCCGGGCCTTTTCGGCGGCATCTTTTCGTGCCTCGGCGCGGGCGCTGGTCGTCTTGTGGAGTTCCGCGAGATCGGCGGCGAGTTCGGCCTTCGGATCGGCCAGGTCCGCGAAGAGTTTCGCCGCGGCCGCGTGCGTCTTCGCGTCGGCGAAGAGCAGCAGTTGCCCCGGCCCGTACCAGACGACTTCGGGCTTTTGGCCCGCCTCTTCAGCCTTTTCCTTTTTCTGTGCGAGGTCCTTCGCGCCGAGGGCCTTCGCGACGGCCTTCAGGAATGCGCCGGCCGACTGTTTCACCGCCTGGATGCGCTTTTGGTGATCCTCGATCTTCTCGATCTCTTTCTCGTCGGGCATGACGAGGAGCGAGACGTCATAGACCCACGGCCCGGAGACGGGGGCGCTCCGCGCCGTCCCGGCGCAGAGGGCGCCGTCCTGGACCCACCACGTCATGCGCTCGGGCACAAGGATCCAGTCGAGGGCCTGAGCGACGGTCGCGCCGCGGAGGTCCAGATACGTCACGCGCATTTCGCCGCGCTCCGCCCGCAGGACCGGGTCCTGGACGCCGCCGATGAGGCCGTCGGTCTTAAGGCCCGCCCCGCCGCTCGCGACCGCCTCGAGGGCGTCCTCGATGGCCGCGTCGCGGATCACGAGGTCCAGGCGCTTCTCAAGCGCCGGCGCTGCCTTCGCCCAGAGGCGCACAAGGCCCTTGTTGATTTCCTCGATGCGGTCGGCGTAGCGGGCCGGCGCCTCGCCGCTCCCGTACATTCGACTCCGCATGTCGGCGAGGAGGTAGTCGTACATGAGGCGGGCCCGCTCGGCGAGGAGGGCGCTTTCATTGCCCGCCTCGACAGCCGGCACGGCGCGCTCGGCCTTTTGCACAAGCGCCTCCCTCCCCTCCTGCTGGGCCTGCAGCCAGTACTGCGCCATGGGACCCGTGTAACGGTCCATCCCCCCACTCTCGGCCTCCATAAGGCCGTTGCTGAACAAATACGGGCCGGCCAACGCCTGCGAGGGCTTCCCCCCGGCCCTCATGAGGGCATTAACGGCCGTCCGGCTCATCGCCTGAGGCGTACCCGGCATGCTTGGGGCCGGCGCCGCCGCCGGGGACGGCCCGCCGCCGTAGCCAACGCCAACGAAGCCGCCACTCACGCCGCCCCCTCCGACGCCAATCACCGTCATCGACTTGCTTTGCCCGGGCGTCCCCGCGAACTGGGGCGCCGGGGCCGCTGGGGCGACTTCGTAGTGCGCCACAAGGGCATCCATTTCCCCGAGGCCGGCGTCGCCGAAGAACCCTTCGTAGCGCGTGCCTTCGGGGATCGGGACGGGGACGAGCATCCGTCGCGGCGGGCGGGCTGGCTCGGCGAGTTTGCCGATCTCGCTCTCATCCACCGCGACGAAACTCGTGTACTGGCTCATCAGGCGGTATTCCAGCGCGATGCTCGTCACCATCTCCTCGACCTCGGGCGAGCCCGCGTAGTAGGTCGTGTGCATCAGTTCCTCGATCTTTTGCCTCGCCCAGACCTTCGCCAGGACGTCGTGCTTCTCGGCGTTGGCCGGAAACTTGACGTGCAGCGGCCAGGAGACGGGCGCGCCTTCCGCGAGGCCGCTAATCCTGACGTCGCTCTCGCCCGGCTCGTAGAGGCCGAAGAGGATGACCGGCCGGCCGGCCCAGAGTTCGGGAATCCGCGCGGGGTAGGTCTCGAAGACTTTGAGGGTGCCCCAATCGATCGCGATCTTCGCGAGTTGGGCCCGATGGATGCGGAACATGACTTCCTGGACCATTTCGGCGGGGTCGTCGTTGAGGCCAACGACCTTCGACATGCCGCCGCCCTGCTTCGCGACGCCATCGGTGAGAAACCGGTTGGGCGACTGGCCGATGCCGATGCACCAGAACCTTATCTTGTCGCCGCAGCGCCGGCCGACCTCTTCGATGATCTCCGCCTCGTTGCCGATGAATCCGTCAGTGAGCATCATGACGATGCGGATGCGTTCGGGGTCGAGCGGCTCTTCGAGGACCATCTTGATGCCCTTGAGCATTTCGGTCCCGCCGCCGCCTTGCAGGCCCCCGGTGAAGCCCAGGGCCTTGGCGATGTTCTCCGGCGTGCAGGGGACGGCCTTCTCGAAAAGTTTCTGCGACTGGTTCGCGAAGGTGACGACCTGGACGGTGTCCGCGGGCTTGGTGTGCTTCAGCATCTCGCGCATCGTCTGGATGACCTTGGCGGTGGGCTCGCCCGACATCGAGCCGGAGACGTCGATGAGGAAGGAGATTTCGCGCGGCGGGGATTGTTTGAGGCGTTCGTCCTCCTTCGGCTGGACCATGAGCATGAAGTATCCCTGGCCGGCCGCGTCGGTGTGGGCGAGGACGGCCATGGCCGGTTTCTCGCCGACCACCGCGTACTTCAGGACGAAGTCCTTATTGGGGATCGCGTCGGCGGGCTCGAGTTCGGCCGAGAGTTCGCTGTCGCCCTCGCGATCCAACTTCGCCTTGTGGTTCGGTATCTGGATGTCCCGGATCGGGACGCCCGCGTCCACCCAGACGGAGAGGCTGATGTCGTGGCCGGTGCGGAAGCCCGGCTTGAGGACGGGCGGCGTAATGCGCGAGGCGTCCGGCACGCGGTCCGTGTCGGGCGCCCAGCCCGTGCCAGACGGATTGCGGATTTCGGATTGCGGATTGCGGATTGACGGATCGGCTGAGCCGCCTTCGCCCGCGCCGCCGGTCTGGTCCAGTGTCCCCACCTTGCCCTTGAGTTCCTCCGGCACGGGCGGGATCTTCGACGCGGGCGCGCCCGGGATATACCGCGGGCCGACAACCATCGGAAAATGAAACTCGTAGACGCCCATGTCGTAGTCGAGGACGTCCACGTAGGAGATTTCGATGCGGACTTCCTCGTGGGGCTTAATGTTGCCGACCGACTGGGTGAAGATGTTAGGGCGTTCCTGTTCCAGGAGCGCCGCCGTCGCCCCGCGTGCGAGCGCCTCTTCGTAGATTTGCCTCGCCTCGGCCCGCCGCTTGATGACGCCGACGATCCGCCGCTTGCCGACGACCATCGTCATATCGTCCACGGCCGCCTTGTGCGGCAGAGGGAAGACGTAGACGGCTTCGATCTTTTCATCCAGCGGGTTATAGAAGGTTTGCGTCACGCGGACGCGGGCGATGAAGCCCGCTACTTCCGCCTCGACGTCCGTGTGCTTCAGGGGACACTCGACGATTTCGCCGTCCTTCTTGACGATCCTGAGGGCCCCCTGCGTGACGTCCTTCCCGATGTTCTCGCTCTGGAGCGGGTCGACCGGCTGGGTCTCGACGGCCCAAACGGCCGCCGGGACCAGCAAGAGAACCGACCCTGCGCAGAGAATCGCCGCCCACCGGCTCGCGCGCGTCGCCATGGCTCGTCTCCTTAGGTCCGTTACCCTCGGGAACGGGGTTCCCCGCTCTCACTTCGCCACTCCTTTATACGCATGCCGGGGCCGTTTGGTTCCATCCTTTCCGCGCCCGCGTGGCCTTCGCGCCCGTCCCACGAAAACGCAAAGCCCGGGGATTGGAATCCCCGGGCTTCTGGTTTGCTCGTCGTGCCGTCGCGGGCTCTACTCGAACCGGAACGTGCCGGCAATCTTTTCGAACCGGGCCTTGTACGCGTCGAACGAGTCCGGCGTGGCCGAGCACGTCAACGCGTAGCCGCGATTGCCCTTCACGGCGACATAGAGCATACCCTTGACGCCAATCTGTCCCATCGTCGTCTGATAAACAACGCGCTTGGCCGCCTCGCCGCCGATCCGGGCGTCGGCGATCTCCGGCTGCCGGGCCTCGGTGAGCAATTTCCCCAGGTTCACCCTGCTAAGGTTGAAGTATTCGTCCAGGGTCATCGGCGACGGCAGCGCCTCGACCACGACGTTGACGTTCTCCCGGAACGGGTCGTCCGCCCCTTCCGCCGGGCTCAGGGCGATCACCACCGTCCCCATCACGTTCTCTTTCTGTTCCCACTCCGCCGGGAACCGGATGGAGAACCCTTCCTGTTTCTTGTAGTATCGTCCCGGCTCGGGCTCGCCGCTCGAACATCCCGCCAGCGAGGCCGACAGAAACGCAAGTCCCAGGACTGCGAGCCCGACGAAACGTTTCCTCGCCATGATCCGCTCCTGACCAGAGGTTCCGCGACCGCTCGCCGCATCGAGAAGAATATAGGTTCAGCGCCGCGCCCTTGTCAAAAGCAAAAGGGCGCCGGCCGCTACGGCCCCGGCGCGGCCTGGCGGGATTCGATGAGTTCGGCCGCCCCTTCGCGGAGGGCCCGCCACGCCTCCGCCGACGCGCCCTTCTCGCCGCCGACGTAATGGTCCACGAAGGCGCGCATCTGCCCCGGCGTGAGGGCGAGCCCCCGGCGCACAAGTTCCAGATACTCGATCGTCTGCTCCGCCTCGCGGTAGGCCTTCAGGCGCATCGAGTGGTGGATTGCGGCCAACCCGTCGCCTTTCGGCTCGAAAATGAAAAGGCCCAGCGTGTCGGCACGCTGGAGCGCCGAGCCGTCCTTGTTAATCGTCTGCCACGGCACGACGCCCGACGCGCCCGCGCGGTACGCCTCGAGCACCCACCGGGCCGTCTCGCGATTCGGTTCCTCCACGCGGCTCGTCGAGCCGTACATCCATATCCTCTCGCCGGTCCGCTCGGCCCGGTCCGCCACGAGCCGACCGTATTGCCGCAGGGCGTCCGTGCTGACGACCCAGAGGTCCGCCTTGCCCTCGAGTTGGCCGCGGTCGAACTCGGGGCGCGAAATGTCGATGCGGTACCGCAGCGTCGCGTGCGGCTCCGCCCCCTTGGCGCGCTTCACGAGGTCCGCGTAATACGCGAGGGCCCGGTAATCCCAGTACGCCGTCGGCTCGTCCAGGATCCACGGATTCTTCTCGCGCTCGTTCAGGCTCCCCTTGTTGTTGAGGTAGACTTGAAATCCTGTCCGCGTCCAGCCTTCGCGCTGGGCCACGCGGAGAAAGTCCTTGAGAATGTTGACGAACGTCTCGGCATACTCCGGCCGCGCGTTGAACGCGTCGTATGCGTCCGGGTTGCCGCTAAAGAACGCCCGCACGTTCAGCGGCCAACTCTCGTGGAACGTGAGGTAAAACCCCGGGGCCGGCACGGGACCGCGGTGCCCGTTTGCGAAGTAACTGCCCGAAAGGTATGGGCCGAAGACGGCCACAAAGTCGTCCCAATATCCGCGCGTCGCGCCCGGCTCGATCGCGTTGTAGCGCTTCTCGTCCATCCGCCGCCCGTTCGGCATCACCATGTCCAGGTTGCACTTGCGGGCGCCTGGCGCGGCGGTGCTGTGCGAGTAATAAAGGATGTTCGCGTGCACCCGGTGGTCGTAGGCGATCTCCTGGAGCCGATAGAACTCGCTCACCTTGTCCGGCAATCCGTAGCCGTTCATCTCGCAGAGGAAACTCGCCTCGCGCGGAATCGCAAACCGCCGGACCGCAAGCGCTATTGGCACCGTCCGCCCGTCCGACACCTTGAGGGCCCCCGCGACGCGGTCCCGCGCGAAGTCGAACGGCACGAAGACGTCCACGACGACCGGCGTCGCCTCCGTCTCCGACAAAGCGAGCGTCTCGAAGGTCACGAGCGGATCCGGAATCCGCCGGCCTCCCTCCGCCGCGACGTAGAGCGCTCGCCGCATCTCCGTCCGAATCCCCGGCAACTCGCACGCCAACTTCACCTCGCCCTTGCCCTTGAGGAGCGCCTGGAACCCCACAACCTCGCCCCGCGCCGCCGCGAGGCGAATCGTCGCGCCGTCGAACACCTCGCTGTGCGTCCGGTAATCTGCCGGAAGATCCCCAACGGGCTTTCCGTCCGCGTCATACTTGTCGAGCACGGGGATGATGCAGAGGTCCTCGAGCGCCGGCTTCGCCGCGGAAACGCCTGGCACGTTCGGCATCGGCGGCGGCTTCGGATTGGGCACCGTGGCCGTCACCGTCGCCGCCTGGCTCTTTTCCCCGACGCGGCTGAGCGTCGCAACCGAAATCGCCACCCGCGCGCCGGG
>Ga0315273_10004906_pt1 | contig 16479 bp, 13 predicted proteins | sample YL17G02_0_MG_FD_205753 | JGI IMG/M metagenome (GOLD analysis project Ga0315273, IMG submission 205753) | Sediment microbial communities from Yellowstone Lake, YNP, Wyoming, USA - YL17G02_0 | ecosystem: Environmental > Aquatic > Freshwater > Lake > Sediment | place: USA: Wyoming | collected... | reverse complement strand
TGGTTCGCCCTTGATGGCTGCCAAAGCAATCGAGGCTTTTTGCTTTGGAGTGTATGATTTTTTCATACTTTCAGTGTATCACATCCATCTAATATGGTTGTCTAGATTTGCCAGTCCATTATAGAGATTATTGGAAAAGATGGAATAAAACGATATATCGAAGTTTCTATATCTCTAATAAAAAATGCTTCAGGACAACCTCCTATAGGGTTTTGTGGTATTGTTAGAGATATCACAGATCGTAAGTTGGAATTTCAAAATTTGCTAAATAAAAAAGAAATTAGGTTTCAAAATTTTGCAGAGGCGCTGCCTTTAACGTTATTTGAAATGGATCAGCATGGAAAATTGATATATGTCAATCAGCATGCATTTTCTATGTTCAAATATACAGAGGAACAATTCAAACAAGGCCTAAATGGTTTTAATTTGGTTGTTCCAGAAGAAAGAGGTTTATTGATGAAGAATTTAGCGGATGTGATTGCGGGGAAAAATGTCGTCCCAACTGAATACACCATGATTAAGGGTGACGGCAGCAAGTGTAATACGCTGATTCACAGCTCTCCGATTGTAAATGATGCTAAATTAGCGGGGTTTCGAGGATTTATCATCGACATCACCGAACGCAAACAGATAGAGGAAGCGCTGCGGGAGAACGAGGAGAAATATCGGATAGTCGTTGAGAAAGCCAATGATGCCATTATTATTTTGCAGGATGGCTTTATTAGGTTTTCAAACCCAAGCTTTGCGAACATGCTGGGGTTTAGTATTGAGGAATCTAAAGGAATGTCTCTCTCCAGTTTTATCCCGCCGGAAAATTTAGAGGCGGTGTTGGAAAGGTACCAGAAGAGAATGGTTGGAGAGCAACTCTCCCCAGTATTTGAAACAGTGTTGTTTCAAAAAAGTGGGGAGAAAATAAATGTTGAAACAAGTGGAAGTGTGATCCACTTCCAAGGGAAACTGGCGGATGTGGTGATTATACGCGACATCACCGAGCGCAAGCGGATTGAGAAAATCTTGCTTGAATCAGAGCGTTTAAGCGCTATCGGCGAGATGGCAGCGGGCGTGGCTCATGATTTCAACAATTCACTGCAGTCAATATTTGGAAATCTTGAGATGGCGCTGCTCACTCCGGGCATTTCTCAAGAATTGACTGGATTTGTTGAAACGGCAAAAAGAAGTACGAAGGATGCAGCTGCTCGTGTTCAGCAACTGCAAAGATTCACCAAAAAAGAACAGAATCAGGATTGTGTGCCTATTGATTTAAATTTACTTTTGGATGAAGCCGTTCTCCAGCTCCATCCTATCTGGAAGGATGACGCGGAAAAGAAAGGACTAAAAATTTCTTTTCAGAAGTCCTACGAAAAAATAGGATTCATGGATGGACATATTGGGGAACTTGGTAGCGCTGTACATAACATTATCAAGAACGCGATTGAGGCCATGCCCGACGGCGGAACTATTACTCTCAAGACCGGTGTCAAAGATAATGAAATTTATGTTAGGATTATTGACACTGGAATAGGGATGGACGAAAACACGAGAAAGCGTGTTTTTCAGCCCTTCTTTTCAACCAAGGGGTATGAAGCGGGAAGGGGTCTCGGGATGAGCGCTGTATTTGCCATCATCCGAGATCACAATGGAAAAATCTCCATCAATTCGGAGATTGGCAAAGGAACAACAATGGAAATATTGTTTCCTTTGGGGACAAAGAAAAAAGAGAGTAAAAAAGAGGAAACTCTCGGCGCCTGTCAAATTTCCGGCCGAGTGCTGTGGGTGGATGATGAGCCGGAAATAAGGAATATAGGCAAAATATTTCTGGAAATGCTGGGACATTCAGCCGATATTGCCGGCAGCGGTTCGGAAGCGCTTGAGCTTCTAAAGAATAACTGCTACGACCTGCTCATCACCGATGTGGGAATGCCAGGGATGAGCGGTTGGCAACTGGCGGAAGCGATAAAAGGCAAATATGCTGGCCTCAAGGTGGCTGTTGTCTCCGGTTGGGGAGCGGGTGTCTCCAACGAAGAGAAAGCAAAGTATGGGGTTGGCTATGTGCTTGGAAAGCCAATCGGCATAGAGGAAATCAAAAACTTGGTTGGAGAAGCGCTCCAATCAAGAATCTAAAAAAGGAGGTGGATATACAACGACCTGTGAATTGCACAATTGCACCAGGTCGTTTTTTTTGTTTTAATTTCCGCTTTCTTTGGCAGCAAAGAAAGCGGAAAGAAACCTCGGTAATAGGTGCGGGGCAGGGAAACCGCCGCGCAAGTCCGTTCCAGAACGAAATTTTTTTACGCTCGCTTCGTTCAATTTTCAACGCCGAAGTCGTCGCGGACGGAAAATTACCGCAAATCTATAGACTTGCATAAACAGATTTTTTTGAGATATTTATGGTATTATAAATCTGCAGGATTGCAATTTCAACATAGTTTGCTAAAATTTATGGATGAATCAGGCAGATTTTAAAGTTATTATTTCAGGTAAATTTTAGGCGATTAGAAATTATTTTCCGTTTTGCAGAGTATTTATTAGTGATGACCTTTATGAATTTTGAGAAAAAAACATGGAAAAGGAAATTTTTAGCCGGAAGAACAGAAATTTTGTTCAGCTTGGCGGCTTTGGTGTCGGTTGTTTTGGCGGGTTTGGCTGTTTGGCTCATCAATCTTAATAGATCTAAAATTCCATCAGCCGATAAATCATCATCTTCGACGCCATATGAAGAGAAAAAAATGCAAAATATTCCATCCGGATCAGCGGATAATCAATGGAGTTTCATTCCCGGGCCGATTTCGATGGATCTGGTCAAAAAAAGAGGATGCGTCACAGACGGTTTTTTGTCCGGTTATGGCGGAAAGACCGAGGAGATCACGAAGATGATCAACCGTTCGGAATGCGTCTATCTCCACCGCGCGCTCGAAACCTGGCTTAAGCCGCCGGATTTCGAAAAAGCGTTTGCCATTATGCAAGGTGTTGACAAGAAGCAAGTCATTTATGGAATGTTTATTGCCGAAGCCATCGCGATGAACAGGGAATATGAGGACTCTTCGGATGGCAATCGCGTTTACCGTTTTGAGGATATGTGTCGGGAAGGCACCGAAGATAGGTGGGGAGCGAATACTTGCATCCCCAGCATCCAGAATGTGAATTACCGGCGCTATTTGCGGGCGATGACGCGCCAAGCGATGGATCTCGGCATCCAGAGTTTTCTTTTCGGACAAATTGAACTTCAGGATGAACAGCCGAGTTTTGAGAAGACCGAAATAAAAAAAGTTATTGATGATATGAGAAAATATGCCAAGGAAAAAGGCATCCAGATCATCATCGGAGGCCAGACGAACGACATTATCGACGGCAAATATCTGAAGTTTTTTGATTATATTGAAGGCGGGGTGGGCATTGACAGCGAGGGAAACATTGAAAGTGGAGCATGTTTCAGCCGATATTCCAGCTGTTGGGGATTATTATGGAATAAAGAATACAGCAGTAAAGCGAATAACGTTTTGCTTCATCTGGATTGGAGCGGTTTGCTCTATGACGATATGGGAATATTCGCCAAAATGACTCGAGAAAAACGCGGTGAAATGTTGGACAATTTGTATCAAAAATTCACTTCGCAAAAAATGGGGTTTTTAATGCCATTTTTAGCCGTGATTAATCATGAAAATGGAGGTTGTTATGGTCCAAATAAGCATTTTTATGCTCCGAGCAATAAATTTAGGTGCAAGGATGAAGATGCCATCAATCTGATTATGCAAAAAAAATTCGTGTCAAGCAATCCTGAATAATATCGGTGGAAATAGAATTTTTTGAAATTTGGAAATTTTTTACGCAAATCATTTCCCGAATGGATTTATTAGCCTAAAGATGTATAATGATGACAATTGCATATGGACGAACAAATTATCCAAAAAATTGAAGCGCAGGCGAAAAAACTTGAAGAAATATTCGTATCCGTGGAAAAAATGCGAAAATATTTTCTCTGGACGCTTATTATTTCATCGGCAGCGATTATTTTGCCGCTTTTGGGTTTGATTATCATTCTGCCTTGGTTTTTGAGGGTAATGAGTTCAGCTTATCAGGGATTGATTTAATCATAGAATGAAATTTAAAGAACTTTTCATATAAATTATATTTCTGTCCGACTGAAATAAAAAAAATTGCGAGTTTTTCATTGGGAAAAATAATCAGGAATAAATTATGGAAAATGTTATCTATCCAGTTCGCATCAATCGTTATCTGGCGCTCCTGAATATCTCCAGTCGCCGGGAAGCGGATGAAATCATCAAGAAAGGACTAGTGACGGTCAACGGCAGAATCGCCAAACTTGGAGACAAAGTGAATGAGTGCGATGCGGTGAAGGTCAATCGGAAAAAATATATCAAGCGAAATCTCTATTTCGCTTATTACAAGCCGTATGGAGTCGTGACTCACACATCCAAGGAAGGTCAGAAATCTATCCGAGAGGTGGGAAATTTTCCGGAAGGAGTTTTTCCGCTCGGGCGGCTGGATCGGAATTCTCATGGCTTGATCATTCTCACTAATGACGGAAGGATCACGGATAAATTGCTGAATCCGGAGTATGAACATGAAAAAGAATATCTGGTAAAAATCAACAAGAAAGTCAATAATTTTTTCTTGAAACATATGCGGCAGGGGATAGATCTCGAAGATTTTCGGACGAAACCGTGCAAAGTTAAAGAAGTGGGAACAGGCACGTTTCTTATCGCGCTTTCTGAAGGGAAAAAACATCAAATCCGTCGGATGTGCGCGGCCTTGGATTGCGAAGTGGTGGATTTGAAACGGATACGGATCATGAACATCAAATTGGGAAATATGAAACCGGGCGAGAAAAAAATAATTGAAGGCAAGGAATTGAAAATATTTTTAAAAGGACTGGGAATAATATAGTTTTATGCGCATTGCAATTCAAGCGGCGGATTTGGATGCCGATCGCATTGATGGAACTAGGGTTTATATCGTCAATCTTCTCAAATATTTCGGGAACATTTCGCCGGACGACGAATTTTTCATCTATCACAAAAAAAATTTCAATTCGGAACTTGTTCCGTCGGAATTCCCGAATTATACAATAAAAAAAGTGCAATTTCATTTTTTCTGGACACAGACGCGTTTTGCTTGGGAAATTTGGAAAGACAAACCCGATGTGGTTTGGATGCCGATGCAGGATATTCCTTTTTTTCGAAGAAAGGAAATAAAAGTCGTGGCGACGATCCATGATCTGGCGTTCAAATATTTTCCGCAATATTTTCCAAGAAAAGACCTGCTGAAACTGAATTTCTTGCTGGATCAAACAGTCAGGCGAGCGGATAAACTAATCGCTGTTTCCGAGTCAACAAAAAAAGATCTTCTGAAATTCTATCCGCAAATCAATGAGGAAAAAATTCGGGTCATTTATCATGGTTTTGACGGAAAAATATTTAAAAAGGAAATTTCTGAAGAAAAGACCAAAATGGTCTTGAAAATAAACCAACTGCAATTCAGGAATTATATTTTATTCGTCGGTGCCATCCAACCAAGGAAAAATCTGGAAATTTTGATTGAGGCCTTTGAATTGGTCAAAAAAAATTATCCGGAACTCAAACTGGCGATAGCCGGAGAGAAGGCCTGGATGTGGGAAAATACCTTGGAAAGAATTTCTAAAAGTCCTTTTGGGAATGATATTATCACTATCGGAAAAATTAGCTTTGAAGATTTAGCTGTCCTATATCAGCGAGCCGCGGTCTTCGTGTTTCCTGAACTTTATGCCGGTTTCGGTCTGCCGCTTCTGGAAGCGATGGCTTCAAATGTCCCGGTTATTGCCGCCCGCAATTCATGCCTACTGGAAATAGGGTTGGACGCGGCGCTATATTTTGATAGCGGAAATCCCGAGGATTTAGCCGAAAAAATAAACAGCATCCTTGATGACGAAGAATTGCGAAAAAAATTGGTGGAAAAAGGCAGGAAAAGAATCGAAAATTTTTCTTGGGAGAAGTGCGCCAGAGAGACTCTTGATTATCTCAAGAGTTTCTGACCGGTTTTTCAGTCCTGGGAGGAAAATAGCATGCGATAGATATAGAAAACCGTAAAGATCATCCCGAAAGAAATAGCAATCGTTTCTATCCAATTCATTCCAAACATCGAAGTGAACGTTATGGTCGCTAAAAAAGCGATAAATAATATCAGCCGCTTATTTTTATAAAGCTGTTTTTTGTTTTCCGAAGTATATGAAATATAGTTTTTTTTTCCGAAATATCCGATGGCAGCCAGAACGGCAAAAATTGAAATGATAATTTTTGTGAAACTTAAATAGCCGGAAATAAAACCGGGAAGAATAGCTTCCGCAAGCAAAACAATGGCAAGAACGACCAAAAGCAGAAATAAGATATCATTAAGAATCTTATAGATGACTAGTTCTTTTTGATTGTTCGGATTAATTTGGAGCATAGTCATAGTGAAAAAATATTTTATTCTTGATTTCAGAAAGCGTGTCTCGCGCGCTGAACCAATTTATTTTTTGGGAAAAAACGATGTCCATCTGCCGGATGGATATTTCCGAATCTGCTTGCATTTCAAATTGGTAATTATTTCCCGGAAATTTTTCCAATTGCTGTATGTCCAAATGGCAATTATATTTTTGTCGGGTTCCAAATAATTTTTTTTTGATGACACAAATGCTGGCAGTATTAATACTTTGATCATCAACCGGTATTGGATTGTTTTTACGATATGACTTTAAAATATTTTCACCTTTGATTTCCTTTTTCGTTCCATTTTCTGTGATATAATATTTTCCGTTGTCTCGCACGAAGAAAATCGTCCCGTCAGGATGAGGATCTTGGATTTCAAATATTTTCCCCCGCTGATAAAAACCGATTTCATCTTCAGTGGCGGAAACAAGATCTTTCCAAGCGAATCCAAAAGACAGGAAAGTGACGGGATTATTGAAGGGTCTTAATTTTCCTTGGGAAATTATATAGGCGGAGGTGTCGAATGAAAGAAGTGTTCCATCGGCAAAGCCGATCGCTTCTTGAGAAAGAGAGTATTGGATTAAGAAGCTTTTATCTTTGGTTATGGCCATATTTTTGTCATAATATGAGAGAAAGGCGTTTTGACTCAAGAATTTCCGGAGTTCCTGATTTTTCAACTGATAGTAGTTATTGTCAATATTGAAAAGCGAATCATCGGGATAAATTTTATCGTTTGCAATGCCATCTCCTTTGTCGCTGAAATTAAGTTCCGTCTCGGTGGCTTCAGTGAAAGATGCGTCTTCATAGCCCAGAGAGCCGGCTATTTTGAATGAGGAAATTTTTTTCAATTTGTTATCGGAAACAATATAATAATTTCCGTTATTTTTTACCAACATTCCGGTTTTGAACACAGCCGGTTTTTCCGCCAAGGGGTAAGAGAACGTTTTATATGATTTTTTGATTTTTATTTCTCCATTTTCCAAAGGCGAAGAGTCGTCACTTAAAACCAGCTTGATGTTGACTTGGGAAAAGTCCTTGGCCAGGAAAGTATCGAAAGAAACCGAAGTTTTTCCCGTTATTATTCCATTTTTAGGGAACGTGCCTTGAGGAGTGCGGATATAGAAAATCGAGGTGGTTTTTTTGTCCGGTGCGGAAAAATCAAACAGGAATTTTTCTCCGGGAAAAAGAATGATATAGGAAAAATATAGTCCGCCGATTACGAAGACGGCATAAATAAAAATTTTGAGAAAAAAATAGCGTTTTTTCCAAATCGAATCGAGTTGAATTTCCGGAGTCAGATCAAGCATAGCGATTATTTTTTAATTTTAAAAATTGTTCCTTCAATCCGCACTGTTTTTCCTGGAGGCAAGAAAATATTTTGGTCTTGGTTGGAAATGTCAAGTTGTTGGGTAACGATAGAATAATTTTTGACATATTCTATCCGAGAACCGATGGTGCTGTCCGTGTAAAAATTCATGTTTTTCTGCGGAACGATCAGATATATTTTTTCAAAATTGCCGGTGTCTATTTTCTCAAGGTCGTTCGGGTTGAAAAAATAAACCGCATTTTTATGAAAAAGAGAACTCATTGGATCGCTGATCATAGCCCAATTGTCTCCGCTAGCCAGCCGATCGATCAGAATCAGATCTTTATCGGAAAAATTATTGCTCAATGTTTTCGTCTGTTCGAGAAGCGTTTCATTTTCGGAAAATAAAAGATAGGAATATAGCGGCCGGATGTTGAAAATAATCAGGATCAACGATAAGATCGCCAAATAAAATATCTTCTTTTTTTTCAGCAGATGATTGAGGAGCAGAAAGGCATAAAAAGCCAACGCAGGAAAAACAGAAAAAACAAAACGGCGAAGCATCCATGGATGATCGGGGGAAATTTGCGAGTCAATGAGATAGAAAAATGTCGGAAAGACGATGAAAAAAGGCAATAGTTCGGGGTATTTTTTATTTTTTAAAAGATAAATGATCCAAATTATTCCCAGGATCAATATGCCGACTAAGCCATATATCCAAAAAATTTCAAGACGTTGGAAGAAAGAATCAAGAAGCGATGACAAAGCGGATATTTCCAATTTTTGCGGGATTTTCAGGAGTGATTTGGCGATTTCTTTGTAAAAATAAAAATTCTTGGAAGCATTGAAAGAAAAAACAGCGAGGAATAGAAAAATCGGAACGAGGATCATTTTCGGGTGCTCTTTGTTTGAAAAACCGCCGTCTTTAAAAAAGATGAAAATGGACGCAATGCCCAAAAAGAAGAAAATAAAACCTTCGATGCGGGAAAAAATCAAAAGGCCGAAAGCCAGAAGACACGCATAATAGAAAATCTTTTCGCGGGATTTCAGGAAAAGAACCGTTTGCGCGATAGCCAGCCAAAGAAAAGCCAGAGTGATGTTTTCACTTAAAGTGAATTTAAAAAACCAAAAAACGAGAAAAGAAGTCGCCGTCAAAAGGAAAAAGAATCCGGATAGGGTGGGGCTTTTGGAAAAAATTCTCAAAAGGACATAAAATGAAGTTAAGAATAGAACCAAAAGAATTATGTTAGCAACAACAAATCCGTTCAGACCGAAAATCGCATAGAAACCGGCGAGCCAGGAAATATACACCAAGGGAAACTGGGTGATCAAATATCCATTTTCATCGTAATAAAATCCCGGGAAATTCAAAGCCTTTCCCTGGCCATAGATTTTGAAAAATGTGTTGCTTGCGGGAGTGGAAAATTCGAGCCGGTGGTTTTGCGCGAGGCGGATAGCGGCCTGGCTGATTGAGCCTTGATCGCGCCCGGAAAAAATGGTGGGACTCGTGAAAAAGGAAAAAAAGACGGCTAGCAAGACGGAAAAAATAAAAACCAGCGGTAGTTCTTTGGATATGTTTTGGATTATCTTTTTCGTAATGAGATACCAAGCAGCCGCGAAAGTCAAAAAAACAGCGGCAAAAATGATAACCCAAACATAAAAATATCCGCTAAGCGACAAGAAAAACAATACCCAGGCGAAAAGCGCCAATAAAATGCCGAAAACGGACAATATCTTATGATCGTTGATTGCAAGAGAAAATTTATCCATTGATTTTGATTATATCGGCATTTTCTGAAATTTGCAAAGGGATGATTATTGAGTTAAAATACTATAAAAGTTCGATAAAATTAAGAAAAATGAAAAAAAAATTATTTATAACTTGGCATTATTCCAAAGGGATGGAATCTTTCTTGGAAATATGGAAAGATTACCTGGTTTTTTTCTGGAATTATTTTTCGGTTTTTGATTTATTTCAAACGCTTTTTTATCCTTGGAAAAAAGATATATATTTCAGGGATTGGAGGGGCTTGCATCCACTCCGATGGCTTCAGCAAAAATTGACTAATTTGCTGGCGCGGTTTCTTGGATCCGTCGTGCGGAGCGCCGTTATTGTTTCAGGAATCCTGATTGAGTTGCTGGTTTTTTTGTCAGGGATAATCTTATTCTTTTTTTATATTTTTGCGCCGCTAGCGGCTATTTTGTCGGGGATCATGCTTTTCGTGAAATTCAGTTTTTTAAGCGGCGCAATTTTTTTCGTTTCTGCGATCTTGCTTGGGATCTCATTTTCGGCTTATCGGCATTCAATCAAAAAATCGTATGAAGATATGATGATGGATGAAATGTGGAAAGAAAAATGGTTTGAGCGCGTCTGCCGGCGGCTGGGAAAAGAAAGAAGCGAAATTGACGGAAAAATCTTTGAAAATTTCGAGGAACTGAAAATTTTTATGGAATCGCTGAAACTTAATATCGAAGATTTCAAGCGGATTTTGGCGTGGGAAATAAAAGTGCAAAATAAAAAGGAAAATAAAAAAAGATTTTGGACCAAGGAAAAACTCGGAAAAATCGCTCCTCTCGGCCGAGATTGGAAATATGCGCATACGGTCAATCTTGACCAATTTTCCACGGATCTCTCCGGATGGGATCCGACTGAATATCGGGATGTGGAAGTCATCGGACACGAGAACGAAATTGAAATAATGAAACTTATTTTGAAACGCCCCCAGCAGAATAATATAATGCTTATTGGAAATCCCGGCATCGGACGCAAATTCTTGGTTCATCATCTGGCGAAAATGATCCGGGAGCAAAGGGTTGAAAAACATTTTCAAAACAAGCGCATTCTTCAGCTGGATCTTGGAATGGCCATGTCTTCCGTTTATAAGCGGGGAGAAAATGTTGAGCATTATCTCCATCGGATGTTCCGGGAAGCGGCGTATGCGGGCAATATCATCTTATATCTCGAGAACATTGAAAATTTTTTGGGGAAAGACAAGAGTATGCTTCATCCGGATATTTCTCCGATTCTGGAGGAATATCTCGGCATCCCGACTTTCCAGATCGTCGCCACTTCAACTGTCAAAGAATACCATAATTTGATAGAACATCATGAAAATTTTGTGAAGTATTTTGAGCCGCTGGAAATGAGCGAAATCGGCGAAAATTATTGTATTTTGATTCTGCTTTTGAAATATGAAAAAATGGAAGAAAAGTTTCCCATATTCACTTTTCAGGCGTTGAAAAGCATCGTCAAAAATTCAGGAAGATATTTCGGCAATGCCCCGCTTCCCGAAAGAGCGATCGATCTGGCCGAAGAAGTGCTGCTCTTTTGGGAAAAAAGCGCATATCCCATAATTTTGCCGAAAACAGTGGACGATTTTTTGTCGCTTAAAACAGAAGTATCGTTCGGAGAAGTAAAAAAAGACGAACGGGAAAAGTTGTTAAATTTAGAAAACATTTTGCATCAACGAATTGTCGGACAAGAAGAGGCGATCGACCAAGTGGCGCAGGCGGTGAGAAAAATCCGTTCCGGAATAAGCAATCCGAAAAAACCGGCCGGTAGTTTTTTGTTTCTCGGTCCGACCGGAGTGGGAAAAACAGAAACAGCCAAAGCGCTGGCAGAAAGCTATTTCGGGAGTGAAGAAAAAATGATCCGCTTGGATATGAGCGAGTTTCAGGGCGGCTATGCCGTCAGCCATCTGATCGGATCGGAAAATGACGATCGGTCGGGATATCTCACGAGCAGAGCCAAAGACAATCCCTTTTCGCTTCTCTTGCTGGATGAAATTGAAAAGGCCTATCCGCCAGTACTTGATCTGTTCCTGCAGATTCTTGATGAGGGCTATCTGACGGATGCAGCGGGAGAAAAAATAAATTTTCGCAATATGATCATTATCGCCACCTCCAACGCCGGATCGATTCTGATTAAGAAAATGATGGAAGAAGGGAAGAATGAAGAAGAAATAAAAGAAGCGTTGATTGATTATATCATCAAAAATAATATTTTTCGCGTGGAATTTCTGAACCATTTTGACGGAATAATTTTTTTCCGGCCATTGAAAAGGAACGAACTTATTTCGGTTGTCAAACTGGCGCTCGGTAATTTTTCCAAAAAACTGAAAAAAGAAAAGAATCTTGAAATTTATTTCTCCAAAGGAGTAGTTGAAAAAATAATCGAATTGGGGTATAATCAAACATTCGGAGCCCAGTCGGTCAATCGTTTTATCGAAGACAAAGTTGAGGATCTGATAGTCAGGAAAATAATTTCGGGAGAGTTGAAAAACGGCGGTCGGACGGAAATATCCGAAAAGGACATTACTTTTAACAGTTCGCGTCGATGAAAATACTTTTTATCGCTCCAACTCCTTTTTTTGCCGATCGCGGAACGCACATCCGCATTTTGGAAGAAGCGCTGGCTTTGGAAAAAAGAGGCCATGAAATTACCATCGCGACCTATCATATCGGCCGGGAAATATCATCGGAAATCAGGACAAAAATCGACATCCGGCGCATCCGGCGGCTGCTTTTCTGGTATAAAAAACTGGAAGCCGGTCCCGATTGGCAGAAAATTGTTCTGGATTTGATGCTTATCCGCAAGGCGTTCAATCTGGCGCGCACGAAACATCAGGACATCATCCATGGCCATCTCCACGAGGGCGTGCTCATCGGCTGGATCGTGAAGAAACTTCTTTTTTGGAGAAAGATGAAATTGGTGGCTGATTTTCACGGCAGTTTGACGAAAGAGATGGTCACTCACAGCTATCTCCGAGGCGGCTTTCTGAAAAAACTTTTCGAATATGTGGAAAAAAGGATTGATAACATGGGTGATTATGCAATTACGAGTTCTTGGGAAAATACGGATGAAATCAGGACATTTAGGAAAAATAATAATATCACGACAATTTTGGACGGAGTGAATCTGGATTATTACAGAAATATTCCGGCGAAGAGCGAGATGAAAAATATCCTTAAATTGCCGAAAGACAAATTGATCGTGACCTATACCGGAGCGCTGGTGATGAATAAAGGTATCCGATATTTGCTGGAAGCAATTCCGAAAATTATCGAAAAAAATAAAAATGTTTTTTTTATGATTGGCGGCTTCCCCATGCATGAGGCCTATGTTTTTATGAAACAGAATAATCTGGAAAATAATATGCGCCTCATCAGCCCACTTAACTATTTCAATCTGCCGAAATTGCTGGCAGCGAGCGACGTGGCAATCGATCCGAAGGACTCATCTACGCGCCAGGCCAGCGGAAAAATACTCCAATATATGGCTGCCGGACTGCCGGTGGTTTGTTTTGACCGGGCAAATAATAGGGAATATCTCGATCAGGGCGCCTATTTCAGCCAAAAACAGTCATCGGAAGGGATTGCCGAGGGAATAGAATATTTCATAAATCGTAGCAGTGAAATTATGGAAAAAGGCGATTTGAACAGAAAAAAATCAGAACAATTCAGTTGGGACAAGTCGGCGGAGAAAATTGAAGAGATTTATAATAAAGTGAAAAGTTGATAAAGTTCTTAAGGCGATTTTTATTTATGAAACTATTGCTCATAAAATTTGGAAAAGCGTGGAATACCTTAAAAAGAGACGGTCTGATCCGTGGCGGGAAAAGAGTGGGGAAGGCATTTTTCTCCATGTTTGGTCGGGTGAAATCCGGAGACATTCTTTTTGTCACCGGCGGAGTCGGCGACAGCACTCTCTATCGGTGTCATCATGTGGCGGAAGAATTGGAAATCCACGGTTTCAGGTGCGCGGTGACGGTGCAGGATAATCCATTTCTTTCGGGTTATGCCGATAAATTCAAGATTTTTATTTTTCATCGAGTTCTTTATTCTCCTGGCGTGGCAAAACTTATCAGTCGGATAAAAGAAAAAGGAAAAGAAATTATTTTTGAAACCGATGATCTGGTTTTTGATCCGAAATATCTAATCAATATGGATTATTACCGGCAGATGAACGTTTTTGAAAAAAAATTATATGAAAACGGAGTGGGAGGAGAAATACTCAACGATCCTTATGTCAAAGTTTGTACTACTACCACAACTTATCTTGCGAAAAAACTCAAAGAGAAGAATAAAAATGTTTTTATTGTCCCGAATAAGTTGTCGAATAATGATCTGGAAGTAGCGGAAAAAATAATCAGGACGCAGATATCCAGAACGGACGATAAGATAAGAATCGGCTACTTTTCCGGCACCATCTCGCATAACAAGGATTTTGCCACGATTACTGACGCGCTGATGGAAATTATGGAAAGATTTCCTCAAGTGGAGTTATTTTTGGCGGGACCATTGGACATTGAAAATAAATTGAATAAATATAAAAAAAGGATCAAACAATTGCCATACGTTCCGCGCGAAAAACATTTTGAAAATATCGCCTTGGTGGACATCAACATCGTGCCGCTTGAGATCGGCAATCCGTTCTGCGAGGCCAAGTCGGAGCTGAAATTCTTTGAAGCCGGCATCCTGGGCGTGCCGACGGTGGCATCAGCAATGCAGACGTTTAAAGAAGCAATAGATGATGGAATCGATGGATTAATAGCAGCAACGAAGGACGAATGGGTATTGAAACTCGAGAAGCTGATAGATTCTGTAGATTTAAGAAAAAAAATTGGTGAAGCAGTTTATAGGAAATCAATTGAAAATTATACGAATATTAATTCAAAAAATACTGAGTTTTACGATTATTTAAATTCTAAATTGAAATAGAAAATGGAAGAGGTGGGAATAATAATTATAAATTGGAATGGAAGGGCATATTTGGCAGATTGCTTGGATTCTTTAAAAAATCAAACTTTCAAAAACTTCAAAACATTTTTGGTGGATAATGGATCAAGCGATGATTCAGTCAGTTTTATCTCGGAAAATTTTCCCGAAGTAGAAATAATCAGGTTGGAAAAAAATACCGGTTTTGCTCACGCAAACAATATTGGAATTGGTAGGGCTTTATCATATGCACAAATTAAGTATGTGCTATTTCTGAATAATGATACAATTGCAGATAAGATATTTCTAGAGAGCCTGGTTAATGCAGCAAAAAATAACTCGGTTTACTCAGCATTTCAGCCTAAAGTATTGAATTTCTGCGATCATTCAATAATTGATAATGTAGGTATTGCGTTGCACCGGTCAGGATTAGCTTTTAGTTTAGGATTTAAGAAGAAAACAGAACTATTTAATTCTGAAATGGAAATTTTCGCTGCTAGTGCTACCGCTTCTCTCTTTTCGTGCGAGGATTTGAAAGAGATAAAAAGGAATTCAGGATATTTTTTTGACAATGATTTTTTTGCATATTATGAAGATGTTGATCTGGGTTGGAGGTTAAGATTGTCAGGAAGAAGATGTCTTTTTGTTCCAAACTCGGAAATTTATCACCATCATAGTGCAACAGGATGCAAGATTCCTTCAATGAAACTGTTTCTGATTCAGAGAAATTCGCTGCTGGCGCTAATAAAAAATTTACCTTCGAGATACCTGGCTTTATTTCTAATTTCATTACCCTTTAGATATCTTTATGCTATATTTAAATATAGAGATAATTTAGTCGGTTTTATTAAAATTCTTATAAGGGCTTGGTTATATGTTATCCTGAATTTATTTAAAATAATAAGAAAAAGAAAAGATATCCAAAGTTCAAAAAAAGTCTCTTGTCAAGAAATATCCGTGTGGTTTAAGAAGTTCAAAGTTAACAATTATTTTTTTAAATCGTAGTATTCCTCGAAGCTCTACTTCGGGGTTTCCAGAAGGAAGAGTTTGAGAAACCTAGGTTTCTCATTAAGAATAATCTTCCACTGGATACCTCGTAGCTCTGCTGCGGGGTAATTCATTTATTTTAAATCATCAATAAAATAAGTAAGATTATGAAAGTATCCTTGGAAAGATTTGTTCCAAATCAAAGAAACGGTGGAATAATTTCAGATTTATTTCACAATAAACGCCTTAATTTTCTCGAAGCAGAACATTTCGAACGTTATGATTTCGCATGCAAATATGTTAAAAATAAAAAAATTCTCGATATTGCTTGCGGAACAGGTTATGGCAGTTATATTATGATGAAAAATGGAGCTAGTTATGTCTTAGGAGCTGATGTTAGCAATGAGTCTATAGAATCTGCTAAAAAAATTACATTGCTGATAACCTGAATTTTGAATGTTTGGACACAAATTCGGTTTTAAGCAGGGATGAAAAGTTTGATGCAATTGTATCGTTTGAAACAATTGAACATCTTGAAAATCCGGAAGAATTCATAAGGGGCGTGAAAAGGTGCCTAAAAAAGGACGGGATTTTTTTTCTTTCGACTCCAAATAGGAACATTCATAATCCTGGAGCCACACTATTTAATAAGCCGAAAAATATTTTTCATGTAAGGGAGTATACGGTGGCAGAAATGAGTGAATTATTAGAAAAAGAATTTACAATAGAAGAAATTTATTCTCAAGGAAATTATCCCAAGACAAAATTCTCTACAATAAGAAAATTGCATCGATACAGAAAAGCAATTATGATTTTCTATGAAAAAGGAGTAAAAAAAATAACGAGCGTTGGTACTTTGCCAAAGAATCAAGAACCAAGTTATATGATTATTAAAAGTATAAATAGTCGGAGTATCTAATAACTTAGTTTCAAAATAATTATTTTTTTATAATGAATTATATGCATAAAATTCTGATTACCGGAGGCGCCGGATTTATCGGATCC
>Ga0315273_10004905_pt1 | contig 16480 bp, 14 predicted proteins | sample YL17G02_0_MG_FD_205753 | JGI IMG/M metagenome (GOLD analysis project Ga0315273, IMG submission 205753) | Sediment microbial communities from Yellowstone Lake, YNP, Wyoming, USA - YL17G02_0 | ecosystem: Environmental > Aquatic > Freshwater > Lake > Sediment | place: USA: Wyoming | collected... | reverse complement strand
ACGACCTCAGCAGCGGCGAGGAACCTACGATGGAGGTCCTTCTGCGAAAATGGGAGCCGATCAAGAAGGACATCCTTGACTGGCAACAGAAGGTCAATCTACCGATCCTGTTCACCGAGGTCGGCTGGCCCAATCAGACTACCTGCGCCCAATACCCCTGGGACTACTACCGCTCCATCGACAAGCCCGCCCCCCAATCGCAGGCCAACTGCTTTGAGGCGTTCTTCCGCACCTGGATGGGCGAGAAGGCCGTCACCGGCTGCCTGGTGTGGGAATGGCGAAGCTACCCCGGACAAGTCACCGATCCCGACAAGGACACCTCCTACGTCCCCTGCGACAAACCGGCCGAGAAGGTGATCTCCAAGTATTTCAAGTCGGCCTGGTCCGCCCCCCCACGGCAGGCCTCCTCGGCCGGTGGGGCGACCAAGCCTTCGGTGGCGACGAACTGACCGCACGGCCAAGCCCAGGCGCATCGCGGACAGGACGAACCACTGGGGTAGAAACATTCCAGCCCGGCTGGGATTGACGGGCTGCCGTCAGGCCCGCGGAGGCAACGAAAGAATCTCCTCCCAATCCGTTTGGCTGATAGGGAATTGCACGTCGTCTCCGACGGAGAGTTTCTCCACGCTGCTGGATGGGTCATCGGGAACAATGGCCAGTACCTTCACCTTGCCCAGTTCGGCGATTTGCCGGGGGTTGGTGGACATGGCCAGATCGGCGTCGCCGCGGGCATAGACGGTTGTGGGTGGCGGCGTGCCTTGCGGAGCAGTTGGCTCCAGGCGGTACCGGTTGACGATCACCCCGGCCACATACAGCCCGGCACAACGGGCGGCCTGAAGCGTCAACAGCGTATGGTTGATGGTCCCCAACCCCGCCCCGGCAACGATGACAACCGGCAGCGCCATCATCCTGGCCAGATGAATCACCCAGAACTCATCCGTGATCGGGCACAGCAACCCCCCTATGCCTTCGACGATGACGGCCTCGGCGGCCCCTTCCAGCCGGGCGTACTGGCGGAAGACCTCCTCCAGGTCCACCGGCCTGTCTTCCCTTCGCGCCGCGATGTTCGGCGCCGCGGGCGAGGCATAGCGAACGGGCGCGATCTCCGCCAGCGTCCGCCGCGAGTCCGCACAGGCGGCCAGAAACTCCGCGTCGGCGCTGACCAGGCCGTGGCGGTCCCGCCGGCAACCGGTGGCCACGGGCTTGAGAACCTCCACGCGCCGGCCTGCGGTCCGAAGCTGCCGGGCGATCGCCCCGGCAATCAGCGTCTTTCCCACCTCGGTGTCGGTGGCGGTGACAAAGACGCCCCGCAGCCGCGGCAGCGGCGGACGGTCCGAGACGTCGAAGTCAAACGGTCCCGGCAGCGAAGTGTTCCTGGATCGTTTCGATGATGCCACGTAACAGCCTCTCTAACGTCTCCATGTCCATCGCGGGGGCGGGCATGAGCACCACCACGTCGCCCAGTGGCCGGGTGAGGATACCCCTCTTCCGCGCCGCCCGGCAGACCGCCGCCCCCACCTGCATCGCCGGATCGAAACCGCGCCGCCTCTTGCGGTCGTCCGCCAGTTCGATTCCCACCATCAACCCGCACTGCCGAATGTCGGCCACGTGGCGATGGTCGCGTAGCTCCGCCAGACGGTCCCCCATCAGCCGGGCCTTTTCGGCCAGCCCGTCCAGCAGCCCGGAACTGAATATCAGGTCGATGCTGGCCACTCCCGCCGCGCATCCCAGGGCGTTTCCGGTGTACGTGTGGCCGTGGTAGAAGGTCTTGCCTTCCGTCACTGCGCCGCGGAAGGCGTCAAAGACCTTCCGCGAGGTCAACGTCGCTGCCACGGGCAGGTATCCGCCCGTCAGTCCCTTGCCCAAGCACAAGATGTCGGGGCTGACATCCTCGTGGTTGCAGGCGAACAACCTCCCCGTGCGACAGAAGCCCGTGGCCACCTCGTCGGCGATCAGCAGCAGACCCTGCCGCTCCGTCAGCTCACGCAGGCCGCGAAGGAAACCGCTGCGGTGGGTCAGCATCCCGCCTGCCGCTTGAATCATCGGTTCGGTAATCACCGCACAGTACGAATCCCCTGCCCTCTCCAGAATCGCCGCAATCTGGTCCAGCACGGCTCTCCCGGCCTGCTCCCCGGCGGGATGGTGGTAGGCGTTGGGAGAGTCCACGAATGTCGTCTCAAACAGCAACGGTCGGAAGAGGGTGTGGAACGTATCTATCCCGCCCAGGCTCATCGCGCCCAGGGTGTCCCCATGGTAGCCTTCTCGCAGCGCGATAAACCGCTGCCGGCCGGCCTGGCCGATATTGCGGAAATACTGGAATGCACTCTTGGTCGCCACCTCCACCGCCGAAGCGCCGCTGTCACTATAGAAAACCTTCGTCAGGCCCGCCGGGGCAATACGAGCCAACCGCTCGGCCAACTCGATGCTCGGCGGACAGGCATGGCCCAGCAGGGTGGAATGGGCGATCTTCTCAAGCTGGCTGCAAATGGCCTGGTCAATCTGCGGGACCCGGTGACCGTGCAGGTTGCACCACAGGCTGGAGAACCCGTCGATATAGCGCCGCCCCGCCTGGTCGATCAGCTCAAACCCCTCGCCGGCCACGATGAGTCGCCCCGGCTCGTCCCCCCCTTCCAGCCATTGGCGCATGGGCGTGAAGGGATGCCACACATGCGTATTGTCCAACTCGACGAGCCTGGCGGTCCAACGGTCTTGGGGAGTTTCCGGCGGCATGGCGGTCATACTAGCGGACCGACGTGGGGCTTTCCACGATGGCTATCTCGGTACCGCTCCCCGCAGCCAGGACATCGCAGGCCCGGCCGTGATTGACGCCCACCTCCAGCAACCCCATGGAGTTGATCAGCGCCAGGGGACGTCCAGGCTCGACCATGGCATAGGTAGCCAGGATCGGTCCCACCGCCTTGCCGGCGCAGGTGACGCAAACACCGGAAGACAGCGCCGAAAAGGCCGTGATATCTCCCTGGGATATGTTGCTTATAAGATTGCCGAACCGGTCCACGTGAATGACCTTCCCGAAGACCCCACCGTCGCGCTGGAGAGGGCTGGGCAGGTCCAGCGTCTTATAGCTGTCTGGCTTCGGTCCCAGCTTCTCGATTTCCAGGCCGTTGAGGATGTGCCCGGCCACCGGTGCAAAGACATCCCTGCCGTGGAAGGTTGCGGAAACGGCCCCGGGCGTGACGTAGCGGGGATCGCGAACGCTGACCATCGACTCCAGGGGCATGGTGTCGCTGACGAAGGAGATGACACCGTTGTCGGGAAACAGAAACGTATGCGAACCAAACCGTGCGGCCAGTATCTTCCGCTCCGTCCCCACACCCGGATCGACGACGACCACGTGAAGCGTCCCGGCCGGGAAGCAGGGAGCGGCCTGTACCAGCACCATGGCTCCCCTCAGGATGTCATGGGCGGGCACGTCGTGGCTGATATCCACGAGCTGCGCCCGGGAGCAGACGGACAGGATCGCGCCTTTCATGGCCGCAACGTAACCCTCGGAAGTGCCGAAGTCTGTCAGCAAGGTGGCGATGTAGTGCCTGCTCATGAGCCTCTCCAGCCTTCTTTGCCGCCGTCACGCGCATCTATATAATGAAGGACGGCATGTCCATTGAAGAGGAAAATTATTCCAGGCTGAGACAAACGATGGTGGAGGTGCAACTGAGGCAGCGTGGCATTCGCCACCCCGCCGTCCTGGAGACCTTCGCCGAGGTCCCCCGCCACCTTTTCGTCCCCCCCCGCCACCGGCACGAGGCGTACGAGGACTACCCCATCCCCATCGGCCACGGGCAGACCATCTCCCAGCCCTACGTCGTGGCACTGATGATACAGGAACTGGATCCGCGTCCCGATCACAGGGTACTGGAGGTGGGCGCCGGCAGCGGTTATCAGACGGCCATTCTTGCCCGTCTGGTAAGGCACGTCTATGCCGTCGAGAGAATCAACGAATTGACCGAACAGGCTGCAAGCGTGCTTGCGGCCCTGAACATCGCCAATGTGACGGTTTCCACCATGGACGGAAGCATGGGCTGGCCGGAGGAGGCCCCCTTCGACCGGATCATCTGCGGCGCCGCGGCACCGGAGGCGCCCCCATGCTGGACCGACCAACTCGCCGACGGTGGGCGAATCGTCCTGCCCGTGGGGGGCGAGGAGGTTCAGTCGTTGAGGATGTTGGACAAGCAAGGCGGCAAGCTTCGCAGCCGCGACCTGTGCGACGTACGGTTCGTCAGGCTGATCGGGAAGTGGGCCTGGCCGGGCTGACGGATCACCGATCGGCACCAACCGAGGCGCTTTGGGGCTGATCCCCCGACACGGGGACCACCATCGGAACGGAATCGACCACCGTCACGGGGAGACTGGAGGCGGTTCTTAGCACATCGCCAAAGACGACGATCCCGCCGCCGGGATTCGCCTTGGCGGCGTAGAGCGCCCGGTCGGCCATCGCCAGCAGGGCTTCGGAGGTCATAGGCTTGTCGGCCGCCAACGAGGCGATTCCGATGGAAAGCGAGACGCACTGCCGGCGGTCGTTGCTTCGGCCGCTCTCCAGGACCAACTGCTGGCGGATGCGCTCGGCCACCGCCAAGGCGCTGTCCACAGAGGTGTGCGGCAGAAGCAGCACGAACTCATCCCCGCCATAACGAGCGGCCATATCGCTGCCTCGTAGCGACGAGCGGATCACGTCGGCGGCGATCTCCAGAATCCTGTCACCCACCTGGTGACCGAGGGTGTCGTTGATGTCCTTGTAGCCGTCCATGTCGCACATGCAGCAGGTCAGATCGAAACCGTACCGCGACGCCTCGTTGAAACACCGTCCAAGCACCTCGGCGAAGTGTCGGCGGTTGGCAAGCCCGGTAAGGTGGTCGGTGGTGGCCATCTTTCGCAGCTTTTCCAGTGAGTCCTGCAATTGCACGTTCTTGTCTTGAAGCTCTGCGAGCATAGCCTGAAGTTCCCGCTGCAATCGTTCGTTCTCCTTCTTCATCCGATGGAGCCGGATGTTCTTGTCCACCACCACCGGGATGCTGAAGAGGTAGTCCCCCAGTTTCACGACGTAGTCCAGCGCCCCTCGCCGGATGGCCTCGGCGGCAACGGTGCAGTTGTTGTCCCCCGTGACCATAATCACCGGCAGATCCGCGCGGCTGAGGATTTTTTCCAGCAGGGCCAGTCCAGGCATGTCGGGCAGGTGGAAGTCCTGGAGCACCACGTCGAAGGACTCCAGCCTCATCTCCAGGCACTCAGCAGCCGTGGCCACGCCGACGATGTTGCAGCAGTCCGAGTCGCCATAGTAAACGCCGAGGGCCTCGCAGATCAGTTGTCGCTGATCGTCGTCGTCTTCGACAATGAGTATCCTGGTCCGTGGGATTTCCTCGCTCACGTCGTCCTCCAGTTACCTGAGGGCCGCGCGGACCCTGCCGCTCGATGGTTCCGCCCGGCGGACTCCCCGCCCGTCTTGGCCACCTGGGCTGCGGAGTGTTGGGCCGGAACTTGCGTCTTATCCACACGCAACGAGATATAGAACCGCGCCCCCTGTGCGGGAACGGACTCCACCCACGCTTTTCCACCATACCCCGCGGCCACCGCGGCCACCGTGGCCAGCCCCACACCCTTGCCCGCCACCCGCGATGCCGGTGCGGTAGCGGCCCGGTGGAACGGGCGGAAGATGCTTTCCTGTACGGCGGGGGGAATGCCTGGACCGTTGTCGGCGACACAGAAGCGGTGGAAATCCCCCACCCGTGCGTAGGAGACCTCGACGCGCCCCCCGCTGGTCTTGTCCATGTATTTGATGGCGTTATCGATGAGGTTCTGGAAGGCCTTGCGTAGCATGGCCCTGTCGGCATACAGCACCGGCAGTTGCCCCACTACTTCCAGCGTCATCTTGTGGCTGTTCAGCTCGAATTCGAACATCCTGGCCTGCTCGGCGATCAGGTCGGACACTTCCACAATCTGGCGTTTCTTAGGTAGCGATTGGACCCGCGACAGGTCCAGAAGCTCCGAAATCATCTCGCTGGCCATGTCGGCGTTGGCCTGAATCCGCTTGAGCCGAGCGGCCAGTTCCTGAGGCAGTTGATCACCGTGCTTCAGAATCGCCATCGCGGCCATTCCGGAGATATTCCGCATCGGGGCGTTGAGGTCGTGGCTGACGGCGCGAAGGAAGTACTCCTTTTCGGCCAACTCCTCCCGCAGGCGGCGGTTGGCAAGCTCCAAGTCCTCCGTGTCATCCGCCGTCAGGCGGTCCGGCTGGGCTTTGGCCAACATCAGTTCCTCCGTGAAGGCCGCCAACGCGCCAAAGGCCGCGTCGAGGCCCTCGGCAAGCTGGCCGATCTCGTCGTCGCGCTCGGCGCCGACGGCCGCGCGGCAACCGCTCCCACTCGCGCGTCGCGCCGCGGTGCCGAGTCTTCGCAGCGGATGGACCACGATTCTCCAGAGCACCCAGTATCCCGATGCGACGGCGCACAGTGCAAGGACCGCACACGCCGCCACTGTCCTGGCACCCGGCCCGGCGGCCGGGGCTGCCAACGAACACAGCCAGGCGACTCCGCCACCGGCTGTCAGGACCGCCAGCGTCACAGCCGCCAGCACCTTGGCTCCCAGGCCCATCCGTAGATGTAATGAGATTCCCGCCACGAGCTAGTTCCCGCGTTCGTGCCACCTGCGCAGACCACGGATACACGGCAGGCTCTCGCACAATCGGAAATATCGGCCAATGCGAAGGGGCACTTTCGTAAGCTCCACGGCCCGGCCCCGAACCTGGCGATTAAGAGTCCCTCAGGAACCCTGCCGCGTTCGTACCGGTTGGCGCGGTTGGCGGCTGGGAAACGGCCTGGCTCCCAGATCGATGGCAGAGGAGTTAATTCATCGATCATGGAGCAATACGATGGGTTTTTGCGCTTGCCAAAACCGACACGGGCCAGTATACTTATTTTAGAAGCAAGCTCACTTGTTGCGGATGGCAGCTCCGCACGGAAGCAGCCAGCCGCTTTTGCGGGCACGTGTAATGAAGGACGGCGGAGGAGAGACATATCCGTGCCTTGCAAATCGCTCATTGCAAGGCCCTTATGCAGTTGACGTCACCCTGATCGGTACCAGCGCCTCTTTCCGGCGCGTGCTTGGGTTGGCCGACGCGGTGGCGGGCAATGACTGCGTAGTTCTTCTGGAAGGCGAGAGCGGGACCGGCAAGGAATTGCTGGCCAGAAGGATTCACTCCAGGTCCAGCCGGGCCGATGGGCCTTTCATCCCCGTCAACTGCCCTGCGATTACCGAAAGTCTTTTTGAGAGCCAGTTTTACGGCCACGTGAAAGGTTCTTTTACCGGTGCTGCCAGCGATACGCTGGGCATCGTCCGGGCGGCAGAAGGCGGCACGCTGCTGCTGGATGAGATCGGGGAGCTGCCGCTGCACCTCCAGTCGAAGCTGTTGCGGCTGTTGCAGGAACACGAGGTGATCCCCGTCGGCGCGACCCACGCTGTACCGGTAAACGTCCGGTTTATCGCCTCCACCAACTGCAACCTTCCCCGGCGGGTCACCGGAGGCACTTTCCGGGCAGACCTCTATCACCGCCTCAACATTGTCCGCATCGAGATTCCCCCGCTACGGAATCGGACCGAAGACATCGAACCGCTGCTGAAGTACTACCTGGAGTACTTTGCCAAGCAGTACGCCATGCCTCTCCGCCACCTCAGCCCGTATCTCAGGGCATGCCTTGTCAAGTATCCCTGGCCGGGCAATGTCCGCGAACTCTGCGGATACGTCGAGCGCCTCTATGCGGCCAACCTGCCGCCGATGCCTCCCGGTCCCAGTGAGATGGACGGGGAGTATGCCCCCACGCCCGTGGAGAAGCGGCGCGAGCAGTTGTTCGGGCCTGCCGACTCGGATGCCGGTTCGCTGAACCTTGCCGCCGGGGAGGCAAAGACCATCCGCCGGGCGCTGGAGCTGACCCAGTACAACCGCTCGGCGGCCGCCAAGCTCCTCAAGATCCACCGCAGCACCCTCATCCGCAAGATGCGACTCCTCGGCCTGGACGGGTCGGAATCCCAGGGCTGATTTGCCCGCCTTCCCCACCGGCGGCGCTTGCCCCCTCCCTCGCAACTGGTTCTCAAGTGCTGCCTTGGATGCCGCGCAGCTCCAGCCAAGATGTGCTGATCGCGACAGGTTGACTCCTACCGCGACAGTCAACTGTCGCACTTCGCGACAGCAGCCCCAAACCCTCTAAATGCCGGCGGAGGCGCCAAATCTCAACTATTGCATTAATAAGCAGTTACAGGAACCGCAATTTTATTCTGCCTTCGGCACCGCGGTTGCTATATCAGTATAGCGGAGCGTTCGCGGAGCCTCTTGAAGCAGATGAGGAAGGGAATGTTGGAACAAGGTGCACGTGAGGCATCAGCGCTGAGGCTGGGCCAGGATCACGAGGTGTATATCGTGATGGCGTGCCAGGATCGGTTAGAAACCGAACAGGTTGGTCAAGAGTTGTTGAAAGTCAATAGCGGCCGCCTTCAGGCGTACCGGCGGATCAGGGACCTGATCTGCAACCCGCCCACCGGACCGATTACCTCGGCCATACTTGCCACACATGATGGCCAGGCTGAGGTGACAGAGGCGTTGGAGTGGATTCGGCGTCAATGGCCTCGCTGCCTGACGATCGTGATAGGCGACACAGGCTGCGGGCGCCAGGAGCGCATGGCCCGGCAGGGAGGCGCACTGTTCTTGACCCGCCCGGTGAGCGCGGAACAATGGTTGGCTATTGTCTGCCACGCCTCCGGTGACAATTTGTTATGAACTTTGGTTCGGAGGGAGCACGCCGTTCTACGGAGCGGTGATAGCAAAAGCAGGCCTGGCCTGGCTAGGAGCCTGTGGCGGCTTGATTGAGCCGTCGAGGGAGTTCGGTGAGCGACCTCATTGACGGTCTGGCTGGCGGAGACGAGCGCCCGCTGGCAATTGCCTTCCTCCTCCTCCTGGGGCAATTTGACTGTCTGAGGTTTCTCAAGGTGGCGACTTGTTACGTTTGTGGATCGGCGGAGATGAGCGCCCGCTGAAATGCTCTGGTCTCTCCTCCTCCAGAGCTTCTGCGAATGGAAGCTCGTGAGGGCAACAGGTCACTACCAAGGCGAAGGGCGATGACGTGGACTTGCAAGAGTTACGTCCTCGCCCCTTTTTTTTGCGCTCAAGGAACCGACCTGCAACGCTGTGGCTTTTCTGCTCCCCTTGCCTTTAAGCCCCGAAGAAATAGAATAGGCATAGCGTGGATACCTGTAAGGAGGGCAAGAACATGCCCGGTCTAGGCGTCAACATCGACCACGTCGCTACGATCCGTCAGGCCCGCCGGACGGTGGAGCCGGACCCTGTCTGGGCGGCCGTCCAGGCCGAGCTGGGGGGGGCCGACTGCATCACCTTCCACCTTCGCAAGGACCGCCGGCACATGAACGACCGCGACGCGCGGCTGCTTCGGCAGACCGTTCGATGCAAACTCAACATGGAGATGTCGCTGGATGAGGACATCGTGGCCATTGCCTTGGAGATTCGGCCCGACCAGGCCACGCTGGTGCCCGAAAACCGCCAGGAGATCACCACCGAAGGCGGTCTGGACGTCCTGGCCCACGCCCGGCGGGTGGGGGAAGTCACCAAGACGCTTCGCTCTGCCGGGGTGATTGTCAGCGCCTTTATCGACCCCCATCGAAACCAGATCACCGCCTCCCGCGATGCCGGCTGCGAGGCTATCGAAATCCACACCGGTCGATACGCCAACGCCACCGGCGCCGGCCTGGCCGAGACGATCGAGGAGATACGCCAGGGGCTGGAGGCCGGCCGCTCGGCCGGGCTGATCGTCCACGGCGGGCACGGGCTGACGTACAACAACATTGCGCCCGTCGCGGCCATGCGGGGTTTCACCGAGTTCAACATCGGCCATTCCATCGTCTCGCGGGCGGTCTTGGTCGGCATGAGCCAGGCGGTGGCTGAGATGAAACGGCTCATCGACAGAGCGGCCGCGATGTAGCCCGCGGCGGTCGCGGGCACGCTACCATGTACCATCCCGCGGCTGCACGGACCCCAAGACGCCAGGGAGTAGCAGATGATCAGTCCGCTTGTGATGACGGTGATCGATGAGTTGGAGGTATTCCAGGGGAACCATTCCGATTCGTGGAACGTCCCCCGTGAGGAGGGCATGATCCTGCATACCATCGTGGTGGCGGCAAGATGCCGGTATCTGGTGGAGGTGGGAACCAGCTACGGATTCAGCGGCCTGTTCCTCGCCTCGGCGGCGGGCCATGGTGGCGTGCTTCATACCTTCGACCGCGACGCCCGCAAGCATGAGCACGCCGCCAGGAATTTCCGGCAGGCCCGATTGGATGGCGCCGTGAAACTGTATACGGGCGACGCGCGGGTCGAACTGGCCCACGTGGAGGCGGGAATCGACTTCGCCTTCATCGATGCCACCAAAGCGGAGACCTCGGAGTACTGGAAGCTGCTGGAACCTCGGATGGCCAGGCGATGCCTCGTTGCTGTTGACAACACCGGCACGCACCGCAAGGACCTCGCGCCGTTCGTGCAGATGCTTCGGACCCGTGGCGACTTCACCTGCTGCGACGTGGCGATAGGCAATGGCTTTGAGCTGGCCGTCAGAGCGGGCTGACCGCCCCGGGTGAGCGACTTCGACTCCCTTGCCGTCTCTGCCGGAAACCGCCCCCACCGTTACTTTGTACCAGCCAAGCCCGGGGCTTGGGTATCATGTCGCTTCCTTTGTTCGCCCGTTGGTCGCGGAGTTCCAGGGCCTATGCCGATGGCCGCCAAACGCTGGCTGATGCTGCCTGCCGGGCTGGTGATGCTGATGTGCCTGGGCACCGCCCAGGCCTGGAGCGTCTACGTCGAACCGCTCCAGAGGCAATACAGGCTGAGTTCTTTCCAGTCGCAGTCGGTCTTTGCCACCGCCACGCTGGTCTTCTGCCTGTTCATGATCGTCGCCGGGCGATTGCAGGACCGTTACGGCCCACGACCCATCGCACTGGCCGGGGCCGGTCTGGTGGGCCTGTCGTACGCAATCACCGCCCTGGCGGGCGAACGATTCTTCTTCCTTTGGCTGGGCATGGGCCTGGTCTTCGGTCTGGGCTGCGCGACGGCCTACACCTGCCCCATCGCCACGGCCATCAAGTGGTTTCCAAACCATCTGGGTCTGATCGCCGGACTGTCGGCGGCCGCCTTCGGCGCCGGGCCTATCGTGGTCCAGGCCGTCGCGACGAGCCTGCTGGAGCGAGGCTGGGCGGTGCTGAACGTCTTTGGGCTGATCGGGCTGGTGTACACGCCGCTGCTCCTGTTGACGGCCTTGGCGATGGCTACCCCTCCCCACAGTCGGGCGGCGGCAGCGGTGGCCTCTTTCCGCCGCCGATCCCTACTAGGCGACCGGCGGTTCTGGGTGCTGTTTTTCGGCATGTTGAGCGGGACCTTCCCCTACCTGCTGGTGATGGGCAACGCCAAGCTGATCGCCTCGACGTGGCGAGCGGATGCCGCCGTGGCGCTGGCGATACCCGTCCTGGCTGTGGGCAACTCCGTCGGAAGGATCGTCTGGGGATACGCGCTGGACCGCATCGGCACGCGCAGGACCATGCGGGGCGCGCAGGTGGTGCTGATCCTCTCCGTGGGCGGACTGCTGGCGGCCAGGGGCAGTCCCGCCGTCTTTCTGATCTCAGCGCTGGGTGTGGGGTTCTGCTACGGCAGCAACTTTGCGATCTTTCCAGGCACGATCGCCAAGGTCTACGGGCCACATCTGCTTGGTTCGATCTACCCGCTGGTAATGGCCGCCCAGGGGGTATCCTCCGCCGGTCCAGCCATCGGGGGATACCTCTGCGACGCGACCGGCAGTTACTGGCCCGGCGTGCTTGTGGCGTTCTTTGTGGCGGCCGGCGGTTTGGTGCTGTCGGCGGTCCTGGCCCAAGGAAACGACGTCTCCACAGGAACGGCCAATCCCATCGGGCCGCCCCGCCAGAGCGTTTTCGGAAATGACGTAGCCGGCGAGCCGTAGCGAGGACGAGTCTGGCAAGGACGCCGAAGCAGGCATATCCGCTGGATATGTCGATGCAGGCGGACGACGCCAGACGACGCCGCAGCACGGCGCAGACGCTACAGGGTTTCCGAAGATGCTCCAGACGAGGATCCGGCCCTGCGACGCTCGGTCGATCAGGCGCTCTTGGTCAAGAAGATCGCTGCAACCGAACGATAACGTAGGGCGTCTGTTGGTCCAGGTTCGGGTAGATGATTCCTCGGCCGGCGTGGTCATAAGCCTCGATGAAGTACATGAAGTCCCATTCCGGAACAATGTGCTCGGCCGGGACGGTTGCCTCGTACCGGCCTGGGGTGCCGCTGGGGCGCATCTCCAAGCTGCGATAATCCTGCATCTGGTTGACGCCCCGGTATCGCAGGCGGACCCACTTCACGCCCACCGGTGAACGGACGCCGGCGGCAATTTTCAGCGGCGCGGCGGCGCGGGTTTCGGTAATGCGCTGGTGTGCGACTTCCAGCAGTTCCTCATCCTGCGGAACGGCCGACAGGAAGTCCTTAAGACCCAAACCGGCGAGGTCGGCGACGCCCAGTTGCCGTTTGCGGAATTGGAGATTTCTCATCGCCGCCCGCATCTCGGCCAGTTCGTCCCGCCAATGACCCGACAGGCCCTGCGCCGGACCGCCCATGGCGATGTCGTCGCCGTATACGTCCCCCGCCGCATCGACCAACTGCTGCCAGGCTTCGATGGCGTGTTCCTCATGGGTAATGGCGTCGTCCAGGGCGCGGGCGCTTTTGGTGCGGTCGAACAACACGAACGCCAATCCCGCCAGAATCCGCCGCGAGTGGTACTCCGCCAGATGCGCCAGAATCTTCAGGTCCGTCACCGTGGAGACGAACTCCCTGCTGCGTTCCTTGCCTACGGCCTTTTCCGCCTGGGCGACGGAGTCCAGGACTTCCCCGGCCACGCGGGCGAACCAGCGACTCGTGCGCAGCGGGTGGACCTTGGCCGACTCTTCTCCCACCAGGTAGTTGGCGACGGCTTCTTCCATTGTCATGAACTGCTGCGTGTCGCCGACACCGGCCTTGGCGTAGTCCGGCAGGTTCCCACGGCGCTGCTTCTCCGCCCAGCCGGAGGTGGTGGCGAACAAACGGTAAGGGAAGATGCAGGTGGTGATGCGCGACAAGATCCAGCTTGCCTTGTGCAGGGCCTGTTGCAGCAGCGGCCCGGCGTGGCTGCCCAGGCGGCGCCGAAACGGTTGGCCCCAGACTTCCTCGGACGCATCGGGGTTGTAGCCCGTCCGGCCGAAGACTCGGAAGAAGTACCAGTATCGCTCGAACTCGTAGTCGTAATATCGATACGGTTCGTTGAGCAACTCGAATGGGGGCTGGTCGTGGGGATGGGCCTGCATCTTGGTGGCCATCGGTTCGGTAACCTCGAAACCTTCTCCATCATACAGGTGCGTCGTCTCGACGAACCGCTTGGCGAATTCCGGGTCGCCCCACAGCAGCACCCGCGTCGTGCCGCTGGTCCACAGACGCCAGTGCATCGGATACCGCTTGGGATATCGCAGCAGGTCGGCATAACCGTGGCGACGGTCGAACTGGTTCTGGTATGGAATGTGGGTGGGATGGAAGGGAAGGCCCATCTGCTCGCACCAGTACTTGGTGGTCACGCGAAAGTTCAGTCCCATCTCCAGCGCCTTGTCGATGAGGACGTTGGGGTACTCCTTCGCGCGGGCATCGAAGCGAATGCCAGGCCGCACGGATTGGACTATGCGATAGATGTCCGGCCAGAAGTTCAGCATCTCCTCGCCCGTCAGCCCGCTCTCACCGTGCATGCGGAATTGCAGGGCGTCGATGCCGGGAAGGAGCCTGAGGAACTTTTCTAGCGCCGCCTTGGTATACGCCACCAGGTTGTCTTCGGTCAGCCCCCATACAAGCCCCGGGGTGGGTCGCTTGGCGAACTCCTCCGGCCCTTGGATTCCGCCGCGGTAGATATGGTCCCAGATACCCAGGGTGAAGTTCAGTCCCCGCTGGTGCGCCAGGTCGATGATCCGGCGGAGCGAATCGAGATTGCGCCGCTGCCCGGCGGCATCGAGACCCATTACGCGAATGTCCGGGAAGCCTTCCGTGTCGTGGAAGTACGGATACGGCGGGGCGAAGTAGCCCCAGTTCTCGTAGCCGAACAACAGGGCGAAGGAATTGAACCGGCAGGCCGCCAGCAGGTCGAAATACCTCTCCCAGTATCGCTCATCGTGGAAATAGCTCTCCAGCGTCGCGCGGTGCATGGTGTATTTCGACAGCGCCCGTTCGACGGTGTTGGGTTTCTCGATACAGTCCCGCACCTGGCCAAACGGATCGGCCGGATCGCTGCCCCAGGAGATTCGCTCTGCCAAGTCCAACAAGCCGTACATCAGACCCCGGCCGTCCGCGCCGCCGGCCAACAGGAACTCCTGGCCCTGCCGGCGGATCTTGTGGATGCAGAGGGATTCCGGCTCACGGGGAATCGTCACCCCCAGCGACTTGAACAAGTCCGCCGAGGCGCCGGCCATTCCTCCTACGCAAGGCACAATGACGAATGCCCCCTTGGCTTCCATCGGCGAGTTGACAACCTCAACGGCGATGCCCTTGGCCTGCATCGCCTCCACCAGCTTGCTCATACCATGGCCAACGGCCGCTCCGGCGTCCAGTCGCACCAGGGAAACCCGCAGACCCTGCTTCTCCACACCCTTGGCAGTCATGGCTGTCCCTTTCTCCAGTTTTTCTGAATTGTTCAGGCCTTGCCCAATACCCTGGCCAACGCCGACAGGACCGCCTCGACATGCCGGTCGGTTGCGCTCTCGCCCATCAGACCGATGCGCCACGCCTTACCCTTGAAAGCACCCAGCCCGCCGCCGATTTCAATCTGGAACTCCTCCAGCAGCCTCCTCCTGACGGCGGACTCTTCCACGCCTTCCGGTGCGCCGACCGCGTTGAGCATGGGCAGTTGATGCTTCGGGTCGGCCAGGTACGCCAACCCCATCGCCTCCAGACCGGCCCGAAGTAGGCGGTGGACGCGCAGATGCCGCGCCCAGCGGGCTTCCAACCCTTCTTCCAGCACGATCCGAAGCGCCTCGTGCAGGGCGTAGTTCATGTTGATGGGGGCGGTGTGATGGTAGAGTCTTTCCGATCCCCAGTACTGGCGGACCATGTTCATGTCCAGGTACCAACTTTGGACCTTGGACTTCCTGGCGGCGATGACCTTTTCCGCGGCCGGGCTGAACGTCACGGGGGCCAGGCCAGGCGGACATGACAGGCATTTCTGCGTGCCACTGTAGCAGGCGTCGATCCGCCAGCCGTCCACGTCCACTTCCATGCCGCCCAGGCTGGTCACAGTGTCCACCAGCAGCAGAGAACCGCCGGAATGGACCACCCGGCTGATCGGCTCGATGGGCTGAGCGGCGCCGGTGGAGGTTTCCGCCTGCACGATGCCCACGACCTTGAACGGTCCGTCGCGCCGTATGGCCTCCTCCACCTGCTCGGCCGTGAAAACCTGCCCCCAGGGAACCTCCATAGCCGTCACACGCGCGCCCGCTCGTTCCGCGACGTCCTTCATCCTGGCGCCAAAAACCCCCGCGATGCACACGAGCATCTTGTCGTGGGGTTCGATGAGGTTGACCACGCAGGTTTCCATGCCCGCCGAACCGGTCCCGCTAACCGCCAGCGTCAGGGCGTTATGGGTCTTGAAGACGGCCTGGAGCATGTCGCGGATGTCGTTGAGGATTTGCAGGAATTGGGGATCGAGGTGTCCCACCGTCGGATGAGCCATCGCCGCCAGGACACGGGGATTCACATCGGAAGGCCCAGGCCCCATGAGCAACCGACTCTTAAGATCACGGACCTGAATCATGCCTGGGCACTCCTGAGAGGCAATCCAGCGGCAAGATCGCCCTGGTCGCCCGACCATTCTACTGGTAGCCTCACTGGTGAGAAATGCAATACCCGCCGCGGGATTTCAGGAATGCGGTGGCCTCCCCCCAGGCTCGGCCGGTAGAATCTGCCGCCTTGATTAAGAGTCCCAGGCACGACACAGCCCGCGACGGTGTACCCTGGCAATGGTGTCGAGCGGGCCGGACGGATGGCGTGGCACTGGGCCGAAAGGAGCACAATTATGCCTAAAACACAGACGAAGTGCCTGCCAGTTGTCGCTGCCGTTATCCTTGCCATGGTTGGGTACACCCTCTCGTTTGGCGATCGCGGCGGGACAGCCAAGCTTCTGGCGGCGGACGCGGAGACCGCTCCGGCCGGGCGGCCGGCAGGGCGCGGGGAGATGCACCGGCTCAGCGCGAACCTGATAGCCAGCAAGGACCTAGGCGCGGCGGCAGCGGCCTGGGCCAGAAAGCCTGACGCTGCCACCAAGGCGAAGGTGGAGGAGATGGTGGACTCGGTTGTGGGGATGAAGGACGCCGACGCGGAGACGCTATTCGGGGCCGCGCAGGTCGCCGCCCT
>Ga0315273_10004904_pt1 | contig 16480 bp, 8 predicted proteins | sample YL17G02_0_MG_FD_205753 | JGI IMG/M metagenome (GOLD analysis project Ga0315273, IMG submission 205753) | Sediment microbial communities from Yellowstone Lake, YNP, Wyoming, USA - YL17G02_0 | ecosystem: Environmental > Aquatic > Freshwater > Lake > Sediment | place: USA: Wyoming | collected... | reverse complement strand
CGCGCCGGAAATACCCCTCGTGCCGTCGCTGGGTCGTCGCCGAGATGACGGGCATGAAGTAGCTGCAGCGCGCGATGTTGTTGCGGATCTTGCGGTCGTAGTCGTCACCGCCTTCGAGCCGGTCGAGGTCGAACCACGTCGTGATCCCGGCGGCGTCCATCGCGGACTTCATGCGCTGCACGGCCGGCAGGTCCTCGCGCGCGTAGCTGATGAAGACCGCATGTTCCGGCATCTCGCGTGCGGGCGGCAGGAAGCGTTGCGGAGCGGCGGCCGAGCCGACTGGTCCGGCGGCACCGCCCTGGCGCTTCACCCAGCGCGCGTGCAACTCGGCGACGAATGCCTCTGCGCCCCCGTACACGCGTGTCCGCACGCTCACCTGCTGCAGGAACGCCACGAGCCGCTCATCCTGCAGGGTGTGGTCGTCCGCGAAGACTTCACCGACGTCGCGCGGGTCCGAAAGGCGCTTGCGCTTGGCCATGCGCAGGAAAAGTCGTGCGAGCCAGTTGGAGAAATCGCTGCCGATCAGCAACAGGTGGTTGTGCTCGAGCTCGTGGAAGAGTTTCTCGGGTGTCAGGTGCTCTGACTGCAGTGCGCAGATGAACTCGAGCATGTCCTCGTCCGACACGACGTAGGTCGGCGATGCCGAGAGACGGCCGAGCAGGTGGTAGATAACGGCGCGCTGCAGCTGGCTGCGCTCGGCAGGCAGGTCCGCGACGCGGTTTGGTGCGTACGCAATGACCTCGGCCGACGGCTGGCCGCCGTAGCGCTCGAGATTCACGGCTCGCTCGAGCAGCGGGTCGAAGGTCGTCGTGACGAAGAGATCGAAATCGGTGATCTGCGCGAGTTGCCTGAGCGCCAGCGGCGGCTCGAACTCGACCTCGCGCATGATCGAGCGCAGGCGTGTGTAGGCCTCCTCGCGACGGCCGCGCTGGCCGAGGTAGGCGCAGACGACGTCGTTCAGCGTCAGCGGCTGGGGCAGTACGCTCGTATCCACGGAGAGCTTGGCAGCGAGCTTCTCGGCCAGCCACTCGTAGAGCGGCCGCAGGCCCCTGTCCGTCTGCACGCGCAGCAGGTCGGGGCCAATGATCGGGATGACCCTGCGCTCCTCGATGTAATTGAGGAGATCGTCCCAGGCATCTTCATCGAAGTTTTCGAGGGCGGGCGCCGCCACCGTCATGTTGTTTTCTCCCTGCGTGACGGAGTGTAGCGGGATTTCCGGCGGTTGCGACTGTTGTGCGGCGCGGCAAACCCCCGGCCGGGGTCAGCCCGTCGCGGCGGGTGGCTTTGCGCCCGGCCAGCGACGCTCGAGTTCGTCGACGATCGCCTGGCGGACGGCGGTGACGTCCCGGGTAATCTCGTCTGCCTGGGTCCGGTACCGCGAGCTGATCAGAGTCCGGTACCAGACCTTGTTCGCCAGGATCTCACGCTCGGGGGAACTCGCCGCGAACCTCCAGAGCCTGTCGTTGCTCACCCCTACCGGAACCCCCATCCGCTCGTCGAATTGTGCGTCCAGCCTCTGGAGCGATTGCAGGCTGTTTGTCGGTCGCGGTGCGATGAGCCCGCTGCTCAACAGGTACTCCGCAAACATCTGGTCCACGAAGACCAGGTTGTTACGGTCGATGATGGTCGCCCAGCGCTCGTTCGCTTCATACAACCCGACGATCCGGTCGCGAAGTTCCGTGTTGCGGATCAGGCTGATGCTCCCGGTGCCCACGAGATTGGAGTATGTGGGGTGGCTGAGCCGCAGCGTACGACGACTGATCAGTCGACTTACGGCCTGTGCAACGCCTTCCTTGTCTTTTACGTCGGCCTCGCTGCGCAGGGCCCGATAGACCATGATTCCATCCGCTGTCTGGCTATCGTGGTAAGCACCGAATTCCTTCAGCACCAGCAGGTCCCGGTCGAGGTCGCGCACGATTCCGTCGAGGTTCTGGCGCTCGGTCTGCGCGTCCCGCCGGTCCTGCATCCAGTCGTCGATGGCGAGCGCGATCAGGATGCCGAACACGAGCAGCAGCAGTTCGACACCAACCTGGCCCCAGCGCAGGTCGCGCAGGTCGCGGGACAGACGGCCGATCGGGTTCATGCCTTATCCCCGGCGCCGAGGCACAGCCGCGTGCTCGGCCAGCCCCTTCTGCGCCAGCCATTCCGGGTTGTAGAAGCGCGAGAGGTATTTCTGCCCACCGTCGCACAGGATCGTGACGATGGTGTGTCCTGGACCGAGTTCGCGCGCGACGCGCACGGCGGCCGCGACGTTCGTGCCGCTGGTGCTGCCGAGAAACAGGCCCTCCTCGTGCAGCAGGCGGTACGTCATGCGCACGATCTCGGGGTCCTCGATGCGCACGGCATCGTCGATCGGCGCGCCTTCGAGGTTGGCTGTCACGCGACCGATGCCGATGCCCTCGGTGACCGCGCTCGAGCCTTCGGACTTGAGCGCGCCGGTCTTGACCCAGTTGTAGAGCCCGCTGCCCATCGGGTCCGCGAGCACGATGCGCAGCGCGGGCCGCTGTTGCTTGAGGTAACGCGACACACCGCCGATCGTGCCACCGGTGCCTGTCGCACAAGTGAACGCGTCCACGCGGCCGCCCGTCTCGCGCCAGATCTCGGGGCCGGTGGTGGCGAAGTGCGCGTCGCGGTTCGCGGTGTTGTCGAACTGGTTGCCGCAGACGGCGCCCTCGATTTCCGCGGCAACGCGCGGTGCGAGCTTCTGGTAGTGGTTTTCGTCGGCGTACGGGACGGCCTTCACGACCTGCACTTCCGCGCCGAGCGTGCGCAGCAGCGCCGCCTTCTCGGGCGACTGGTTGTCCGGCATCACGATGACGCAGCGGTAACCGCGGGCATTGCAGAGGTGCGCGAAGCCGATGCCGGTGTTGCCGGCCGTGCCCTCGACCAGCGTGCCGCCTGGCTTCAGCAACCCCTTGCGCTCGAAGTCTTCGAGGATGCCGCGGGCTGCGCGGTCCTTTACCGAACCGCCCGGGTTCAGGAACTCGGCCTTGCCGAGGATCTCGCAGCCGGTCTCGTCGCTGAACCTGCGCAGACGGATGAGGGGCGTGTTGCCGACGGTGTCGGGGAAGCCATTACGGACGGGCATGCAGTTCTTCGCGGGTGGGGATCGCGGCATTCTAGCGGCAAGGCAGGTATCGTTGTGGGCGTTGCTATTCAGGTGATGTCAGTCAAGCGCCGCGCGTCAGGGCAAGAATGGCGTCCGTGCGCATCTTGACGGTCGCGCAGCCGCGAAGCCGCGAAGCCGCGAAGCCGCGAAGCCGCGAAGCCGCGCAAAAAGGGTTTCGCGGGTGTTTGGCGAGAACAAGCCTCGGGCGCGCTACTCGCAGCGCGATCTCGCCGTACGCATCAGTTCGAAGCAGATGGTCGCGCCCGGCTCGATACCCAGAAAAGCGCGAACGGTCCTCGGGATCGTTACCCGCCCTCGGGAGGTCACGGTCGCGGTCCAATCTGGCCTGAATGCAGTCATTGAGCACACTCCGCATCGTCAATCACCGACCGGCTGCCTCCGGTACCGTCGAATGATTCGATGCTGAGACGGTAGTCTCTGCCCGCGGGGCTCAGGAAACACGATTTCAAAGAGTCTGACCAGGAATCGTCGTCGCGCGCGTCAGAAGACTTGACGGTCGAAATAGCGTAACCGGAGAATTGATCGGGCTCAATCGGAAGCACCATGGTGGTTGTCGGACGACCCTATCCCAGATAGACACCTGTGCCATGTTTCACCACGATGTCCTCGATGTCTTCGTCCGAGAACCAATCCGGCACCGTGTCGGGGAGTCTCGAGATGACTCCTCCGACCACTGTGACGTTGTCGATCCGGCGGCCATCCTTGAGCCTGATGGAGACAATCTGGTAACCCATGCCGGTCTCCGGCTGAGCCGTGAGCACCTCGGCCCACCGATTGCTGAGGACGAGCATCGTCGGAATCCGCCTGTCAAACGCCTTCCCGACTACTCGACAGCAGCATTGCGCGCGAGCCTTGCCATTGCGATGCCAACGGGACGAGATGTCGCATCCGCAGATTCGCCCTGCACGACAACTGCAATGCCCGTTAGCATCAGCGAGAACGGCGTCCATCCAGTGTGGCGGGGCGTCAGTTTCACTCTGCTGACGCCCTCTGCTCGGCGCTCATGACTGGGAAGAAGCTCGGCGATCAACTCGCTGCCGAGAATCGCCGTCACTAGCACCGAGCGTCCTTCAAGCAATGCCGCCTCTGGGCCCTCAACGCCGGAGAGCGTGATCCTGTGCCCAATGGGTGACCAGCCGACAGACCTGGCAAAGGTGTCTGCAATTGCGCCCGCGGAAAACCACCGGAGAATTCCGTTCACGAGTCAGTCCTCGAAGGGTAAGACTCTATATTCCCTGCCGCCCCCAACTGCGCCCGGACCGAAGCCTGGTTGAGGAGCAACCACGCGAGGCCCTCTCACATACTTGTTCCAAGGAGGCCGCACCGCACGCACCGCTGACCCGGGATTGTAGCTAGGTAGCGCCAGATTGGATGCCGCTTCGAGCCCCGTCTCGTACGGAGGCTCCCAGCCTGCTCCGCGCGTCAGCCACGTGCTGCGGTAACCGGCACTGCCATCCGGGAAGTATTGCCAGAACGGACGACCCGACCATTGACCGAGTCCACTGGCAGCACCAAGAACAAGAATCGTCTCCGGCGCCGTTTCGGGCGTCCAAAGTGACGCCAGCGCGCCGGGAACACCGTAGAGAGTGTTGCCCGACGCCGTTTCGAGGTCCGCGTAATGCTGCGCAGCCTCAGCACCCAGCGCTGTGGTTGCTTCGACCGCTCGAGCGACCATCGCCGATGACAGCAGATTGGCTGATACCGCAAGGCTAATGTCGACGGGAACTGGAAGCATCGGCGCGATACGTGATGCGATCACAACGACCTCCTCGCTCGGGGCGATGCCCTCTGGAGTTGGGGAAGCCTGGCCGCCCGCCGACACGAACGCAGCGTCCGCGCCCGACACCGACCCAGCGCCCGCAAATGCCGACGCCGCAGCACCCCCGCCGCCAAGATTCGCCAACGAACTGAAGTCCGTCGTCGGCAACCTCGACATCTGCACGATGATGTTCTGGACGATCGCGCGGAAGCAGGACTCCGCGCTAATGTCTCCCGCCGGGTGACCGTTGAAGCAGAACCCGGACGGATCCGTGTAGCGCAGCGGGTTGTTGCGGGCGTAGGAGTAGCGATTCCAGGTCTGGGAGTCGTACGGCGCCTGCACGAGGGGATCGGGGCTCAGGAAGCGCCCGAGCACCGGGTCGTAGACGCGGCCGTTCATGTGGATCACGCCGAGGTTGTCAACGTGCTCCTGGTCCGTGAAACCGCGCGGCGTGGTGGACTGCACCTGCTTCCACTCGGCACTTGTCGGTGACGTGTCGACCCAGTTGCCCGAGCGACGTGCACCGAACGGCTGGTTCGACGCTCGCGACAACAGCGCTCCCGACGCCGACGTGAATCCGTCGACGCCGCCGAGGTGGTCCTCGAGCAGGTAGACAGTAGTCGGCGCCGACCCTGCGGCGCGGGTGAGCACGGCGACACGACGTCCGTCGGCCACGATGTAGTGACGCTGGCTCGTGGCACCGCTGCGTGTCACTCGCTCGTAGAGCCCGCCAGCTGCGTAGACGGTCTCGATCGTTTCGCCGCCGGCGCGCGCTACCTGGCGGATGCGCGCGCGGTCGGGCCCGTAGTCGAACGTCGAGTAGTTGCCCGACGGGTGGGCGATGCGCGTCGGCAGGTCGAAGCTGGCCCACGAGATCGTCGTGCCGCTGGCATTCACCACGGCGCCGTTCGCGTCGTAGGCATAGCTGTTTGCGCCCGCGGCGACGACGGCGTGCTTCCTCGTCGAGTCGTAGGCGTATGCGCCGACGTCCGACTTGTAGGTGACGTTGCCGATCTCGTCGTAGGCCAGGTCCAGGTATGCGCCGCTGGAACTGGTCATGAAATCCAGCCGGTCGCGACTGTCGTAGCTGAACGCCTCGTACACGCCCAGGCTGCCCTCCTGCCTCGAGGAAAGGTTGCCGGCCGCATCCCACGCCAGGCGCAGGTCCTGGAACGAGTTGCCGCCGCCCGGTCCCGCCGTGCGTGCGCGCAGGCGTTGCGAAACTGTGTCCCAGTTGCTGTCCACGCGAACGCCGTTACCGAGGGTCTCCGCCGTCACTTCGCCAAGCGCGTCCAGTGCGTCGGCACGCCAGAACGTGGTGTTCGCGTCATCGGCATCGGACAGGCGAACCAGCCGACCGCGGTCATAGTGGTGCCGCACACGCAACGGTGCCGCGCTCGAATCGGATGGATAGGTGAGGGAGTCGAGGCGACCAGAGGTCGCGTCAAAGCCGAACCGCGTGACGAACGTGCCGCCAAAGGCGGAGACGGTCTGGGCCGACGGGCGGCCGAGCACGTCATAGGCATACGTCGCCTGGAAGCCTGGACTCGACACGCTCTGCAGGCCGCCGACGTTGCGGGCAGCGGGCGACCGCCCCCACATCCAGGTCGTGGTTCCTTCGAGTTCCTGGCGAGTCATCGGACGCGAAATACGGTCGTAGGCGAACGTCGACGTCTGCCCGCGGGCATTGGTCTCCGACTTCAGTTCGCCATAAGGCGTGTACTGGAACGTGCGCAGCCCGGCATCGACGTCGCTGATGCTCGACCTGCGTCCGCGCAGGTCATAGGTCATGACGGTCTCGTTGCCGCGGAAGTCGCGCACGCGGACGAGATCGCCAAACGCGTCGTACTCGTAGTCGGTGTCGGCGTTGCCGGCGTCGACCGCCTGCAGGACGTTGCCGCGCGCGTCGCGACGACTGACGGTCAAGCGTCCCAGCGCGTCCGTCTGCGACACCGACAAGCCGGCATAGCTCCACTGTGTTGCGACCGGCGTCGGGTCTTCACTGCTGACCGGGCGCTCGGTGCGAAGCGGGCGGCCGAACAGGTCGTAGGTGCGAGTGATCCATGAAGCTGGCGGGCCGCAGCACCAGGAGGGCACGCTCTGCCGGCTCGGCAGACCGCGGTCCGAGTAGGCGGTGACGCGCATCACCGTGCCACCCGGCTGCTCTGCCTGCCGCGATACCTCCCGGTCCATGAGGTCGTAGGCGACGGTCGAGCTGCGGATCGGGATACCGCCGGCGCCCTGCTCCGCGGACGTCACGTAATGCAGCGCCGTGGGCGCGCCGCACGAACTGCCGCAAAAGGCCCGCGCAACTTCCGTTCTCGTGCCGTCAGGCCGCACTTCGCGGACCGGTTGCTGGAACGCGTCGTACTGCCACTGCGTGACCAGGCCATTGGGATCCGTCTCGCTGGTGCGGGCCGCCTGCACGGGGTCCCATGACATCGAGATTCGATGTCCTTCGGGGTTCGTCACTGACTGGAGGAACCGCCCGGGCGACGGCCAGGAGTAGCTCGTCATCCGCAAAGCCTGCCCCGCAGCACTAGAGGTGCGGTACGCCATGTTGCCAAACGCATCGTAGGAAATGTCGGTCGTCACCTGCAGGTCCGCGCGTCCCGGCTCGGTGATCTCCTGGGTCGTGCGGCATGACACCGGATCGACGGTGCGGGAACTGGTGCGTGTCATCTCTGTCCCACCCGGCAGCGAGTGGCCTCGCGTCACCTGCGTCGTGCCGACCCTGCCGATGCACCAGTTCGCAGTGTCGTTCATGACCGAGCCGGCGATGACACGCTCCCAGTGCATTGCACCGGGATTCAGGCCGCCGTTCACCTCGGAGGTCTGCGAATGGCGGTAGAAGACGGTTCCAAATGAATCCACGAGGTTCCGGGTGTAGTTGCTCGAGACCAGGGTACCGTCGAGTTCGTAGCGATCTGCAACCGACGACGCGACATACGGAAAGCTGCGCGCTTCATATCCGCTGCCAAAGGCGAGCCGCGCCCGGTAGTGAGTGGTGCGACCGAGCGGAGTGCCGTCGGACTTCAGCACCGCGATCGCCGACGCGGCGCCGACCTGTTCGTAGGTCGCGGGATCCTGCAGGTAGTCGGTGACCGTCACGGTGCCGCCGCGGCTGTCCGTTTCGCTTTGCCGCGCAAACCCCAGGAACCCTCGACCGAGTGCGTGCACCTTTGCGCCCTCGTAGGTATAGGAGAGCCGGAATGTTCCGCCGACTCCATCGGATCCTGTGAGTCGCGACACGACCAGTGCAGGCGCGGTGTAGTCGACGACGGGATAGACCGAAACGCGACCGACGGTGTGGACGTCCGTCCGCGTGAGAGTCGCGTACTCGAATTCGGCGCGTACGCCGTGCCCATCCACTGCCGCTGCGAGCAGATCCGGCGCGCCGGCATCGTGCGCACGGAATCGCAAAGCGGAATCCGCGTGAACGAAGTCCGTCAGTCCGTCGCCATTTGCGTCGAGAACGACCGGCGACCCCGACGCTCCGACGGGCCCCATGCCTGCCGATCTACAGGTCTCGAGCATCGTCCCCAGCGAGCGGCAGACGAGCCACTCCGAGCTGCCGGGAGCCAGAACGTCGGAACGGCCATCGCCGTCCCAGTCCGCGATCATCGGTTTTGCAGTGGTCGAGAGCGTCGGCATGCCGCCACCGGGCCGGGCCGCGAAGCCCGCGTCCGTGGTGCCGCGCCGGCCGGTCGCGAGGAACAACTGGCCGGAAGTGCCCGACGTCGACCAGGTAATGTCCGTCAGGCCGTCGGAGTTGAAATCAGCGAGCAGCGGGTCCGCGGTGTTCTCGAACATGGCCTGCGGGACGAGGGACGTGCCGCGCGACGCGAACACCTGCAGCCGGCTCGTCCAGTTGGGCGTACAACCACCGCTTCCGCCGCATTCGTCCACCTGCACGCGCAGCAACAGGTCTCCGCGGCCGTCGCCGTTGAAGTCCGCGGTCCGCTCCGTGGAGCGGAAGCGTTGCGATGCAGTAACGAAAGGCTGCGCTGCGATGCGCGTTCCCTGCGCGGCAGTCCAGAGCACGGCTTCGACCGCGAAACTCGCTGTTCCTCCGGCCGTCAGGTTCCGGCGCCACGAGATCGAGGTACCGGGATCCTTGACGAAGACGAAGTCGTCCAGCCCATCGCCATCGACATCGACGAGAGCCGTGCCGCCCACAGGCGCGACGTTGGTGACTCCTGTGGTCGAGTACGAATACCCCGTGCCTGGGCCCTGGCGCAACCATTGCCAAGTGTTTCCGCTTCCTGGCACCACGACGTCACGGCGCCCATTGCCGTCGAGGTCACCTGACAGCGCCTGGGCCGGCGTGCCGTCCGACCCGAGCCCTGTGTTGAATGGTGAACCGGCCAGCCCGGAGCTGCTGCCGTGCAGCGCCATCCAGACACGAGCACTCGGGTCATAGTAGAGAACGTCCTCGAACCCGTCGCCATTGGTGTCGCCCGCGATCGCGGTCGAGAGCGCTGCTGCATCGACGCCTAGCGGAACGTCGGCGACCCAGCCGGCCGATGAACGCGCCCAGGTGAAATTCGTGGGCGCGAGGCAGGCGGCCCCCGCGCATTCCTGCAGGCGCGCGAGTCGGCTGCGCGACGAGGGACCCGAGGTGTCGTACGTCAGGACATAGCTGCGCAGTACGGTGCCTGACACGTGCTGGGCATCGATTCGTGCGAGACGGAACCCCTCCTGCACGAGTCCACCGCCCACGTAACCGCCGGCGAGGTCGCCCGTCGCACGGTTTTCGTACGTGAAGCGAATCGAATAGTAGGGAGCGCTGCCGACAGTGGCGTTACCCGTGTAGTCCACCCTTGCCGGACGGTAACTCCCGGACGACGCATCCTCGGTGTAGACGAAATCGACGTAGTTGCCGCTGCGGTCACGGATGCGGTTCAGCGCCCATTCCCGCGCCGTCGCACTCCCTTGCGATTCGATGCGCGAATCGTTTGTCGCGCCGTACTGATAAATGAGCCCGTCGCGGCGTTCGACCTGGAACCACGCCGGCCCCGTGCCGGCGGCGCCAAATGCCGTTACGCGCGAGAAGGTCTCGACCTCGGTCTGGTACTGCGAGCCCTGCTGGCCATAGGCCCCGGATGTCAGGCGCAGTCGCTGCCCGTCGAGGCACAGGCGATCCTGTGCGTCGAGGCCGACTGCGGCAGCGACCCCATCCTGCGCGATGGTCGTGCCGCAGCGACGGATGGCGGAGAACCCCGCCAGGCGGAAGCCCACACCGAGCAGTCCGTTGCCGCTGCGGTGGTCGTAGATGATTGCCAGCTCCGGTGCGAGTCCGTTCGTTCCCGGCGGAACCGCAAGCGGGACCGCGTACTGCGCAGCGCCCGTGGCGGAGACGCTCGCTGCTCCCGCTGTACGCCCGACGGTCGCCTGGGCCTGCGAGACGGCACTCGCGCAAAGACCAAGCACCAACACGCTCCATCGCAATCCTGCGAATCCTTTCATTACGGCGCCCTTCCCTGGCTGCGTCCTGCACGATGCAGGCTTCCTGGAACACATTGATACGCGTGTCGTTCGCGCAAGTCGCGACGGATATCTGTCGCGATCAGACCGAAATGAATTCGAGTCTGCAGCCGCCCGATCGCCGGTCGAGCTGCCGCAGCGCAACGGCTTCGGCGACGTGCGCGACGCAGACCGCATCGCTGTTCGCGAGATCCGCGATCGAACGTGCGACACGCAGCACACGGTGATATGCGCGCGCGGACAGCGCGAGACGACGCATCGCCTTGTCGAGAAGCGCGAGCGCCGCCTCGTCCGCACGACTCACCGCGATGACTTCGGCCCCCTCGATGCGTGCGTTGGAGCGGCCTTGCCGCAGCAGCTGCCGCGCACGCGCCGTGGCGACGCGACGCGCGACGCATTCCGATGACTCCGCACGCTCCGTTCCCGCGATGACTTCCGGCGGTACGCGAGGCACATCGACGTGCAGGTCGATGCGATCGAGCAGCGGGCCCGAGATCCGGCTCCGATAGCCGACGATGCGCTCGGGCGTGCAACGGCATGTTGCCGCCGGGTCGCCGAGGTGCCCGCACGGGCAGGGATTCATGGCCGCCACCAGCTGGAAACGCGCCGGAAACTTCGCCTGCCGCGCCGCACGCGAGATCACCACGTGACCGGACTCGAGCGGCTCGCGCAGGACCTCGAGCACGTTGCGGTCGAACTCCGGCAGCTCGTCGAGGAACAACACGCCGTTGTTGGCGAGCGAGATTTCACCCGGGCGTGGATGCGCCCCGCCGCCAACGAGCGCGATCGCGGAAGCCGTGTGGTGAGGGGCACGGAATGGCCGGCGCCGCCATTCGTCCGTCCTGAATCCCGCCGTGGTGAGCGACCGCACCGCCGCGGTCTCGAGCGCCTCGTCCTCTGTCATCGGCGTCAGGATCCCCGGCAGACGCTGCGCGAGCATGCTCTTGCCCGCCCCCGGCGGGCCGATGAGCAGCAGGCTGTGCTCACCCGCTGCCGCAATCTCGAGTGCGCGTCGGGCGTGCGCCTGACCGCGAAGGTCGGCGAGGTCCGGCCCGCAGGTCACGCTGGCCGCCTGCTCCGGCTCGCCAGCCAGGGTCAGTGGCTGCAGGCCCCTTGCGTACCTGCAGACGTCGAGGAGATGTCGCGCGCCGTGGATGCGGCCGCAACGCGCGAGGGCTGCTTCGGCCATGTTGCCACTCGGCAATATCAGTGTGTGCCCGGCGCGAGTGCCCTGCAGTGCAGTGGGGAGTGCGCCGCGGATCGCATGCAGGTCGCCTCCAAGCGATAGTTCTCCGTAGAGTTCAGTATTGTCGAAGGGCCCGGGCGGCAACTGGGCCGAAGCGACCAGGATCCCGACCGCAATCGGCAGGTCGAATCGACCGCCTTCCTTCGGCAGGTCGGCCGGCGCGAGGTTGACCGTGATGTGCCCGGACGGAAGGTCAAAACCACAGTTGGCGAGCGCGGCCCGGACCCGGTCCTTGCTTTCCTTCACCGCCGTTTCGGGCAGTCCGACGATGGAGAAGGCCGGCAATCCGCTGCCGACATGCACCTCGACGCGCACCAGTGGCGCCTCGAGCCCCTGCTGGGTGCGGCTCAGGATCGTTGCGAGCGTCACGGGCGTTCTCCGGCGTTGCAGGTGCGCCCAGCATGCGGACCTGCAACCGGTGCGGGTCAACGTGCGAATCAACCCGGATAGCGCACAAATGCTTTCGCTAGAATGGCCCCATGAAACTCCACCAGCTCCGCTACCTCGCCGCGGTCGCCCAGACCGGCCTGAACATCACGGCCGCCGCCGAAAAGCTGCACACCTCGCAACCCGGCGTGTCGAAGCAGATCAAGCTGCTCGAGGACGAGCTCGGCTTCCAGATCTTCGTGCGCGAGGGCCGCAACCTCTCGCGCGTCACTCCAGCCGGCCAGCAGGTGATCGAGCGCGCGGTTCGCATCCTGCGCGAGGTACAAAACATCAAGCGTCTCTCGGACGACCTGAAGGACGAGTCGCGCGGCACGCTTTCGATCGCCACCACGCACACGCAGGCGCGCTACGTGCTGCCCGAGGTGATCAAGCAGTTCCGCGAGCAATACCCGGAGGTGCGGCTGCACCTGCACCAGGGCACGTCCGAGCAGATCGGCGAGATGGCCGCGCTCGACCGCATCGACTTCGCGATCGCCACCGGCTCGCAGTCGCTGTTCGAGGGCTTCTCGCTGCTGCCCTGCTACCGCTGGCACCGGCACGTCGTGGTGCCGAAGGGCCATCCGCTCGCGAAGGTGAAGAAGCCGACGCTGAAGCAGCTCGCCGCGCACCCGATCATCACCTACGTATTCAGCTTCACGGGGCCTTCGTCGCTGCACGACATCTTCGCGAAGGAAGGGCTCGTGCCGAACGTCGTACTCACCGCGCGCGACGCGGACGTGATCAAGACCTATGTACGGCTCGGGCTCGGCATCGGCATCGTCGCGAGCATGTCGGTGGACCCGGCGCAGGACGCCGACCTCGTCGAGATCGACGCCTCGCACCTGTTCCCGGCACACGTCACGTGGATCGGCTTCCGCCGCGGCGGGCTGCTGCGCAAGTACCAGCTCGACTTCATGCAGCTCTTTGCGCCGCACCTGACACGTCGGCTCATCGAGCGGGCGGCCCATGCTGCGACGCAGGCGGACGTCGAGGAACTCGTCAGCGGGCTTGAACTGCCAGTCAGGTAAAGGAGACGGACATGGAAGGCGGAGTGCACACGATGGGCCGGTACGCACGGCTGCTCGAAGGGGCCGAGGCGATCGAGATCAAGGCGACCGTTCCGCGGAAGCAGATCAGGACAGCCCTGGCTCGCTACGGCCTGACGCAGAAGAACGACGAAGAACGGTTCATCTATTTCTTCGACACGCCCCGGCTCGACCTCCTCAAGGCAGGCATCATCGCTCGCGCACGCCGCATCGTGGGCGACGAGCACGACAGCACGATCAAGTTCCGGCCGGTCGATGCGGCGAAGGTCGCGAAGAAGTGGCGCAAGTACCGCGACTTCAAGATCGAGGCGGACGCGAGCGAAAAGAGCATCGTCAAGTCGGCGTCTTTCTCGATGCCGGTGGCGAAGGGCCTCATCAAGCGCGTCGTCGCCGGCGAGAATGGCATCGCGGCGCTTTTCACCGAAGAGCAGGAGGCATTCCTGGCCGAAATGGCTGGCTCGGTGCCGGATCTGGCGAAGCTCTCGATCCTTGGGCCTTTGATGGCGCAGCGCTGGGACTTCGAGGATCCTGCCTGCCCCTGGCCGATCACGGCCGAACTCTGGACCCGGGCGGACCGTGCGACGCTGATGGAGGTCTCGGTCAAGGCGCCGGCCATCCAGGCGGCCGCGGTCATGGCCGGATTCATGGCGTTCCTGGGCGAGGTGGGCGCGGAGCGCGACGCCAAGCAGCAGGCGAAGACGTACTGGGCGCTCGATCACTACGCGGGCCGCCTGCGCAGCAAGGCCGCCAGCCGGGCCCGGCTGCGCGGCAAACCGAAGCGCTAGGGAGACACACACCGGCCCGCGTAGGATGGCGGCTCCGCCGCGCCTGGGATCCTCAACTTGTTCCGCTGGTTTGAAAACCTGGTCAGCCCGTATCCGGAGACCGCGCCCGTCGCGCCTCCGCAGGGATTCTTTGCGTTCCTCTGGGCGTGCTCCGAGGGCTTGCGCCCCTACATCCTCGGCATGACGCTTTGCACCGCGGTGATCGGCGCCTTCGAGGCGCTGCTCTTCGCCATGCTCGGCCGCATCGTGGACTGGCTCGCGGGTGTCGAGCCCTCGCAGATATGGGTCGAGCACCGCAGCACGCTGCTGATGCTCGCGGGCATCCTCACCGGGAGCGTGGTGCTGGTCGCGCTGCAGACGATCCTGAAGCACCAGACGCTAGCCGCGAACTTCCCGATGCGGCTGCGCTGGAATTTCCATCGGCTGCTGCTCGGCCAGAGCATGACCTTCTACCAGGACGAGTTCGCCGGCCGCGTTGCGACCAAGGTGATGCAGACGGCGCTCGCAGTGCGCGACGTGTGGTTCACCGTCGCCGACATCCTGGTCTTCACCGTCATCTACTTCGTCACGATGGTGTTGGTGGTCGGGCGCTTCGACTTCTGGCTGCTCGCACCGTTCCTCGGCTGGATGACGCTGTACGGCGTGGCGCTCGGCTACTTCGTGCCGCGGCTTGGCAAGGTCGGCGCGGCACAGGCGGACGCCCGCTCGCTGATGACGGGGCGCGTCACCGACGCGTACACGAACATCGCGACAGTGAAGCTCTTCTCGCATGCAAACCGCGAGGCCGGTTACGCGCGCTCGGCGATGCGGGAGTTCATGACCACCGCGCACGCGCAGATGCGCCTCGTGAGCCAGTTCGAGATCGTGAACCACATGCTGAGCATGGTGCTGATCTCCGCGACCACCGGGCTCGCGCTCTGGCTGTGGACGCAGGGCCAGGTCGGCGTCGGCGCGGTCGCGGCCGCGACTGCCATGGCGCTGCGGCTGAACGGCATCGCGCACTGGATCATGTGGGAGATGGCGGGCCTGTTCGAGAACATCGGCACGGTGCAGGACGGGATCCGGACGCTCTCGCGTCGCCACACGGTGGTCGACGCGCCGGGCGCGAAGCCGCTCGAGGTGACCCGGGGCGACGTACGCCTCGAGCGCGTGCAGTTCCATTACGGCGGCAAGCGCCGCGTGATCGAGGACCTCTCGCTGCACATCCGCCCGGGCGAGAAGATCGGCCTGGTCGGACGCTCCGGCGCCGGCAAGAGCACGATCGTGAACCTGCTGCTGCGCTTCTACGACGTGGAGGGCGGCCGCATCCTGATCGACGGCCAGGACATCGCGGGCGTGCAGCAGAACAGCCTGCGCGCCGCGATCGGCATGGTCACGCAGGACACGTCGCTGCTGCACCGCTCGGTACGCGACAACATCGACTACGGGCGGCCCGACGCCACGGACGAGCAGATGATCGCGGCCGCGGCGCGCGCCGAGGCACAAGACTTTATCCAGGGCCTTACCGATTCGAAGGGCCGGCGCGGATACGATGCGCACGTGGGCGAACGTGGCGTGAAGCTCTCCGGTGGCCAGCGTCAGCGCATCGCGATCGCGCGCGTGATGCTGAAAGACGCGCGGATCCTGCTGCTCGATGAAGCCACCAGCGCGCTCGACAGCGAGGTCGAGGCCGCGATCCAGCAAAGCCTCTATCGCCTGATGGAGGGCAAGACGGTCGTGGCCATTGCACACCGCCTCTCCACCATCGCCGCGATGGATCGCCTGGTCGTGATGGACAAGGGACGCATCGTCGAGGAAGGCGACCACAAGTCGCTGCTCGCGCGCGGCGGCCTTTATGCGCGGCTCTGGGAGCACCAGAGCGGCGGATTCCTCGGCGACGAGGCGGACGACGAGGACAACGAGCTCGAGCCTCGGACGTCGCGGCGGGCCGTGGGACCATAGCTGGGGAATCCTTGGCGAAAAACACTGCAGTTGACCGCTTTGTCACCGTCATTCGACTGACTGCGTTACCGTTGGTCATCTAGCATCTGGCACCCCGATGATTTCGTCCGGAGAACGGGACATGACGATTCACAGAATTCTCAGGTTCGCGGGCATCGCGGCCCTCGCCGCGTCGACACTGCTGGCGACGGCAGCGGTGCGCGCCGAATCGACCTTGCTCAACGTCTCGTACGACCCGACCCGCGAGCTCTACGACGACTACAACAAGGCATTCAAGCAGTACTGGAAGCAGAAGTCGGGCCAGGACCTGGCGATCCGCCAGTCGCATGGAGGCTCCGGCAAGCAGGCGCGCACGGTGATCGACGGTCTGCCGGCCGACGTGGTCACGCTGGCGCTCGCCTACGACATCGACTCGATTGCGACCAAGGGCAAGCTGCTGCCCGCGAACTGGCAGACGCGGCTGCCCAACAACAGCTCTCCGTACGCGTCGACCATCGTGTTCCTGGTGCGCAAGGGCAACCCCAAGGGCATCCGGGACTGGGGCGACCTCGTGAAGCCGGGCGTATCGGTGATAACCCCCAACCCCAAGACCTCGGGCGGCGCGCGCTGGAATTACCTCGCCGCCTGGGCCTGGGCGCTGAAGCAGCCCGGCGGCAGCCC
>Ga0315273_10004903_pt1 | contig 16487 bp, 10 predicted proteins | sample YL17G02_0_MG_FD_205753 | JGI IMG/M metagenome (GOLD analysis project Ga0315273, IMG submission 205753) | Sediment microbial communities from Yellowstone Lake, YNP, Wyoming, USA - YL17G02_0 | ecosystem: Environmental > Aquatic > Freshwater > Lake > Sediment | place: USA: Wyoming | collected... | reverse complement strand
CCTTCCGCAAGTCAGGGTTTCGCGATCTCGCACGCAACGCACGGCGACATGTAGCACATCATGTCGTCGAACTGTTCCTTGTCGAGGCACGGAGGGCGGAGGTTCTGGCACCCGCCGCAGACGGCCTTGTCCGGCTCGGTGTAGGTGCAGCGGAGCTGGCACGCCGGGCAGACGTACATGCAGCCGCCGCACAGGCGGCAGTTCTCCGACTTGACGTCGAAAGGCGTGCCGATCTTCCGGTGCGCGCCGCGGCCACTGAAGCCGATCGCCTTGGCCATCATCTGCTCTTCGCACATCCGGACGCAGAGTCCGCACAGGATGCAGTCCTCGTGCTCCTGCCTGAACCGCTGCTGGTTCACGCCGTGCGCGGAGGCGAGGTCCTGGATGACCTTGGACTGCGGGCAGCTCGCCAGCAGCAGTTCGATGACCATCCGACGCGCCCTGATGACCCGTGACGAGGCGGTCCGGACGACGAGTCCCTCTTCGACCGGGTACGTGCACGAGGACACGAGGCGGGCCTTCGGTCCCTGCCCGATCTCGACGAGGCAGAGACGGCAGGCCCCGTAGGGACGGAGGCCCTCCATGTGACACAGCGTGGGAATCGGAAAGCCGAGGAACTGTGCCGCCTCGAGCACGGTCGTTCCCTCGTCCACGGAGAGCGGCAACCCGTTGATGGCGATCTGGACCATGACCTCTTCCCCTCTCGCGCTAGCAGTCCGTGGTGAAAGTCGCGCACGGGCTGCTAGTAGGGACGAAACAACGGATCCAGAATCGGAAAGTGCTGAATTCCTGAGGAAAACCGCTCAGGGATCTTGCTCTTTCCGTTGTTTCGTCTTCCTAGCATGCCGTGCAGGCCTTCATCACGGCCTGCTAGGAGCGTGTCCGAGTCATCACCGACACGCTCCCAGTAAGGCCGACTTCGTCGGCGGCGATGCAGAACCCGTTAGGAAATCCCGCGCACGGCGTCCGCATCCGCACGTCAGGACGCGCCTGCGACCACCTCGCCTCGTTCGATCCCCGCGGCCGGCGCGTCCCTGGCGGTCAGGTCGCACCTCATGCACCGCGCGGCCTCGGCCATCGCGAGTTCCCGCGTGTAGCCCAGCTCGACCTCGCGGAAGTCGCCCCTCCGGGACTCCGGGTCGGATGCGGGCATCGCCGCCTGCAGTCGCACCGTCGCCTCGTCGTCCACATCCATCACGTCGACGGGGATCTCGATGAGGTCCTCGTCTGCCGGCACCCAGGGCGGCTCGCCGGCCGCCTCGCGGATCGCGGCGTCGATGCTGCGGGCCACCCGCTGACCGGCGCGGATCGCGTCGATCACCATGGCTGGACCTGTCACCGCGTCCCCGCCGGCCCACACCTTGGGGTTGGCCGTGCGCAGGCTCCGGTCGACCTCCACGGTGATCCCGCGCGTCCGCACGCCCGCGGCGTCGAGGCCGTCGAGCGCCGGGGCCTGGCCGACCGCCGAGAGCACGGTATCGACCGCGACGGTGAATTCCGATCCCTCGACGGCCACCGGCCGCTTGCGGCCGGAACGGTCGAATCCGCGCAGTTCCATCCGCCGCATCTGCAGGCCGCCAACCCCGCCGTTTTCCGCGATCACCGCGGCGGGGGCCACCAGCTCGACGATCCCGATCCCCTCTTGTTCCGCCGCGTGGATCTCGGCCTTCTGGGCCGGCATGTCCGCCCGCGTTCGGCGGTAATAGATGGTCACCGACTCGGCCCCAAGCCGCTTTGCGGTGCGCGCCGCATCGACCGCAGAGTTGCCACCGCCGACGACCGCGACGTGCCTTCCGGTTGGCGCGTCGCCGGTGGTGTTGTAGGCGCGCAGCCACTCCACCGCGCCATGGACACCGGGGAGCTCGTCGCCGGGGACGCCGAGCGGAAGGCTCTTGTGGGCCCCCACCGCGACGAAGATGGCGTCGAAGTCGTGCTCGAGCGCGGCGAACGTGATGTCACGGCCGACGCGCGTGCTTGTGCGCAGCTCGATCCCGGTCGCCAGAATCCGGGCGATCTCCTCGTCGAGGATGGGCCGGGGCAGCCGGTACGCGGGGATCCCGTAGCGAAGCATGCCTCCAGCCTCGGGCAGTTCCTCGAACACGGTCACGCCGTAGCCGCGCCTGTGCAGCTCCAGCGCCGCCGTGAGCCCCGCCGGGCCGGCGCCGACCACCGCCGCACGCTCCTGCCGTGTCGTCAGCAGCGGTTCCACCGGCGGCCTGCTCGCGCGGTCCGAGATGAACCGCTTGAGATGCATGATGGCGACCGCCCCATCCAGCTGCGACCGCCGGCACTTGATCTGGCACTCGTGCCCACAGACGCGGCCGCAGATCGCCGGGAACGGATTCGTGCGCACGAGCACCCTGTAGGCGTCGTCGAGGCGGCCGGCCCGCACCAGCGCGATGTACGCCGGGATGTCCATCCCGACCGGGCAGGCGTGCTGGCAGGGGCTCTTGAAGAGCGCCGTGCAGACCGAGGCCGGGCACCGCTTGTCGAGGATGTGCGCCTCGTACTCGTCGTGGAAGTAGCGCAGCGTCGACAGTACCGGGTTCGACGCTGTCTGCCCCAGGCCGCACATCGAGGCGTCCTTGACCACCAGGGCCAGCTCCTCCAGCAGCTCGAGGTGCGCGGGTGTGCCCTTGCCCGTCGTGATGTCGTCCAGAATCTCGTGCATCCGCTGCGTACCCTTGCGGCACGAGAAGCACTTCCCGCAGGACTCGTCCTTGAGGAAGTTCATGTAGTACTTGGCGACATCGACCATGCACGTGTTCTCGTCCATCACGATCATGCCGCCCGAACCCATGATCGAACCGGCTTCGGCCAGGCTGTCGTAGTCGATGGGCAGGTCGAAGCGATGGACGGGGATGCAGCCACCGGACGGTCCACCGGTCTGGACGGCCTTGACCCTGGCCTCGCCGGACGGTCCGCCGCCGATGTCGTGGACGATCTCGCCGATCGTGATCCCCATCGGGACCTCGACGAGACCGGTGTTCCTGACCTTGCCGACCAGGCTGAACACCTTCGTCCCGGAGTTGCCCTTGGTTCCGACGCGAGAGAACTCGCCGGCCCCGAGCCTGACGATGACGGGGATGTTGGCCCAGGTCTCGACGTTGTTGATCGCCGTGGGCCGGCCGGCGATGCCCTTCTGGACCGGAAACGGCGGCCTTTGCCGCGGCTCTCCCATCTTCCCTTCGATCGATCGGATCAGGGCCGTCTCCTCGCCGCAGACGAACGCGCCTGCCCCACGCACGATGCTGATGTCGAACGAGAGCCCGGTGCCCAGGATGTTCTCGCCGAGCAACCTGAGGTCCCGCGCCTGTCGAAGGGCGATCGTCAGGTGCTTGATCGCCAGCGGATACTCACTGCGCACGTACACGATTCCCTCGGTGGCTCCGGTGGCGTACGCGCCGATGATCATCCCCTCGATGATGCTGTGGGGGTTGCCCTCGAGGATGCCCTCGTCCATGTAGGCCCCGGGGTCTCCCTCGTCGGCGTTGCAGACGAGGAACTTGCCTCCCGCCCCGGCCTGCTTGGCCAGCAACTGCCATTTCACGCCCGTCGAAAACCCGGCCCCGCCCCGGCCCCGCAGCCCCGACTCCTGCACCTCCCGCAACACCCATTCGGGGTCGCCGACGGTGAGGACCTTCTCGAGCCCCTCGTACCCCCGTTCCGCGATGTAGTCGTACACGCGGATCGGATCGATCTTCTGGTTGGCTCCGAGGATGGTACGCTGCTGGCGCTTGAAGAACGGGATGTCGTCGAAGCTGTGATACCTCTGGCCGCTGGCAGGATCACGATAGAGCAACTCCTCCACGTACTCGCCGGCCAACGCGGCGCGAATGACCCTGGGAACGTCATCGAGCGCGAGATGCACGTAGAACGCGCCCTGCGGTTCCGTGATGATGGACGGCGCCATCTCGCAGAACCCGTGGCACCCGGTGACGCGAAGGCCGACCGCGTCGAGCAGGTTCTCCTGCAGGATGAACTTCTTGGCGACGCGGATGATGTCGCTCGACCCGCTCGCCTGGCAGGCCGTGCCGGCGCAGACGACGATCCGTGGCCGGGTGCGGTTGGCGTCGTGGCAGAGCAGGCTTCGCAGGTGTTTCAGGCTGTCGATCGAGAAGAGCATCATGCCGCTACCTCGGCGAGTCCGGGACGGAGTGCGTGCAAGGCCCGCACGGGTCCGAAGGAGCCAATGACACCGAGCGGATCAGAACAGGTCGAGCATGTGGCTGTTGGAGCCGATGCACCCCAGCCGCGAGCAGATCCGCACGGCCCCGCCCCCCTGCACGATCATCGAGACCATCGGCGCCTCGCAGTTGGTGCACGTCCAGGAACTGACCAGCGCGACGTGGCAGTGGGGACAGAAGAAATCGACCACCGAATCGACCGGGATCGCGTGCTCGGCAAACACGTTGTACCGCCCCCACAGTGACGACAGCCTCAGCCAGCCGTGCTTGTCGCCGAAGGCGGCCGTGACGCGGATCGACGGGTGACCCTCGATGGCGAACGTCTGGTCCATCAGGCTGTGGTTGCAGCGGGGGCAGCTGACCTCGATCCGGAACACCCGCGGATCCCGTCCGCCAGTGCCGCAGTCGAACCCCCGTCGGGCCTCGTCCAGCACGTGTCTGACCTTGGACCGCCTCATCTTCGAGAAGTAGTGCCCGTCGACGACGGCGACCGGCCCCAGCGCGCACGCGCCGAGACAGTTGACCCTCTTCAGCGTGAACTCGCGATCTCGAGTGGTGCCGCCCACCTTGACGTCAAGTTGTCGCTCGAATTCCTCAGCGACCGTTGGAGCTCCGCGGACGTGACACGCCGTGCCGAGACACGCGGAGATGAGATGCCGGCCCCTGGGTTCGAGGGTGAACCCGTGATAGAAGTTTGCGACGCTCCAGATGTCGACGAGAGGGCGCTTCGTCTCGTCCGCGACGATGCGCAGGGCCGTTCCGGGGAGGTAGCCGTACTCGGACTGGATCTCTCCGAGGATGGCGATGACCGCGCCCCGCCCAGGAGCGTGCTTGCCGACGATGGTCCGGATCCGTTCCAGGTCGACATCGGCCCCTCCGGAGTGGGCCTCCTGCCGCAAGTCAATCATCGGGCACCCTCCCTAGGAGCGCGTCCGAGTAATGCCCGACACGCTCCTAGCATTGCCGGCTACGCCGGCGGGGACCGTCGAATCCTCAGGAAATCTCGCGCGAAGCGCGATTACCAGAAGCCCGCCGGGGAATGTTCGGACGGGCTCCCAGCGAAGCGTCGCCTCAAACCGCCCAGCACGACGTCGGTTCACCTCGCTTCGTTGGGAGCCTTGTTAGCTGGCCCCGCGAAGCGCGGGGCAACGACATCTTCCAGGGCCACCGTCAGTCCGGCGGTGAGCCCCGCAGGGGCCTAAGACAGATTCCAGGGCGGTCGCGTGAAACTTGCTTCAATCGTCACGACTCCAGCCCTGGAAGATGTCTAGTCGTACTCCTCGCAGTGCCAGACGCCACCCTCCTGCGCGGGGAACCCGCAGTCCCGCAGGTGTTCGCAGTTCACGCACAGACCGATGCGGGCAGCCGAGCGAATGGCGTCCATGTCCTGCCCGGCCCGGTCTTCCGTCGTGGCCTCGCACTGCGTCACCTCGACCCGGTCGTCGAACTCCTCGCAGTGGAACACCGGCCCCTGCCAGGCCACCCGCCCCGTGCAGATGTCAACGGAGTTGCAGGTGGCGCAAATGCCGAGGATTCTGACCGAACGCGGCCCGGCACTTGCGGTGTCCGGCTCTCGTGAAAAGTCGATCCTTCGCGACTCCGCTGGTACGGCAATCATGACTACCTCCAGCGTGCCTCAACGGGGCACCGGCACATCGTGGAGGCAAGGAGCATGCCTTCGGTTCGTCGGGCAGCTGTTCCAGGCCAGGCGCGTGTCCGAGTAATGCCAACACGCTCCTGGTATTGCCGGCTGCGCCGGCGGAGACCGTAGGATTCTTAGGAAATCTCGCGCGAAGCGCGAAGACTAGGAGCCCGTCGGGGAATACTCGGACGGGCTCCTAGCGGGGTATCAGGCGTGTTCGGGCGGATCCGCCGCTGCGGATGCCACCGCCGGGCGGGGAGTTTCTGGCCAGTGGGGAGAGACGCCCCACCCGGGCCCGGCTAGCAGCCCGTGGTGGAAGTCGCGCGCGGGCTGCCAGCGAAGCGTCGCCTCAAACCGCCGAGTGATGCGCGGTGGCACGACGCATCCCTCGCGAGCCAGTCGGCGGACCTCCCCGCCTCCGCGCGGTCTGGTCGCGAACCGCGCTACGGCGAGGTCTCGCCGTAGTTGAACGAAGGCGGACAATGGCTCGCTACGGGACACGCCGTGCCGCCGCGTCATAGGCGCGCAACCGCGGAGCGGCCGTCGAGCCGAGTTGAGCGGTCAAAGCTGTCAGATCCCGAAGGGGCCCTAAGACGGATTGAAGGGCGGTCCTGGAAACTTGACTCATTTGCACCGACTTCGGCCCTTCAAGACGTCTAGGGCTTGAGTTTCTCGCGGAGGGTCTTCCGATCGATGCCGAGGATGCTGGCGGCCGTGGTCTTGTTGCCGCCGACACTGGCGAGGACGTTTCGAATGTACTCGGCCTCCACCTCGGCGAGGGTGCGGCCGAAACCCGATCGCCCGAGATCGATGCACCGCATCAGTGACGGCAGGTCGGGCGCACCGATGACGTCTCCATCCGTCATGAACACGAGACGCTGGATCACGTTCTCGAGCTCGCGGACGTTGCCCGGCCAGTGGTAGCTCCTGAGGAGCCTGAGCGCCTCATCGGTGAACCGCGGAACGGGACGGTCGGCGTCAGCGGCGTATTTCGCGCTGAAGTGATTGATCAGGTGGAGGAGGTCGTCGCCCCGCTCGCGCAACGGCGGGAGGTCGATTGCGATGACGTTGAGCCGGTAGTAGAGATCTTCGCGAAACGTGCCACGGGCCACCAGCGAGGGGAGATCCTTGTTGGTGGCAGCCAGGATGCGAACGTCCACGGTCCGCGGGCGGGTGGCGCCGACCATGCAAACCTCCTTCTCCTGGAGGACCCGCAGCAGCTTGACCTGCATGGCGCTACTCATCTCGCTCACTTCATCGAGGAAGATCGTCCCACCATCCGCCGTCTGAAAAAAGCCGGCCCGCGTCTCGCTGGCGCCGGTAAACGCCCCCCTGACGTGGCCGAACAGGGCGCTCTCGAGCAGCGTCTCCGGGATCCCCCCGCAGTTGACCGCGACAAACTGCGAGGCCGCCCGTGGGCCGCCGTAGTGGATCGCCCGGGCGACCAGTTCCTTGCCGGTGCCGCTCTCGCCGGAGACGACCACCGTTGCCGTGGTCCGCGCAGCCTTGGCGGCCCGCTCGTAGACTCTGGTCATCACCTCCGACTCGCCGATGAACCCCTTCGGGGCGTCCGGTGTCCTCACAGCCCTGGGCCTGGCCGCCCGCCGGAGGCGCAGCGTCTGCAGCGCACGCTCCACGGCCGCCAGCAACTCCTCTTCCGTGAACGGCTTGCTCAGGTACTCTTCCGCCCCGCTCTTCACGGCTTCCACCGCGCCTTCGACGGTGGCGTAGCCGGTCATGATCATGGCTTCCGTGTCCGCGAAGTTCTGACGGACGTGACGCACCAGCTCGAGCCCGCTGGCGCCTGGCATCTTGAGGTCGGTGACGACCAGGTCGATCGGGATGGACGCGAGCACCCCCATCGCCTGCGCGGCACTGGACGCCGTGTAGACTCGAAACCCCTTCGCGACCAGGTTCCGCTCGACGACCTCGGTCGTCGCGGTTGAATCGTCGACGACCAGGATCGACTCGCTCTCCGGAGAACGGCTCATGGCAGATCACTCCCGAGCTGGTTGGGCACGGCGCGGACCGGAAAGCGGACCTCGAACCTGGAGCCGCGCCCGACCTCGCTGTGTACCCGGATCGTGCCCCCGTGGGCCGTGACAATCCCGTCTACCACCGACAGGCCGAGGCCGGTTCCCTGGTCCGCATCCTTGGTCGTGAAGAACGGCAGGAAGATCTTCTCCACGACCTGCTCGCTCATCCCGATGCCGGTGTCCTCGACGACGAGCGCGACGACGTCCTCCCCGCCGCTGGTCTGGATCGTCAGCGTGCCGCCGTCCGGCATCGCCTGCACCGCGTTCACGACCAGGTTGACCAGTGCCTGGAGGATCTGGCCCTCGTCGGCCATGATCGGCCTCAGGTTCGAATCCAGATCTTCGACGATCCTGATGCCCTGCCTGGCGCAGCGCGACCTCAGGAACGCGAGCCCTTCATCGATGACCCGGTTCAGACTGGTGGCCGTCAGTTCCGGCGGCATCTGCCGCGAGAAGAGCCTCAGCTTGTTGACGATCTTGCGCGAGTACAGGCTGGCGTCCACGATCTTCCCGAGGTCCCGCTGCACCGCGTCGGACAGCTCGCCGGCCTTCTGCGCGAGCTCGGCGAAGCCGAGGATCGCGGCAAGCGGCTCGTTCAGTTCGTGGGCCACACCCGCGGCAAGCTGGCCGAGCGTGGCGAGGCGGTCGGCGTGGCGCAGGTGATTCTCGAGCCGAGCGGCAGCCTCGCCGGCCTCGCGCCGGTCGACGATGGCCGAGACCTCCCTGGCCAGCCCGTCGATGAGATGACGCTCTTCCTGGAGGAAAGGGCCCTCATGGTCCGGCGGGCGCTCCTCGAGGTAGACAACCTCGATTCGCCCTCGGGGCCTGCCGTCCACGACGATCGCCGCCGCCTGTTGCCACGGCGTCTCTCGGAAACCGCGCGTGGAGCAGACCTCCCCGTCGAACTCCAGGCGCGCGGCGGCGATCTCCGGATACTGCCAGGCCGGCGGGATCAGGTCGGCGACGCCGCGCAGCGCCGCCTGCAGGGAGACGCCCGGCTGCTCCGCGAGACGCACCACCGCGTAGAGGCAGCCCAGCTCCTTGACCCGTTCCTGCAGCTTGGCCTGCGTGCTTCGGCAGGTCAGAGCCAGCACGAGGGTCTGTGCCACGACTGCGTAGAACTCCTCGTCCTCCCTGGAAAACGCGTTCGTCTTCCTACTCTTCAACTGAAGGAAGCCGATGTCCTCGGCCTCCCCCACGAGCGGGACGAGAATGGAGGAAGGAAACTCGGGGTACGGGCCCGGGGCGACCGGGCGCACGTCATCCGCCGCCGGCCCACCGCCGGCAGGACCCTGGCCGGCGTCTCCAGCGAGAAACGACGCCGCTCCGAGACGGGCGTCACCGGCGCCTTCGCGGTTTGCCAGGATGCCGGCGAACGGTCGCATGACGGACTGGCGATCCTGGGTTCCCACCACGACGCCCTGGTCGGGAGCCACGATGTTGACGTGGCTGACCTCCCAGCGCAGATCTCCGGGGGCCTCGGCGAAGACTTCGCAATGAAAGAAGCCGGTGCCCTTCTTGAGCCACCATTCGATCGCGTCGGAGCCCGATGTGTCCAGCAGCACGCCGGACACCTCTCTGAGCCACTGGATCTCGGAACCGCCGGCGCGGGAGTGGTGCAGGATGGTGCGAGAGAGTCCGCAGAACTGCTTCAGCAGCCACCAGCCGCCGCCGTCCGACGATCGGGCGGGAGTCGTGCCCAAGGTGAATCTCCAGGAGTCTGACCGGTCCGCGGATAGATCCCTCTCGCAGAGCAAGATGTACACCGCCGGGCGGCCGTGTCAAGGCCCACGACACCCACCTCGACCGCTTCGTCGTCATCAGGGTGCTTCCGCCCGACAACGTCGGGGACCCCGGGCGCAAGCGGCGGTTCGTGCAGGAGGCCAACGCGGCCTCGGCGCTCAACCATCCGGGAAGTACCTGTTCCTGAACAACCTGACGTGGATGCAGGCGCGGTTCCTCGAGGAGCTGAGACGGGAAGATCCCCAGCAAGTTGACCGATCGCCGTGGCCGTGAACATCTTGCCCATCGACCCGATCGTGAACCGTGTCGAGGGAGTGATGCGCGTCTTCCTGGCGCGATCCGCATAGCCCGCTGCGCCGACCGCAATGGGTTGCGAGCCCCGGGCGGCGAGCACGATGCCGGAGAACAATCCCCGGGACCCGAGTTCCGCCACCGAGGTTTCGATCGCCCGCTTCACAGCGGCGTCGCTGAGGTCCTGCACCCGCTGAACGGTTGGAGGCTGTGCGAGTAGAGACACCGCAGCCAGTGCGGCCAGGATTGCGCCAGCCAGGACTCGACGTGGGTTGAGGAGCTTCATGAGAGCCTGTTTGCGCCGACACCTGGTCTTGTGACGGCCGGCGGCCGTGGCCCCCGGCTCGCTCGCTGCCATCTCCAAAGCGCCTGGAGTCCCTGTCGCCACCCTGTTCTCCAGGGAGTAACGGACCCTCCGCGTGACCCACCCTGTCACGAATCCGTAACAACATCGGGCGGAACGCTGGGCCCGGCCCGGTGCAGGCGCCTCAATGACGCGCACGGTGTATCATGGCGCCGCAGCCCCCGCTCGACGCCGCTGTGAACCCCGGCCTTCAGGCGCCCTTGGCATGTCCTTCGGACACACAGCATGAGCAAGCTCGAAGCCCTCACGCCAAACGCCGCCGTCCGCGGCATCCTCCCGGACGGCCTCGTCACGGTCGTCACCGTCCAGTGGTTCGGCTCGGAGGCTCTGGAGCTGACCTACAAGACAACCGCGGGCAAGGTGGCGAACCAGCTGCTCTATCGCGACGACGAGGCGCACCTGGAAGTCGTCGAGGAGGGCCGTCCCTGGAGCTTCGACGGCGATGGAAGCCTGTTCCGGCTGGTGTCCGAGGCGCTGCGGATCCGGTTGGCGCACCTGTTCGACCCCGTCCTGGCCGTCCACACGTCTGTCGTTGAGCCGCTGCCGCACCAGATTACGGCCGTCTACGAGGCGATGCTGCCTCGCCAGCCGCTCCGCTTCCTCTTAGCAGACGACCCGGGCGCCGGCAAGACGATCATGGCGGGCCTGTTGATCAAGGAGTTGATCGTCCGCGGCGACCTGCAACGCTGCCTCATTGTCTGCCCTGGCAGCCTCGCCGAACAGTGGCAGGACGAACTCTACCGGAGGTTCCACCTCCCGTTCGAGATCCTGACCAACGACAAGCTCGAGGCGGCCCGCACCGGGAACTGGTTCCTCGAGACCAACCTGGTGATCGCCCGCCTGGACAAGCTGTCGCGCAACGAAGACGTGCAGGAGAAGCTGAAGGCGCCCGACTGCCGCTGGGATGTCATCGTGTGCGACGAGGCGCACAAGATGTCCGCCACGGTGTTCGGCGGCGAAATCAAGTACACGAAACGCTACCGCCTCGGGCAGCTCCTCTCCACCCTCACACGCCATTTCCTCCTGATGACCGCGACGCCGCACAACGGGAAGGAGGAGGATTTCCAGCTGTTCATGGCGCTGCTCGATGGCGACCGTTTTGAGGGGCGTTTCAGGGACGGCGTGCATTCTGCGGACGTCTCTGACCTCATGCGGCGGATGGTCAAGGAGGGCCTGCTCAAGTTCGACGGCACGCCGCTGTTCCCCGAGCGCATCGCCTACACCGTCCCGTACCGGCTCTCCGACGCCGAGGCGCATCTGTACAAGGACGTGACCAACTACGTCCGCGAGGAGTTCAACCGGGCCGAGGCGCTGCAGAACGACAAGCGCGCGGGCACCGTGGGATTCGCGCTCACGATCCTGCAACGCCGCCTGGCCTCCTCACCGGAAGCGATCTACCAGTCGCTCCGACGCCGGCGTGAGCGGCTCGATCAACGGCTGCGCGAGCTGGAGCTGCTTCAGCGCGCCGCCGCGTCGGTGACCCCGCTTCCACCCAACATCGAGCCGACGTTGACCCCGGAGGACGTCGAGGACTTGGAGGACGCGCCCGACAACGAGGTGGCGGAAGTCGAGGAGGAGATCCTCGATCAGGCGACGGCGGCGCGGACGATCGCGGAGCTGCGCGCCGAGATCGACACACTCCAGCGCCTCGAAGTTCTGGCCCTGTCGGTCCGGCGCAGCGGCGAGGATCGCAAGTGGTGCGAGCTGGCGAGTCTGCTGGGGGAGATCTTCACCCCGGCGGCGATTGCCAATCGCGAGGCCGCAGGCGCCGCGTTGCACGACGACGCCGGCGCTCCCAGGCCCGTGCCGTCCCCGCGACAGAAGCTGGTCCTCTTCACCGAACACCGCGATACGCTCAACTACCTGGAGGGGCGCATCAGCACGCTCCTCGGCCGCCGCGAGGCCATCGTTACGATCCACGGCGGCATGGGCCGCGAAGACCGGATGAAGGCCCAGGAATCCTTCAGGCACGACCCGGACGTGCAGGTCCTCCTGGCGACCGATGCCGCAGGCGAGGGGATCAACCTGCAGCGTGCCCACCTGATGGTCAACTACGACCTGCCGTGGAACCCGAATCGGCTGGAGCAGCGGTTCGGCCGTATCCACCGCATTGGCCAGACCGAGGTGTGTCACCTCTGGAACCTCGTGGCCGAGGAAACGCGCGAAGGCGATGTGTACCGACGGCTCCTCGAAAAGCTCGAACAGGCCCGGCAGGCCCTCGGCGGCCAGGTGTTCGACGTCCTCGGAAGGCTCCAGTTCGAAGGGCGTGCGCTGCGCGATCTGCTGATCGAGGCGATTCGGTACGGCGACCAGCCGGAGGTCCGTGCGCGCCTGACGCGGGTGGTCGAACATGCACTCGATCGCGGTCACCTTCAGAGCCTGCTCGAAGAACGGGCGCTGGCCCACGACGCCATGGACGCGAGCCAGGTCCAGCGTGTCCGGGAGGACATGGAGCGCGCCGACGCACGCAGGCTGCAGCCGCACTACATCGAGTCGTTCTTCCGAGCCGCCTTCCAGGCGCTGGGGGGGACGGTCAAGCAGCGCGAGCCACGCCGCTACGAGGTGACGCACGTGCCGGCGAGCGTCAGGAACCGGGACCGGCTGATCGGCACCGGCGAGCCGGTCCTGCCGCGCTACGAACGGATCGCCTTCGAAAAGTCCCTGGTGGCGCCACAGGGACAACCGCTCGCAGCCTTCGTCTGTCCCGGGCACCCACTGCTCGACTCCGTCCTCGATCTCACCCTCGAGCGCCACCGCGACCTGCTCAAGCGGGGCGCCGTGCTGGTGGACGAGCGCGATCCCGGCACCCAGCCGCGCGTGCTCTTTTACCTCGAGCACGGGATCCAGAACGCGACGCCGACGCGCGCCGGCGAACGCCGCACCATCTCGCAGCGGATGCTCTACGTGGAACTCCAGTCCGACGGCACCGCTCGGAACGTCCACTACGCACCGTACCTCGACTACCGGCCGCTGACCGATGCCGACCCCACCGTCGCGGCGCTCCTCGCACGCGACGAATGTCGGTGGATCACCAGGGAACTCGAGCAGAAGGCGCAAGGCTACGGCGTCGCACACATGGTGCCGGAGCATCTGTCCGAGGTGCGAAGCGCAAGACTCGGGTTGATCGCGAGGACCGAGGCGGCCGTGAAGGAGCGGCTGACCAAGGAGATCACCTACTGGGACCACCGCGCCGAGCAGTTGAAGCTGCAGGAGCAGGCGGGAAAGCCCAATGCGAAGCTCAACTCGGGCGAGGCGAGGAAGCGCGCCGATGGGCTCCAGGCGCGGCTGCAGAAGCGGTTGGAGGACTTGAAGCTCGAGGCGCAGATCTCCCCGCTGCCGCCCGTGGTGCTTGGCGGCGTGCTGGTCGTCCCCGCTGGCCTCCTTGCAGCGATGACCGGTCGTGGGGAACCACCCGCGACCGTCCCCGTGGACACCCAGGCCAGTGCCGCCCGCGCCCGGGCCATCGTCATGGACGTCGAGCGTCGCCTGGGCTTCGACCCGACCGACCGCGAAGTGGAGAAGCTCGGGTACGATGTCGAGAGCCGGGTTCCCGGAACGGGGAAGCTGCGGTTCATCGAGGTGAAGGGCCGGGCCGAGTCTGCCGCGACGGTCACCGTGACGCGCAACGAGATTCTCTACTCGCTGAACAAGCCAGAGGACTTCATCCTGGCCATCGTCGAGTTCCGCCAGGACGGCACCCACGAGCTGCACTACGTGCGGGAGCCATTCCGCCGGGAACCTGATTTCGGGGTGACGAGCGTGAACTACGACTTCCGCGAGTTGCTGGTTCGGGCGGAGGCACCACGGTGACCGCGACCTCGGCCTGGTGATCGCGTTCGGCCCGGCAGCCAGGGAGGGGGAGGACCGTTCCCCCAACGTGCTGGAGGACAAGCCGTATTCGACACATAATCGTCCGATGAAACCGGGTAATCGTCAGGTGCCGGTGCGGGATCGGCCGAGATGAACGATCCTGCCGTCATTGGGGTGTTCGCATGGCTGTGAACCTTACAGACACGGAGATCGCTGTCTTGATTGCGGAGGCGAAGCCCCTGCCAAACGACTACCGACAACGGGTTCAGACAAAACCAAAGCGCGGGCACCGTGAGCGCGAACTGGACGTGATGGGTGCGAATGGCAGCGAGTTCCGCCTGATTCTACGGGAGTCGTCGTTCAACCCGCTTGATTTCTCGGTCATCCTGGCTTGGCTACCTCCGCAGTCGAGAAGTCCGTTCCGGCTGTGCAGGTACAACGGGAAGAGTCATGAGCATACGAATGCTCTGGAGTCGCAGACGTTCTATGAATTCCATCTGCACCGGGCAACTGAACGCTACCAGCAATCGGGGCAACGCGAAGATTCGTTTGCGGAGCCGACTACTCGCTACCAGGATTTCCCTGGGGCGCTGCGGTGCCTGATCCACGACTGCTGCCTTCAACTGCCCGCCGACGCTCAGTCCGGACTCTTTGATACGGAAGGCGCGCTATGACTGCCGAGACCATCGAAATCGACTTCCGTCGCAAGGTCGGTGCAAGCGTGCGACTCGCGAACGAGGGTGTGAATCGCTACCGTGTGTTCACACCGTTCCTCTTCGAGGATGGCGATCACCTGGCCGTCGTCCTCAAACACGAGAACAATCGCTGGGTCCTCAGTGACGAGGGCCACACGTACATGCACCTGACCTATGACCTCGAGGAGAAAGATCTCCAGCGGGGGAATCGCCAGAAGATCATCAGCAACGCCCTGTCGGTGTTTTCGGTGGAGGACCGAGACGGGGAACTCCGCTTGCTGATCCCCGAAGAGCAATTTGGCGACGGCCTGTTCAGTTTCATCCAGGCGCTCCTCAAGATCAGCGACGTCTCCTATTTGTCGCGCGAGCGCGTGAGGTCGACGTTCCTGGAGGACTTCCGCACTTTCATGGAAGCCGCGGTCCCGGACGACCGCCGGTCGTTCGATTGGCACGATCCGCAGCACGATCCCGAAGGCAATTACACCGTGGATTGCCGGCTCAACGGCATGCCGAAACCCATGATGGTGTTTGCACTTCCGAGCGACGACCGGGTGCGAGATGCCACCATTTCGTTGCTTCAGCTCGAACGATGGGGCACTCCGCACCGCTCGCTGGCCATCTTCGAAGACCAGGAAGAGGTCAACCGCAAGGTTCTCGCGCGGTTCAGCGACGTGTGCGAGAAGCTGTTCAGCAGCCTCGGGGCGAACAAGGACCGCATCGCCACATACCTGAGCGACGCGATGCACGGATGACAGTGCGCCCGAAGCTCACCGAGGTGGCCCTGCTTGGAGCCCGTCGCGGGTCTCGTTGGGTCAGCCAATGACGTCGATCTCGATACGGAGCCTATGGGTCATATGTGTAGGGTCATAAGGCAATAAACCATTTCTGTTGAATAGGTTATATGGACCGCTTGTCGGCGCCTGCCGGCACAAAGAGCCCACTGAGCTCATGTGCCGCCTGCCAGGCGTCGGGCCGGCAGACGAGTACCTGAGGCCGGACGGCTTCATCCGCAAACACCCCACGTCATGGGTCTGAACCGCATGGGCCAGAAGAAGAAGCTCATCGAAGTGGCTCTCCCGCTGGAGGCGATCAACAAGGCCAGCGCGCGCGAGAAGTCGATCCGGCACGGGCACCCGAGCACGCTGCACCTGTGGTGGGCGCGGCGACCGCTGGCGGCGGCGCGGGCGGTGATCTTCGCGCAGATGGTGGACGATCCTTCCGAGTACGTCGAGACGCTTCTACGGGACCCCAAACTCCGGAGCAAGGCTGAGACGACGCTCAAGGCGCGGAAGAAGCGCTGGGAAGAGGCCAGGAGTCTTGCCCGGAAGGCTCGCGAGGCGGGAATCGACGCGCCGGCGCCCGGTGAAGCGCCGACGATCGAGGAGGTGGCTGCCGAAAAGGAGCGCGACCGCCTCTTCCACATCATCGAGGCTCTCGTGCTGTGGGAGAACACCACCAACGAGACGGTGCTGCAGGCGGCACGCGACGAGATCTGGCAGAGCTGGCGGCGCGCCTGCGCCGAGAACGCCGACCATCCGCGGGCCAGGGAATTGTTCGACCGCAAGAAGCTGCCCGCCTTCCACGACCCCTTCGCCGGCGGCGGGGCGCTGCCGCTGGAGGCGCAGCGGCTCGGGCTCGAGAGCTACGCCAGCGACCTGAACCCGGTGGCGGTGCTGATCAACAAGGCGATGATCGAGATCCCGCCAAAGTTCGCCGGGC
>Ga0315273_10004902_pt1 | contig 16489 bp, 5 predicted proteins | sample YL17G02_0_MG_FD_205753 | JGI IMG/M metagenome (GOLD analysis project Ga0315273, IMG submission 205753) | Sediment microbial communities from Yellowstone Lake, YNP, Wyoming, USA - YL17G02_0 | ecosystem: Environmental > Aquatic > Freshwater > Lake > Sediment | place: USA: Wyoming | collected... | reverse complement strand
CCGTTGCCAGTTCCTCGTTGAGCGACTGCAATTCTTCCTTGGAGGTCTCCAGCTCCTCGTTGGTAGATTGCATTTCTTCGTTCACCGACTGCATCTCCTCGTTGGAGGACGTGAGCTGTTCGTTGGAACTCTCCAGTTCCTCTTGGGCAGTCTGGATGTATTCGTCCTTGGCCCGCAATTCCTGCTTGAGAGCCGCGATGAGCGCGTCGGCGGCTTTATCTGCACTGAGCCGTGTCGAAGCATCGGGGCCATCCGCCTCTGCGATGGAACGTACGGCGTCCTGCAGCGCCTGTTCGGGGTCGACGGGGGGCGCCTCCTCCAGCGTAACCAGATAGAGGGGCGTCTCAGAGGTTAAGGCAGGGCCTGTCGCCACCGGACGAACAGTCAGGTTGACCATGGTGGAGCTGCCGTTGGTTTTGACACGCAGGCCCGGGCAGCGCACGATCTCCTTTGTCCCCACAACTTTGTGCAGAGTCGTGGTTAGGTTGCTCCGCAGCCCTTCGCGGGCCATCTTCAGGATGTTGTTGATACCTGCCTCGCCCGGCACCGGTTCCAGATACATGCCGGTGCGGCCATGGAGGTAGAGGATGTCGCCCTGGCCGTTGACAAGCGCAGTGGCCGGGGCGACCTGCTTCAAGAGCGCCTGTTCGGTCAGCTCGCGCAGTGGCTGTGCTGGGGGGAATGTCTTCTTTCCGACTACCGGATGGAGCGCCGCATCCCTCGCCGTTAAGGGGGGAAGAAACTGGCCCAGAGTCACGCGCAGCGCGCCGTGAAAACCTTCTTTCCGCTGATATAGCTTCGATTTTCGGTCCAGCAATGCAAACAGATCAGCAAATTCACCAACGGTTTCAGAAGTGCCCAGGAAAAGCATGCCGCCCGGGTTCAGCGCGTAATGGAACAGGGGAATGATCTTCTTCTGCAAATCACCGCCCAAATAGATCAGGAGGTTGCGGCAACTGATGAGGTCGAGCTTGGAGAAGGGGGGATCCTTGATCATGTCCTGCTCGGAAAAGACCAGCATATCGCGGATGCTTTTGTGGATTCGGTACGCGCTGCCACCCGGCTCGACCGTAAAAAAGCGTGCCAGTCGTTCCGGCGTGAGGTGGGCGGCGATGCTGGCCGGATAAACGCCGGCGCGGGCAGTGACAATCGCCTGGCTGTCAATGTCGGTGGCGAATATCTGCACCGTGGTGACTTGTTTCTTCGACTCCATGCGTTCCTTCAGGAGAATGGCGAGGGAATAGGCCTCTTCGCCGGTGGAACATCCCGGCGACCAGATGCGGATCACGCCGCTCGCGGGCTTGCCGACAAAGAGCTTGGGGAGGATCTGTTCCTCGAGCACCTTGAATGCCTCGGGATCGCGGAAGAAATTGGTCACGCCGATCAACAGGTCGCGAAACAGCAACTCGGCTTCGGCCGGAGTCTGTTGCAGATATTTGCCGTACGCGTCCATCGTTTTGATTTGGTTAACGGCCAGGCGTCTTTCGATGCGACGATTGATGGTGGACGGCTTGTACTGGGAAAAGTCGTGGCCGGTCTGGTCGCGCAAGAGGATGAAGATCCTTTTCATCACGTTCTCAGTCCTGGACGCCGGGACGGATGCGACCCGGGGGATCTTGCCGAAGGTGTGACCGACATATGCGATGAGCCGGGCGGGCATCTCGGCTGGCGGCAGCTCTAAGTCCACCATGCCGGTGGCGATGGCGCTTCGTGGCATGCCGTCGTACTCGGTAGATTCAAGATTCTGCACCATTACCATGCCCCCCTCCCCCTTGACGGCCCGCACTCCTTGGGTGCCGTCGCTGCCGGTGCCGGAAAGGACGATGCAGATGGCCCGTTCGTGCTGGTCCTGGGCCAGGGAGCGAAAGAAGAAGTCAATCGGCAGGCGCTGGCCACGCGGCGCGGAGGGTTCCAGCAATTGCAGCGTGCCGTTCAGAAAAGCCATGTCGCGACCCGGCGGGATGATGTAGGCGCAGTTAGGCTGCACCGCCATCCCGTCCTCGACCTCGAAAACCTGCATGCGGGTGTAGCGCCGGATGAGGTCTGTAAGGATGCTCTTGTGGTCGGGGGCCAGGTGCTGCACGAGGACAAAGGCCATGTCGGGATCAACGTCGGCGGGCATACCGGAAAAGAAAGCCTCGAACGCCGCCAATCCTCCCGCCGAGGCGCCGATACCGACGATGGGAAATCCCGCAGCGTCCTTACTTGTGGTCTCTTGCACCTCAATTGCCTCGGAATGGAGCGACTCTTCCGCTTTCTTCTCTTTGACTCTGTTCTTCTTGGTCATCGTGGTCTCTTGCACCTCAATTGCCTTGAAACGGAGCGACTTTTTCGCTTCCTTCGCTTTGGCTCTTTCCTTTGTGGTCATCATTGTCTCCTAAACCGCCGATACATTGCTCGTACCCTGTCGAACTCCGTTATGCTCATCTCTCGGAGGCAGCACTTAGGCATACCGAACTGACGGATATTCGCCAGCATAGTAACCCGTATGTGTTGCGCCCCACCCTTAAGCAAATTACACTTGTAATCTATTTTGTTTTATCGGCAATTTGCCACAATTATTTGTCAAGAGCTCTTGCCCGGTAATCAGGTCAGTTGCACTGCGCCGAGAGAGAGTCTTCTCTCCGGCTATCGAAAATACGGGGTAAACGAAGTCGGGCGAGAACGGGATTGAGTATCTTGGAGCGACAATAGAAATACCGCCCGGTCGTCTGGTGCAAAAAGAAACGGCGCCGATGCGGATCGGCGCCGTAGTTATTATCGTGATGTATGTTACGCCCCGAACATCATTTCATCAACACCATTTTCTTGGTTTCGCTGAAGTCTCCGGCATCGAGGCGATAGAAATAGATACCGGTAGCGACCGCTTGTCCTTCCTGATCTGTGGCATCCCAGGTGACAGTCACGGAACCGACTCCGGCCGCGCCGGTATAGCGCTTGACAACTTGACCGCTGACGTTGATTACGCTGAGCGTCCAAGCGGTCGGTGTCGGCAACGAGAAGTTGATGGTCGTCGTCGGGTTGAACGGGTTCGGATAGTTCTGACCAATCGCGAAGTGTGACGGTACACTGGATTTCGTAGCGACCCGAGATACCAGCATATTGCCATAGTAATCGCTTGCTTCCAGGCGCACAATCTCGCAGGAGCCGGGGATGGTCAGCAAAGTGTTGACACCCGCAGGAATCACCGCCCCCTTCCGATTCGAATAGATGATGACGTTGGTTTGATCGCCTTCAGTCGTTGTCTGGACTTCCATATCGGCAAGAACAGGATCTCTCACGATTTCGGCCGCCGAATTTCCAGTAGTCTTGAGTTGCAAATAGAGGCCGCCGATTTGAGTCGAGCTTTCGACCTGTAGGGTGGTCGCACGGCCAGCTTCATTCATCGTGAAGTCAATCTGATCAGCATACGGAGACAGCTTCGGGATCGGCTCGGCGTCACCGGTGAGAATGCGAAGCAAGTAGACGAGATCGCCGACGGTCAATGTGCGGCCGTCGTTATTGACATCTGAGGCCGCCCTCTGCCCGGCAACGGAAATCGTGAAAACGGAGATTCCCCGGAGGAAGTAGTTGGTGTACAGTACTGCGTCCGCAACTTCGTTGGCAACGCCATTAAGATTCAAATCACCGCGCGCGTCGATCGAGTCGGAATCGATAATGCAGATCGAGCCATTGTGGAATTCGACACAACGCAACGGAATCATCTTGCTTCCGGCGAGGCATGCATCAGGCACACCGACACCGTCGAGACGATTAGATTCCGGGTAGCCGACCTCGTCAAACTCATCCCAGAGGATGGCTTCCGGGTTATACACGCTCCTGTCAACCAGCAGCGTATCGCCGCTGACCGACGAGATGCCGTTGTCGCCGCAGTCAAACCAGTAGAAGTTCAAAGGAAAGACCATTCCTTCAAAAGCGGCGTTCTGCGTGACAAGGAACGTCATATTCACGATCACACCGTTCGGCTCGAGTTGACTTGCGGGAGGATGGTAGGCGCCATTATTGGCGTCAGCAAGAGCTACCAATCTGACCAATCCTGAAGGACAACTGGAACCACAATTGCCGAATGGGCCAAGTCGATAAGTGAAATACTCCCATGCGTTGATTGCGGCTCCCAAGGATGCCGACACGAAGGTAAAGCCCGATGGGTCGTACTGTACCAGCAGGTCAAAGCCGCCGATCGGAACCATGCCTTCGGTGAGCGAGATCCTGACCGTAGTGAGCGATCCGATATTGATGCAGGGGGTTTGCTCAAGCGAGATGATCATACAGGCCGAATCGCAGCGATCGTATTTGACACTGTAGCTATAGACGCTCGTGGCAGTATCATTGCATTGGTTTACTCGGTGGAACGTGAATTCGTACGTCTTGGTGATATCCACCCTTGGCGAGAAACAGAGTTGTCCGCTGCCGTTACTGTGACCGAACGACCAGGAGATGCCGGGATCGCTCGGGACTACGGTGATGGTTGTGCTCTGCGCAGGATCTATATACGTGACGGTCTTGCAAATGGAGCCGATGGTATCCCCGAAACAAACAACAGTATCTCCTGCCGGGGGTACGATGACAGCGCTTGGCTTGGGAATGAAATCAATCTGCCAGCTAACACTGCCGGTGTCAGCCTTTCCACAACTATCGGTGACGACAATCTGCCAACTGAATGTGGCCGGATTCTGCGGTGTGAAGCAAACTTGGCCGGTGGTGCCGTTGATAGTGCCCGGACCGGAGAGTATTGAGTAAGTCAGTTTTCCCATGATAGAGTCAATGGCGCTGACAGTGAAACAGAGCTGTGTGGGACGACAGATGTTCTGTGGAGTCGGTGTCGGCACTTGAATGATAGGGACCATGTTGACAAGCACATTGACCAGATACAGCGCGGTATCCTTGGCGCCGCAAGGATCGGTAGCGATGACGTTATATGCTAACTGCCGTCTTCCCTCACCACCGGACCAGAGGCAGACGTTGTTTCCCACAACCTTGCCCATCGTGGTGGTGAAAGTCAGATTGTCGTTGTCGGGATCGGAGGCGTTGATCGCCACGCAGATCGACTCGGGACGGCAGAGAGTGAAGCTACCACCACCGGCGACGACGTCGGGACGACGGTTGATGCGGACTACCGCTGTGCCGGTGTCATACGCTACGAGGCCACAAGCGTCAGTTGCTTTCAGGACAAACACATAGGTGCCGGAGACGGTGGGCGTGAAGCAAATAGCAGTGCCATTGTAAACGCCGGGGCCGGAGAGCAAAGTACACGAAGTCAAGTCGTTGTCGGGATCGCTGCATGATGCCGGCAGACAGATTTGCTGGGCAGTGCAAAGAGTTACGGTTGTGTCGCGTACTAAAGCCACCGGCGGACGGCCAACGTGAACATTGATAACAGCCGTATCGACATCAGTCTCGCCACACAAATCGGTGGCTTTTAGAATGAACGTGTAGATACCCGTGCCGGTTGGCGTGAAAGAGATCTGCGAACCGTTATATGTGCCGGGGCCGGAAAGCAGAGTGCACGATTGCAGATTACCATCCGGGTCGCTGCAGTTTGCCGACCAAGAAATCGGCGCCGGTGCACACTGTGAGAGGGTTGAGTCTCTGCCGGCATTAGCAACCGGCGGATTATTTAGAGTAATAGTAATTTTAACTGTATCACGCACAACTCCGCCGCAATCGTCATTGGCGTAAAAGCAGAATGTATACAAGCCCGCGGCGGTCGGAGTGAAACAGAGCAGTTCGTTGACAATAGTGCCCGGACCGCAATCTTTGATGACTGGAACATGCGCGCCGCTCGGAGTAACCGCGGAGACCGGGAAACAAACGGGGTCAAGTTTACAGAGCCGCATGGTCGTGTCGGGAATTGAGACGATTACAGGTGGCTTATGCAACAACACCCGGTAGGTAATTGTGTCGCGCGGGCAGGGCAATTCCGTCCTGGGAAGCGGTAGCGAATAACAGCAGAAATCGGAAGCCATCACGATGAACTGATAATCGACCGAGTCCACATCATTGGGCAGGAAGCAAACCCTGCCGGTAAGTGAATCAATGACGCCGGGCCCCGACAAAAGGCTATACTTAATTGGGTCGCCATCCGGATCGACTGCCGAAACAACATCGAAGCAGATCGTGTCGCGCTTACAAATCAAAGTATCAATAAAGTCGGGATTAACCGTGAGTATCGGCAGATTCTGGAACGCGAGATGAATATCGAACGTGTCGAGCATCTGATTAGAGGCCTGATCATTCAAACGGAAAATGAAGCGGTAATCGATGATAGCATAGGATGTCGGCAGGAAGCAGAAGCGATAAGTCAGCGGAGATGGACCGGTAGCGAGTGCCTGTGGCACGCCGTCGACCATCTGCGAAAGAGTCAGGTTGCCAATACCACCGGTCGTGTGAATCAAGAAGCAAATTGAGTCTGGATCACAGACGGAAACATTGTTCGAGCCCTCGAAAGTCAAAAACAACTCGTTAGGATCCTGAAAACGGACTTCAACGATGCAGTCCTGAAAATCCTGATCGCCGCCGTCAGGGAGATCCTCCCAGGCGATAACGTACTTACCGGGCGAACCGGCGGAGAAAACTTTAACATGCCTATAGGCATCCCAGTTCAAAACGTTCTGGGTATACCAGATGTCGTCATAGAGCGTTGGCCCAAGGTAGAAACCAATGGAATCACCAGCCGGTATCGTGATATTTGCGTGTGAACCGACCACGTCGCTTGCAGCGAGCAACTGCGTTTTGTTCGCCGGCGTGCCATCGGAATACCAGCCGAAGTTGGCGTTGGACGACGAGTTCTTGAACTTCAGTGTTACTTCACCCGACGTTCCATTTGATGGCGGGGCAAACAACTGTAAAGGTACCTCGTCACTCGCTACATTGATCGTGTAGCCGAGACCATCCAGCACCTCCTGCAGTGACGGACCGCTAAAGAGCGCTTCCGCATTAAGCGAATCGCTCCAGGGATGTGCTCCACCGGCGGCATAAACTGTCGTGGTAATAAGTGCCAGGTAGAGAGTTAGACTGGCGAGGATTCTTAGTGTTTTCACATTCACTCTCCGAAAAGCGTGGGTTCTTCTGATACAAAGTCGCGCTGTACGGCAAGGCTTTGCGTATTCTTAGCTTGATCGAAGGATCTCTAAAGCCTCATTTGCTTCGAGTTCAACAAGTCTTCAAGCACAAAAGCACAGCGAGAAGTACTCTAACGCAGACGTGTGCAATATATGAGCCAGGTGTGGAAAAGTCAAGGTTTTTCGCCCCATTTTGAGTGTAGCAAAACCATACACAGCTTAAGGTTGTGTCTGGCAACGGGTTCTCGGCTGCCTCAGGAGATCCGATTGGCTGGCGAACCGAAAATTGTCACTCCATTGGCACAGATGAAAAGCGAAAAATTGGTTACATGAGTGCAAACGGTTTCGCACATTGGGTGGCGGATCGAACACGTTTTCCAAGACAACTACACGAAGTCTGATGGTGTTAGCCTTCGAAGTTGTCGTCGTAGTCTTTGAGTTTGGAAGGATACACGCGGCGTTTGGTGTCGGGGGTCAGATAACGTTCAACCTGTGTGCGAACAAATTGGGGTAACTCACCGTCTTCAAATAGCTTTATCAGTCGTTGGCTGTTCAATTGCGATACCGGTTCCCAGAAATTGGCGCGCTTGAGCAACGCTTCCAATTGCTCACGGAGTTCTTTTTCAGTCTTGTCGGTTGCCGAAGGCGCCCGGAAGGTCTCCCTTGCCGTGACGCGCAATTGACGGTCGGAACCGATAAGTCTCTCAGCGCCAAACTGACGGGCGAACTGGAAAATCTCTTCCTCGAGCTCGTCGAGTTTGGCCTGAAGATCTTTCAGTTCCAAATTGAGCCGGCTCTTTTCCACCAGAAGATGCGAATAGCTGTCGACCAGTTGTACTCCCTCATCCTCTTTGAATTCGCGCGGCGGCAACTTGCGAACCTGAGCGAGGTGTTTTTTTGCCGGACAGATATCGAAATAATCACACCAGTCACAGAGTCTGGATTCCCGGTACGGAAAGTCGTTTTCGTCAATCGCCTTCTCGACTTGCTGGATCAAGTGAATGGTCTCGATCTTGAGCTTTTCGAGGTCGCTTTTCTCCCGCGTCGATTTGATTTCTTCGTCAAAAAGCAAGTAGTGCCAGATCAGTTCGACATTCTCGGTGCCGTCCCACATGTGTTGCAGGCCGATCTGATAGAGCGCCAACTGTCGATCCAGACGAGCTTCCTGCAAGGTGGGCAGCGCTCTCTTCGTCTTGTAGTCGCGAATCTGCCAAACACCGGAAGCCGTTTTCGAGATGCGATCGATGAATCCCTGAAGCTTGTACTGCTTGGCGTCATCGAGATAGAGTTCGATACGCTGCTCAAGCGCAATAGTCTTTTCGCCATCAAAAGGGTGGTAGCGGTTCCAGTAATCCTCGAGTGATTTGACACCCTGCTGATAGTAATCGTCGAGACAAAACTGTTTGTTGACGATGAAAAGGTCTTCGGATTTCTGCTTCTCCCAGATGTCAGTGAAGAACCGAACCAGTTCCTCTTTCGTCCAGACCTTGGCATTGAGCTTATTGCGATAGAGCTGCTCCAAGACATCGTGAACACGTGAACCCAGGAACGCCTCGACCGAAGTGCGCCGCTCGATATCAACCTTGTCGACGTATTGGAATTTGAATCTTAGGGCGCAGTTTTCGAATGTCTCCAGCCGTGAGTGCGAGTATGTCACGCGTGATTTGGCCATATCAGAGCTTCCCTGATCTGAGGATTGCGATGACCAACCAGATGCCCAGAACGCCGGCAGTGACATAGCCGACGAGGCCGAGAGCCGGCACACCGAGGACGGTCATGCCGACAGGACGGGTCATGATCAGAGATGATGCCACGATCAGAGCGGCGATGATCAAGGCGAAGGCGAGGCGATTTGAGGCCTTTTCCAGTTCGAGGATCAAGTGCTCCAGACCCCGATGATGAAACGAAATCGAGAGATCGCCTTTGCGCAGATTGCGGGCAATGCGGCGAATTTCAAAGGGGAAATTCACCAGCAGTTCGCGCAGATCAAGCAAGTATGTCGACACGTCGCTGAAAATACTCCCCGGACTAAACTTGCGGGTGGCGAGTTTCTTGATTGACGGCAAGAGTTCGGTGACGAAATCGTACTGTGGATTCAGAGCGCGCGCCACTTCCTCGTAGGTTCCCAACGCTTTGCCGAGCATCATCAGTTCGGGAGGAAACTTGATTCGGTACACGTTCATGATCTCGAAAGCATCAGTCAGAAGCGAACGCATATTAAGCTTCGCTAGCGGGATGCCGTGATAGCTATGCAGGAAGATGGCAAGGTCAGCTTCCAGAGCTGCCGGACGGACTTCATCATCAAGCAATTCGTGATTTTGCAGCACTCGCACAATCCGGCGGGTATCATTGGAGGTTGCCGAAATCAAGAGGTCGGCGACCAATTCCAGAGCACCATGTGAAAGTGTGCCCATCATGCCGAAATCGACGGGTGCAATGCGGTTGTCGCGAAGTACAAACAGGTTGCCCGGATGCGGATCGGCGTGGAAAAAACCAAATTCGAAAATCTGTTTCGCCAGCAGTTGTCCACCGGCGCGAGTGACGACCGCCAAGTCGATACCGGCCTCGCGCAACCGGGTTACATCGGAAATCTTGATGCCGTCGATAAAACTGAGCGTGAGTACACGCAGCGAAGTATGATCCCAGAAAACTCGAGGTAGAAAGATGCGGTTATCATCGGCGAAGTTCCGCGCGAACATTTCCAGATTGCGCGCTTCGTAAAGGAAATCAACTTCCTGTTTGGCGGATCTTGCGACCTCGTCGACGATTGCCACCGGACTAAACTGACGCACTTCGGGAATGTAGCGATCAAGCAGCACGGCCAGATCGCGCAAAATTGACAAATCCTTTTCCATGATCTGCTTCACTTGCGGGCGCTGTACCTTGACGGCGACATCATCACCGGCGAGCGTGGTCGCGCGATGAACCTGCGAGAGAGATGCCGAGGCGACTGGTTCGGGAGAAAAGGACTTGAATAGCTGATCCAGAGGCTTGCCGAGTTCTTTTTCAACCGTTTGCCGAACCTCATCGAACGGAAACGGTGCCACCTGATCCTGCAGTTTGGCTAACTCAATGACCAGTTCCACCGGTATCAAAAACGGTCGCGTCGACATGATCTGCCCCATCTTAACGAACGTGGGGCCAAGATCATCCAGCGCCAGACGGATCCGTTCCGCCCAACTGAGCGCGGCGATTTCCTGCTGTCGGGCGAACAGTCTTCGGCTGCCGATTCTGAGGTAGGAGGCCATGTTCATCCGGTCAAGGACTTCGCCGAACCCGTATTTGATCAGGACGGCGATAACCTGGCGAAAGCGGCCGATGTTGCGGTAGGTTTTATGAAGTTCCAAGTATGCCGAACCTGTGCAAAGGTGAAAAGCGTCTTCCGACCTGTTACACGGACAAACTAATCAGATTGTTGCGGAGAGACAAAGGAAAAGTGGGAGCGGGGCTGCGTCGAGCATGATTTCGTTGACGTCATCGGGATTATTGAAATCGGCAAAGGCGGTTCGAATGTTGCGTCGGGTCTTAGCCCGCCCTGTGGGCGTGACCCGACGCTGACTTTATCGGATGGATCGATCCCGGCAGGTCACAACCGGCGCGAGAAAGGGAAAGAAACATCCCTGTGTAAACTGCATTGATATGGAGATGCCGCGAGGATGTCGCCAGGCGCCGGGCAAGACCTGCCGGAACGAGGAAATGGCATTCGGGCTGTGGGGCTGGAAAGACCTGCAAGACGAATGTCGGAACCGCAGGGATTCTGAACCACGGAACTCCTAAAAGTATCACCCAGCGACTCCGTTGTCCTCTTTTTCGCTTGACATTCCCGCTGAAAGTGCTTAAATTTTGGTTAAATAGTGTCGAAACCCAGCATGGACAGGGTCTTGCCATGAGAACGGCGTTTACCGTCAGCGAAGGGTTGGTTTGTCTGTTCTATCATCTCACATTCCAAAGGAGCAATACTATGAAACGCATCCATGTGTCTTGCATCATTCTGTGGGCGTTTGCAGCCTTCTCTGCATCTTCCCTGTTTGGCGCTGTACCGCAGATGATCAGTTATCAAGGGCGGCTAACCGACGCAGTGGGGGCGCCGATCAACGACACCGTTGATCTGGTTTTTCTCATCTGCCCGGACTCGATCTGCAGCAAGGAGTATTGGTCGGAGTCGCATCGGAGCGTCATCGTCAAGGAGGGCCTCTTTGCGGTTCTGCTTGGCTCAATTACACCTATTCCCCCGAGTGTCTTTTCGGGTTCAGTGCGATGGCTCTCTATTTCCAAAGATGGTGTCGCCGCAAATCCGTCGCTGCGGATGGTGAGTGCGCCTTATGCTTTTAGGTCTTTGATGGCAGATACTGCCTATTATGCAAAGTCCATTGGTGGGACCGACTGTGCAGACTGCAATGCAGTATTTGTGAACGTCGCTGGGCCAGACAGCGTCTACACTACTTCAGGTACTGCCTTTCTGGGAAAGTCGGAGTCCAATACCGGGGTGGAAGTGCGAGGCGTTGAAGGTTACGCCGCCGACAGCTACGTTGGCCTAACCTATGGCGGATACTTCAGTACTTCCGATGTTGGGACAGGCGTTCATTATGGAGTTTATGGGAAGGGGTTAGGCGCCTCCGCATCAAATGCGTACGGTGTCTATGGCTTCGGCACCAATACTTCCACCGGAAACGCTTATGGTGGATACTTCACGGTCTCCACCCATGGCACCGGTGTTCACTATGCGCTCGCGTCCAAGGGCTGGGGCAACTCCTCGTCAGGAGCCTATGGAATCGATGCCAGCGGCGTCAACGCTTCTACCGGACCAGCCTACGGCGGCGCCTTCACTGCTCTTGCCGGTGGCACCGGCACCCATTATGGGGTCTACGTGAATTCGGTCAGTTCCTCCACTTCGTCGGCTTATGGCGTCTGGAGCGATGGAACCAGTTCATCCACCGGCGCTGCATACGGTGGATATTTCCGGGCTTCAGCTTCTGGAACTGGTGTCCACTATGCTATTAGAGGAGTGGGTTATGGCGCATCAGTTTCTGATGCTTATGGTTCGCATATTTATGCCCAGAACACTTCCTCTGGCGACGTTTATGGTGGCTACTACGAGACCGGCGTATCCGGGACGGGAGTTCATTATGGCTTAAAAGCTGAGAGCTATGGTGCGTCTGCCAGCCCGGTTCACGGACTTAATGGACGGGCTGAAAATACGTCTACCGGCTCGGTCTATGCGGGGCTTTTCACAGCCGCTTCCACCGGCTCAGGAGCGCATTACGGAGTATACTCGCAAAGCAGTGGTACCGCCGCTAACGCCAGCTACGGTGTCTTCGGAACTTCTTCTAGCACATCTACGGGAGACACATACGGCGGCTACTTCTCGACCTCTAACAATGGCACCGGCACTCACTTCGGTGTGGTCGGGAGGGGCTACAATGATGATGCGACTTCGTGTCACGGTGTTTACGGCTATGCTCAGAATAGTTCTACGGGTGATGCTTATGGTGTTTATGGCTATGCACAAAACACTTCGACCGGTAGGAATAGCGCCGGGTGGTTCGTCGCCCCGGCTGGCGGAACTGGACAGAAAATCGGCATCTATGCGTCAGTTCCAGGCGGCGCGACCGATTGGGCAGGTTTTTTCGTAGGGCCAGTCCGCGTGGAAGGCAACTTAGTGGTGACTGGAGAGAAATTCGCGACGGTTCAAATGGACAATGGTGAATATCGTGGAGTGTCTTGCCAGGAATCGCCGGAAGTCTGGTTTGAGGATTTCGGGGAAGGTCAACTGGTGAACGGAAGAACCCATATTGAACTCGAACCACTGTTCTTGCAGACAGTGACAATAAGCGACAAACACCCGATGAAAGTCTTTATCCAGCTCAATGATGAGAACTGCAAGGGAACGGCGGTTAAGAGAGGCGCCACCGGCTTTGATGTGATAGAGCTGGAAAGTGGTACAAGCAATGCTTCATTCTCTTACCGGATAGTAGCCAAACGAAAGGGCTATGAGGACAGCAGATTGCCGCTGTCAAAGGGATCAAATTCGGAACAAATGCGTGCTGCAAGCGAGAAAATCCAGACTGACATGGAGAAGGACAGGGCAAAAATGGAAATGGAGAACAAAGCAATCGATGCAGAACAAACCAGTTCCAAGAAAATACCGGCTGAGTTAGAACAACAATAGGTTCAGGTGATATTCTGGAGTGAGCAAATAGCTAATGTCGGAATCGCAGAGGTTCCGACATTCGGAGCTTCTATCATGGTAGTTCGGTACCCCACCCAAAGCGCAGCGTCGGGTGGGTTCAATGATCATGGCTGTTGTCCTCTTGTTGCCAATAGAAAAACCCACCTGTCGCTTCGCTCTAGGTGGGCTACAGGTGCAAAAAGCCCGACCCACGACTAACTACTATGGCAGATTGATGATCACCCCTCCGGACAGGATCGTAAAGTCGGTTGGGTCGCCGGTAGAGTTGACTCTACCGATTTTGCCTTCAACAAAAAGGTCGAAAGGAAGCACGGGAATCGAGGCTTTAGCGCCGACAACGATGTGATAGCCGAAGTAGGTCTTGTCATCGGGAATTGTGATTTCGACACTTGAATAGTCGCCGAGGTCGCCGGTGTAGCTATAGGTGAACTTGTGCGCACCAATCCCCGCGCCGACAAACGGATTGATAATCGGGAATTTGAAATAGAACTTGGCGGTGGCTGTTAATAAAATATCGCGCGCCTTGACTTCAACCTTGTTCCTTGAGAGACCGGGGCCCTGAAGATCGAGTTTCTTCTTGTTCCAGAAGGTCTCGACACCCGCTTCGAGGGTTATCCCCTGCGCTCCGAACTTGACAAACGCGCCGTAGAATTTCAGGTCGTCCATCTTGTATGTGGAGAGCTTAAGATTCGGGTTCTTGTAGCTTGTCAGCACACCCGCCTTGACTCCCAACCCCAGACCGGAAAGGGCATAAGCGCTGGTTGAAATCGCCAACAGTGCGATCACAACAAAGAGACTGATCTTGCTGATCCGATGCATATTCTTCTCCGTTTCCTATAGAGCGCACTGCCGATCGAGTCCGGCGGTTGCCGGACTCGATCGGAATAATCTCATGATAGAAGCTAAAAAGTTGAAGCTATCTGACAACAATGAATTTGTCGGCCACCGTCTTGTCATTGAATCGGATATAGTAAAGAAAGACGCCTGATCCGAGTTTTTCACCGCTCGAGTTAAGGACGTTCCAGGCATAATCACCGCTGAGGTTGTCCAACTCCACGACCTTGTCGCCTGAAGGCGTGTAGACTTCAAATCGCGATGCGGGGGGCAGATTGTGGATAGTGATCACACCATCAAGATATGAGAATGGATTGGGCGACAGGAAAATGTTGGCGCTTATGGAAAAAGCGGCGCCTAATGAATAGCCGCTTTGCTCCCGTTTGACGCGCCAGTGATACGTCTTGCCGTTTTCCAGTGGGCGATTTGCAGTCCACTCAGCCGCGCCTTGGTCGCCGATGACCGAGCCTCCGTCGATAATCGTGCTGAAACCGGCATCAGTTGCCAATTCGAACTGACATACCGATGAACCACTCCCCGACCAAGTGACATGGAATTGCGGCTTAACATCCGTCTCGATCGATCCATCCGCGGGACTGACAAGTGTGGGCGCGTCCGCCGCATCAAGCGCCATATCGAGATGCCAGAATACCGCGGGGTCGCTCCAGTTGCACCAAGCGCCGCCGTCGTAAGCACGCACTCGCCACCAGTAGGGTTTGTTGTCGGTATAAGAACTGCCGGTTGAGAAAGAGGTGTAGTTTGCACCCTGTGGTATTGCCCGACCAGCTTCGCTGTATTTCGTCAGCAAGGAATCGGAATAGACAACGAAATCATAGGTCAGCGTGTCTTCATCGGGATCGGTCGTGTTATTTGTTACCAACACATGTACCGACCCGTAAACAGTATCGTTCACCGGCGTACGTGGTATCGGCGTCCAAGGTGGACGATTAGTACGAAAGCTGGCAAGCGCCATCCAATTCGACCAGGCCTGCGAATCGTAGGCACGCGCGCGCCACGTGTAGGTCGTCTTCTGTGACAAAGTGACCGGCACGCGCCAGGTTGTAGTACTCCCACTACCCTGTGTGATCATGGGTGACTGTGAAATCTGAGATGAAAAGGAAGCGTTGTACAACTCGAATTGATAGGTCAGCGGATCGCCGTTGGGATCGGTTGCGTTGTTGATAATCAGATCTGGAGTCAGGCTGGATACCTTGCCGCCGCTGATTGGCGAATAGCAGGTCGGAGCGGAAGGGGGGCTGTTGCCGCTTGGTTGATTGACGTAAAACGAACGAGAGCCGCTCCAGTCGGAGTAGGCCTGACCGTCGGAGGCGCGTACTCGCCAGTAGTAGGTAGTCAAATTGCTGAGAGCCGGAGTAACCTGCCAGGTGGTCGTTGACGGACCTTGAGCAACCGAGAGATTCTCGACGGCGATTGCCGAAAAGCTGGACAAGGTTGATAGCTGAAAATGGTAAACAGGCGTCGTACCTTCCGGATCAGTGGAATTCACGATCACCAGAGTCGGTTGCAGCGAGGTCATCGTCGCGCCGACGGCGGGCGCCGAAAGTGTTGGCACCGTGGGTGGATTATTGGCGACCGGCTGGTTGACATAAAAAGAGCGCGAACTACCCCAGTTTGAGTAAGCGATACCGTCGTAAGCGCGGACGCGCCAATAGTAGGTGGTTAAATTGCCCAGAGCCGAACTAACCAGCCAACTCGTGCTCCCTGAACCTTGTGCTACTGACAAATTCTCCACGGCAATGGTCGTAAAGCCGGACGCGGTCGAAACCTGAAAATGGTAGGTCGGTGTGGTTCCGTCCGGATCGGTAGAGTTGGTTACTGTGAGGGTCGGCTGAACTGTCGCGACCGTGGCCCCGTTGGCGGGGGACGATGGTGCGGGAACTGTGGGTGGGCTGTTGGGTGTGACAAACCTCCGATTCGCTGACCAGCTTGACCAGGACGTTCCATTGCCGGCGCGAACGCGCCAGTAATAGAGCTGCCCGATGCCAAGAGTCGTAGATACCTGCCAGCAGGTAGTCGAAGTTCCCTGTGACACTGAACTGTTTTCCGCCGCAATTGTGCTGAAGCTTGATACGGTAGACACTTGAAAATGATAGACGATGGGCTGGGTGCAACTACCTGACTGCGTCGAGTTGTTGACACAGATACTCGGTGTGCGAGACGCCACCGCCGCGCTGTCGGCGGGACTGCTCAATGTTGGAACAGACGGAGGCGTAGCGCAGGCGCCGGTGGCGGCTGGAATCACGATCGCGCCTTCGGCAGCATGCAATGACAGCGATGTAATCACCGAACCGAGAGTTCCGTCGGTATTCAACTGCTGGTAAGTGCCGCCGAGATCGACCGTGACCGGAGTCGAAGTCGATCCCCAGACGGACGCATCAATGTG
>Ga0315273_10004900_pt1 | contig 16490 bp, 18 predicted proteins | sample YL17G02_0_MG_FD_205753 | JGI IMG/M metagenome (GOLD analysis project Ga0315273, IMG submission 205753) | Sediment microbial communities from Yellowstone Lake, YNP, Wyoming, USA - YL17G02_0 | ecosystem: Environmental > Aquatic > Freshwater > Lake > Sediment | place: USA: Wyoming | collected... | reverse complement strand
TTAGGACCGCGACGTCGTCGAGCATCGCCTTGCGGCGGTCGCCGAACCCCGGGGCCTTGACCGCGCAGCTGGTGAGCGTGCCCTTCAGTTTGTTCAGGACGAGCGTCGTCAACGCTTCGCCCGTCACGTCCTTGGCGATGATGAGAAGTGGCTTGCCGGCCTGGACGACACGCTCGAGCACGGGGACGAGATCGTTCGCGCTCTTGAGCTCCTGATCCGTTACGAAGATGAACGGTCGCTCGAGGAGGACTTCCATCTTCTTCGGGTCGGTGACGAAGTACGGGGAGATGTACTCGCGGTCAAACTGCATTCCCTCGACCACGTCGTAGGTTGTCTCAATCGTGTCGGAGTCTTCGACCGTGATGACGCCGTCCTCGCCGACGGCTTCCATCGCATCGGCGATGATCTTGCCGATCGCCTCGTCATTGGCGGAGATCGTCGCGACTTGCGCGGTCTCCTCCTTGGTCTTCAGCTTACGGCTCATCTTCTTCAACTCAGCGACGATGGCGGCCGAACCCTTCTCTAGGCCGCGCTTGAGCTCCATCGGGTTCGCGCCGGCAGCGAGGTTCCTGAAACCTTCCTCGATCATGGCATGCGCGAGAATCGTGGCCGTCGTCGTCCCGTCGCCCGCAATGTCGTTTGTCTTCGAGGCGACTTCCTTGACGAGCTGCGCGCCCATATTCTCGAAAACGTCCTTGTACTCCTGCTCCTGCGCGATCGTGACGCCGTCGTTCGTGATGTCCGGGCTTCCGAACTTCTTGTCAATGATGACATTGCGTCCACGCGGGCCGAGGGTGATGCGAACGGCATCCGCCAGCTTGTCGATGCCGACCTTCATGCGCCTTCGTGCTTCCTCACCGAAGATGACCTCTTTCGCCATCTGAGTTCCCCCTTTTCGACTAGTTCTTGACGATGGCGAGGACCTTGCTCTCCTCGACGAGAATGTACTTGTCTTCGCCTTCTTCGATCTCGGTGCCCGAGAAGCTCTGTACGAGGATGGTGTCGCCAACCTTGACCTCGAACTTCTCGTCGGTGCCGATGGCTACGACCTCCGCTCGGATCGTCTTCTCGGTCTTCACGGAGTCGGGCAAGACGATTCCCCCAGCGGTCTTGCGCTGTTCCTGTTCGAGCTTCTTGGCGAGAATCCTCTTGCCGAGCGGCTTGACTCTCTTGCCCAACGGCTTCGTTGTCATCTCTATGTCCTCCTTCGCGGGCTCTTAGCACTGGCGTGTTGAGTTTGCTAACCGAATTGTAGCGGCCGGCTAGGAGTCCGTCAAGGCAACGAAGGAGTTGTGCGAAAGCGCGTCTTGTTGCATTGTGAAAGCATGCCTTCGGGAAGGACTCATCTGGTCATCGAAGCGGGAATCCTCTCGGCCTTCGCGGTCGCTGGCACTGTGCTGGTCCGCGAGGGAAGCCTGCCGACCGAGTCCCTCCTGGCCTTCTTGGGCGGGTTCGCATTCTCCATGGTTTTCCTCACTCCCGATCTCGACCTCGTCCGCAGTCGGCCGACGCGGCGATGGGGGCGGCTTTCGATTCTGTGGTGGCCCTATGCAAAGATCTTCCGGCACCGCGGGGTGTCGCATCACATCGTCTGGGGACCGCTGACGCGGATTGCGTACTTGACGGTGCTCGCGGCGGCGGCCGCTGTCGGCATTAGTGCGTTGCTTGGCCGCCCCGTCTCGTTCGGGGAGCCTCACGCGAACGTCTGGGCGATCCTCGCAGGGGTGTACGTGCCGAACGTGACTCACACGGTGGTCGATGCCGTGGCGACGTCTCATCGCCGGGGGACGTGACAGCAGATTCATGGGGGCGCGCGCGTGTTGTGGGTATCATGGGCATGCGAGATGCGGGGAAGAAGCCGCCGGAGGAGAAGGGAGCGACGACATGGGACTTTCGATTAGCGAACTGCGCAAAGGGATGACGATCCTCTATGGAGGCGAGCTCTACGAAATCGTCGACTACGAGCACAACAAGCGTGGGCGAGGAAGTGCGGTCGGGTCAGCGAAGCTGAAGCATCTCAAGTCAGGCAAGGTGACCAGCGATACCTTCCGCGGGTTCGAGGACACCTCGACCGCCTTTCTCGAGTCGCGCGAGCTGCAGTACCTGTTCCATGACGGGGATAACTATATCTTCATGGACGTAGAGAGGTTTGACCAATTCCCCATCCCGAAGCCGGTGTTGGGACCTCAGGGGGACTACATGGTCGAGGGCACGAACGTCATCGGCTACTACTACAACTCTGACTTGGTCAAGGTCGACCTCCCGAACTTCGTGGAGCTGAAAGTGTTGAAGACGGAGCCTGGCATACGAGGGGACACGGTGTCCAACGTCGACAAAGCCGCCACCCTGGAGAGAGGGGTGGTGGTTCGCGTCCCGCTGTTCGTGAAAGAGGGTGACACGCTCAAGGTGGACACCCGCAACGGGACGTACGTCGAGCGCGTGTAGGAGGACGACATGGCGGAGAAGCGGATCGAGATCACTGACGAGAACGGCCGAATCACGATGGCAGAAGAAGTGATCGTCGCGATCGCGAGGATCGCCGCCGAACGGGTCACCGGGATCGCGCGATCGACTGGCGGCGCGGGCGGGCTCAAGGGGATCTTCGGCGGCGAGGACATCGCGCCGGCCGTGAAGATCGAGCTGGCCAACGATCAGGCGCGCATCGAGCTGCGGATCGCCGTGGAGTATGGGTATGCTGTCCACGCCGTAGCGCGCGGCGTGCAGGAGAACGTGGAAGTGGACGTCGAAAGGCTGGCCGGCGTCGCCGTTTCCTCCGTCGACGTCTACGTCAAGAAGGTCGTGCCGCCCCCAACGCACGACTCCGGAAGCAACTAGGAGGGCGCAGTGGCCGATCTAGACAAAGGGAGTGTCGGGATCTCGCGCGAGGTGGTGACGGCGATCGCCGGCATTGCGATCTCCGAAATCGATGGGATCGCTAATCTGCGGCCCGGCGACACCGCGTTCCGCCGCGGGGAAGGGATGAAGCGGTACGTGGATACGAACGTCGACGGAGATGTTGTCGCCGTGACCGCTCGCATCATCGTCGTCTACGGGTACCCGATCCTCAAGATCGCGAAGCAGGTTCAGGCACGGATCAAGTCCGAGATCGAACGAATGACCGGGCTTCGTGTGAGCGCCGTCAACGTCGACGTGCAGAAGATCGTCAAGCCCGAGAGCCCCGTGGGGGACCAGAGCGGGGAATGGGAAGATGAGGATGAAGGGTAGGGTCATGGTCTGGAGGACGGGGCGGGGTCGAGGTCCCATCGAACGTACGGTTCCAGGTGCAGCATCCCGTCATCGCTCCACCCAGACCGAGGCGCGTGCGCGCGCCCTCCGCTAATGCATCGCACGAGGGCCCGCGAGCTCGTGCTGTTCGCCCTCTACCAAAGCGAGTTCCTCCCCGTCTCGTTGGAGGACGTGCTCGAAGAAGAAGATCCCGGAGATCAGCGGCCCTACATTGCCGGCGCCCTCCGTGGCATCACCGATCGTCGGGATGAGATCGATCGCCTGATCGGCGAGCGCACGGTGGGCTGGCGGTTCGAGCGACTGGCGCTTCTCGACCGAAACATCCTGCGGATCGGCGTCTACGAACTCCTCTTCTGTGACGAGGTGCCGGCCGAGGTGGCCATGGACGAGGCCGTCGAGCTGGCGAAGAAGTACGGGACAGAACAGGCCCAGTCGTTCATCAACGGGATCCTCGATCGAATCTGGAGGGGCGAGCGTGAGCGCACGGCGTCTTGAGGGCAAACCGCTGGTGGAACGAAGGAAGGCGGCCTTGCGGGACGACGTCGCGACCTTGTTGGCCAAGCTGGGTCGAGCGCCTCGTCTTGCCGTGGTGCTTGCCACAGAGGACGAGGCGGCCGTGGCGTACGCCCGGGCGAAGCAGCGCGCGGGCAAAGCGCTGGGGATCGATGTTGAGGTCGTGCGTTTCGAGCATTCCGCAACGGAGGCGCTCGTAGACAAGGTCGGCGGCTTGGGTCGCGATGGCTCGGTGGATGGCATCCTCATCGAGACGCCGATCTCGCCGGGCATCGACTTGCGCGCCGTGCAGGACGCGATTCCTGGTGCCAAGGACGTGGACGGCGCTGGCACGTTCGCCCTGGGATGCCTCTTCCGCGGCGCGGCGGCCTTCGTTCCCGTGACCGCGGCCGCCGTGATGGCTCTTCTCGACGGGTACGACGTGGAGATCTCGGGACGGCACGCAGTCGTCGTCGGCCGCAGTCTCGTCGTGGGACGCCCCCTCAGTCAGCTCCTGCTTGCGCGCGATGCGACCGTAACCGTCTGCCATTCTCGTACTCGTAACCTCGCGGCGATGACGCAGACGGCCGACATCCTGTGCGTCGCAGTGGGGAGCCCGCGATTCCTCAGCGGATCGATGGTGAAGCCCGGAGCCGTCGTCATCGACGTGGGCACAACCGTCGTGGATGGGAAGCTTGTGGGAGACGTCGACTTCGCCGCCGTCGCTCCGGTGGCCGGAGCCGTCAGCCCCGTTCCGGGCGGCGTCGGTCCCCTCACCACGATCATGCTCCTCGAGAACGTCGCGCGCGCGGCGCGCCTGCAACGGCAAGAGCGAGCGGAACGGTGAACGCCAGCCACGCCGATCTGCACCTGCACACGGTGGCCTCCGACGGTACGCAGACCCTCACGGAGATGGTGGCACGTGCCCGGGCATGTGGGTTGTCGGCAATCGCGATCACCGATCACGACACGATTGCGTCCGAACTGACCGGAAGGGTGACGACGCTTCTGGGGGTCGAAGTCATTACCGGCGTCGAGCTGAAGGCCGACTTCGACGGCGTGGCCGGAGAACTACTCGGGTACTTCGTCGATCCAGCCTCGCCGGCCCTGGCGGAGCTGTTGAGATGGATGGAGAAGGGGCGGCTCCTGCGCATGGAACGCATGCTCGAGAAGTGCCGCGAGGCGGGCTTCGACATCGGAATGACCGACGTGCGGCGTCACGCCGCGGGGAACCTAGGCCGCCCTCACCTCGCGCGGGTTCTCGTAGAGTGCGGCGCGGTGAAGCGGCCCGACGAGGCGTTCGAGCGCTTCATCGGTCGCGGGCTGCCGTGCTACGTGTCGCTCGAGAAGATCGGACTCCGCGAAGCCGTCGAGATCCTGCATGGGGCGGGCGGAGCCGTATCGGTCGCCCATCCCTGCCTGATGCGCGTCCCCGACTGGGACAGCTTCCTCGACGGCCTCGTGGCGGCCGGCGTCGATGCGATGGAGACCGTGTACCCGTATCGGACGTCCCCGACGACCGAGTTCAGCATCTCTCCCGAGCTGCTCGCGATGAAGGCTGGGCAGCGGGGCCTGCTCGTCACCGGCGGCTCAGACGATCACGGACTCGACTCGACCAAGGTGACGCTCGGGCAGATCCGCCTGCCCTACGAGCGCGTTGCCGTGTTGAAACGAATCACGGCTGTCGGAGTCTAGGTCGGCTGGCTTCACTCCAACTCGAACAGCCAGCCACCGCAGAGGTTGCTGAGAACGCAGAGACGAGAACAAGCCCTCACCCTGTACCGCGGCGCAGGGGATGTTCCGCTCCAGCGACCTGGGGCTGGTGAGTCTGGCGTTCACAAGCGCATGTTCCGCAGACTCTGCGTCTCTCTGCGCGCTCTGCGGTGAGCGAAGTTGGTGCTCGCACTAGCGCGTCTCGTCGGCCGCTACCTGCCCATCCACAAGCGTCACGAGCCGACTGACCCGATCGAGCAGGCGGGCGTCGTGCGTCGCGAACAGGAAGGTCCCGGAGTGCTCGCTGTTCAAGTGCCGCATGAGGTCGATCAACTCCAAGCTCGTCTTGGAGTCGAGGTTGGCCGTCGGCTCGTCGGCGAGGACGATCGACGGATTGGCGACCACCGCGCGCGCCACCGCGACGCGTTGCTGCTCGCCGCCCGAGATTCGGTTCGGGTACTGATCGGCGTACTTCTCAATCCCGAGCTCTCCGAGGATCACCCGCGCCCGCTCGATCCGCTCGCGCTCTCGCACGCCGCGCAGTTCGAGCACGAAGGCCGTGTTCTCGAGCACCGTCAAGACGGGAATCAGGTTGTACGCCTGGAACACGAACCCGATCTTCTCGAGGCGGAGGCGCGACAAGGCGTCGCGCTTCAGCGTGGAGAGCGCGACGCCGTCGAGGTAGATCTCGCCCGACGTCGGCCGATCGAGCCCCCCCAGGAGGTGCAAGAGCGTCGACTTTCCCGAGCCGGACGGGCCGGCGATCGCGGTGAACTCGCCCTTCCGCAGCTCGAAATCGATGCCGCGCAGGGCCGGCGTTTCGACCGTGCCGGTCACGTAGGTCTTCACGAGGTCTTTTGTCTCTAGGATTGCGTTAGTCGACATGCCGCATCGCCTCCACCGGTTCCAGCGCCGCCGCGCGGCGCGCTGGAACCCAAGCCGCCAACAGGGCCACGACGACCATGGCGAGCCCTGGAAGCACAAGTTCACTGGGCGTGACCCGCAACTGCAGCACAGGTTCCATGCCCATCATCCGAACGATGTTGTTGTACGCGCCGGGGAGTGCGAGCCCGCCCGACGCCTGCGCCCACGCCACGAGGCCCGCTCCGGCCAGGGCGCCCACTCCCGCGCCGAGGAGGGCGAGCAGGAGAGCCTCGGTCATCACCATCCGCATCACGCGCCGCCGCGACGAGCCGAGCGCGAGGATCACTCCCAGTTCGTGCGTGCGCTCGACGACGGAGAGGAAGAGCGTGTTCAAGACGACGAGCCCGCCCAGGACGAAGAAGATCAGCATGAACACCATGTGGAACGGCTTGATCATCCGCTCAAACGTCCCGAGCTCCGGCGCGAGGTCTCTGTAATCGAGAACCTTGTAGGTCCCCGGAAGCCGGGCGCGGAGGCTGGCGACGGCCTGGTCGATCTTCGCCGCATCCCACGGCCCATCCACTCCGGCCACAAAGCCGACGATCGACGTCGCGCCGCCGGGTCGACGGGCGAGCGTCTGGGCGAGGCTGAGGTCGACCTGGACGAGACCGCGGCCCATGGCGGTATCCGGGGCCGTGTAGATCCCGACGACAGGGACGCTGGCCGCGCCGATCCCCGTATCGGGATGGGCGCCGAGCAAGACCAACTCCTCGCCCAGCGACGTGGAGAGAAGGTCGCGCAGCTCGCCGCCGATGACGACGCCGCTCTCGCGCGACGTGAGGTACGTGCCCTCGGACACGAGCTTGCCGATCGGGCTGACGCGCCCAACTTCGGCGGGGTTCACTCCCTGCAAGAGAACGCCCTGCGACCGAGCGCCGCGCGAGGCGAGCGCCGGGATATCCAGGCGCACCGTCCGCCACTCGACTCCCGCTGTCGCGTCCACCGCCGCAAGGGCCGCCTGCGGATCGGGGAGGAACGGCAGCGCGCCGCCCTGCGGGCGATCGCCTGCCGCCTGGATCTGGAAGTGGCCGGTCTCGAAGTTGACCGTGTTCTTGAACAGGCTCTGCAACTCGCCGTTGAGCATGCCGATCATGAGCACGAGCAGGAGGACCGGGATCAGCACCGCGAGCAGGGTCAGGAGACTCCGCCGCCGGTTTCGCCAGAGGTGACGCCACGCCTGCTTCATTGGCCTGCCTCCAGATTCTCGACCGTGAACACCGAGGCGGGGATGGCGATGCCGAACTCAGGGTCCACCAGGCGCTCGACCGTGCGGTCGCCGTTTGTCTCCTCGACTTCGATCAACGTGGGGAGGACGCGGCCGTCCTGCGTCACGTACTCCGAGAACCGTGCCGTACGGAGGACGGCTCCGCGCTGATCGTTGTAGACGATCGACACCGGCGCGAAGTCCTCGCGGACGCGGACGACCAGACTGCCATAAACGACCGGGGCCTCCGGAAGAGGGGTCAGCGTGAGCACGTAGTCCGTGCCGTCGCGGACCATCGTCGCCGTGTACTTGTCGGACAGCGTCCCGTGGAGCAGGTCCTCGATCGCCGGCCCGCTTCCAAACAGGCTGTCGCCGAGAGCCATCGCCGGCAGCGACACGGCCTTGCCCGCGGCCGGGGCGTAGTACCACAACTCCTCGTCGAGCATCAGATAGCCGGACCCGGCGTCGGCTTCCGGCGCAAGGAAGCGAATGAGCCCGAGGCCCTCGCCCTGCGACCACACCTCGACGCGGTACGAGCGCGTCGTGCCGCCCTGCGTGACGTCGAGCGTGACCGTGCCGTGGAACGCCTCGCCCTGCCAGTTGTCGCGGACTCGATCCATGACCTGGAAAGCCGTGAGGTCCTGTGCCGAGGCGGCAACTCCGCACGCCAGGACGGCCGCGGCGATGACGGCGATCGTGTATCTCGTCAGGTTCTTCATCTCTCTCACCTCGAAGTGCATTCCTACTCGTCTTCGACGCAGTTCAACAGCGGATGGGAGACTAGGTCTCCCGAGACTACGTCTCTCGTATCGCCGCGACGGGCTGCAGGCGCGCCGCGCGCCGCGCCGGATACCACGCGGCGAGGAGCCCGGTCACGATGACGACCGAGAAACTGGCGAGCCAATACCATGCCGCCATCCCCGCATAGAGCACCGTCGGCAACGCCATGTCGCCGCCCATCGACGCCCAATCCGACCCAATCGAGATCCCGCCGCGCATCGCGAAGAGTGCGACGTACCCGAGCACGCCGCCGATGACGAATCCCAGCGCCGAGGTGATCAACGACTCGACTTGCACGAGCCGTGCCAGGCGCCTCGGCGCCATCCCGACGGCGATCATCACCCCGAACTCGCGCGTCCGTTCGAGCACCGAGAAGAGGACCGTGTTCGCGACGCCGAACCCGGCGAGAAGCGCCAGAATGAAGATCATCGGCATCATCTCGCCGCGGCCGATCTTTAACATCTCCGCCAGGATCGGGTTCAGCGCGAGGAAGCTCTTCGCTTCGTAGCCCTCTCCGAGAACGGCTGCGAGCTGGAGCGCCGTGGCGTCGCCGTCCTGCGTGCGGGGCAACGCGACCGCGATCTCGGTTGCGCCGCTCCAGCCCGTGAGCCGCCGCGCGTCGTCGATCGACACGAGGACGAGACTCTTGTCGAGCGTCGGCATCCCCGACGCGAAGAACCCGACCGCGCGGAAGGCGATCGACTCGGGCGACGACTCGCCTTGAGCGAGGAGGACGACCCGCTCTCCGAGGCGAACGTCGAGAGTTTCCGCCATCTTGCGGCTCATGAGCATCTCTCCGGGCGCCTCGATGCCGCGGCCGTCGACGACCATCGTTGGAAGCGTGGTCACGCGCGGCTCGCGAGCCGGATCGATGCCGCGGATCTCGGCGCTCCCCGCGCCGTAGGCGCTCTTGACCATCCCGTAGGCCGAAAGCCGGGGCGCGTAGTTCGAGATCCCTTCCGCCGCGAGCGTCGTCTCCGCCCCGCCGAGCGCTTCCGGCGTCAGCCCGTGCTGCGGCGTCGGATCCACGTCGTACCCGGTCGCGCGGATCTTCAGACTGCCTTGGTCGATCGCGATCTGGGAATCCGCCATCGACGCCATGAACCCGTCGACCGTTCCCAGAGCGATGATGATCATCAGGCTCGCGAACGCGACCATCGTGATCATCAGAATCGTCCGCCGCGGGTGCCGCCACAGGCCTCTCCAGGCCATTCGCGTTGTACTCCCTCTCATCGTCATGTCTCAGCCTCGCCTCAACCTCGCCCAGGAGACGTCGGTCCGTATGGCGACGTCTCCCCTAAGGACGTCCGGTCCTACTGGACCGGTCTGTTCCTCGCCATCTCGAAGGTTGGATGACTTCATTGAACTCTCACTTTCCCAGCCCGTCATCTTGTCGGCGGGCTGGCTACTTCTTCCCCGCCGCGCCACGCCGCCTCGGCCCCACCGGCGGGTTCTTCGCCACTCTCTTCTTCGGCGTCTGAGCCGGCTTTCTCGCTGCAGGAGCGACCGGCGGTCTCGGCCTCGTGAGTCCATCGGCCACCACGTGGGTCATCATCGAGAGAAGCTTCGGGTAGAGGATGGGATCGATGTCGTCCTGGTGCGTTGGCAGGAACTTGACGAGTCCGAGCACTCCCAACACGGTCTCGGGATCGCCCTCGATGATGTCGCCGCGCGCCTGCGCGTCGCGGATCCACTCGAGCACCGGCGCCCCCAGGTCGAGCGCCGCGATGCCGCGCAGCCCGTCCGGCACGCCGTGGATCATCTGCTCCAATTCCGCCGGGTTCACGATGATCGGCTGGATCAGCTCGTCGGCCTCCATCTCCTTCACCAGCTCCAGCTGGAAGCGCTCGATCGCCTCGTGCACGTCATCCGTCGCGCGCAGCGACCGCTCGACGATGCGCCGCTGCATCGCCGGGAAGCGTTCGAGAAGAAGCTCGGCGTACAGCGCTTCCTTGCTGTCGAAGAAGCGGTAGAAGGCGGCTTTCGAGATCTTGACCGGCTTCACCAAGTCCTCGATTGTCGTCTTCTTCAGCCCGTAGCGGGTGAAACAGGCCAAGCCCGTCTCCAGCAGCTTCGCCCGGATCCCTTCTTTCTCAGTTCCCGTGAACGCTCTTGGCATCGTCGTGTCCCTGTGAATATAAACCGCACGCGGCCACTGAGTATACAGACTCATAGGCAACTGTCAAGAGCTGTGGGGAGGAGGCGTCTCACGTCGGTGTTGCTCTCTGCCGCGCCTATCGGGTCTGCCAAGCCGTTGTTTCGAAGAGCGCCTCTTCAACGGTTCCTTTGCTGAGCGAGAGCTTCGTCGCGCTCACCGAGACGCTCCAATGGACATCGAACTTGGTCTCGCCCTCGTACGCCAATTCGTCAGCAGCGGAGCCACTTGCGCCAGTCTGCAGAGTACCATCCCCACGCAGGGTTACAGTCTGAGGGGAGCCAAGCGAGAGATTCGCGGGGCGCGAGGAACCGGGGGCCATCCAGTCCGTCAGAGTAGCAGGTACAGTGGCCCCATCCCGCGTAAGACCGATGACGAGGGGCGAAAGTGTGCCTCGTATGAAATCATAGGCGGTAGTGCGTTGCCGTCTCAGTGCTCGTCGCTGCACCGTGATCTGACTACTCCACGTCACTCTCTGGCCCTCCTTCTTCACAAACTGTGGCTTCGCTATTAGCCAGGCTCCTTGCGCCGTCGTGTCGGCACCTTCTGGAATGTCCGACAACTGACGCGCGAACTCCTTCTCGATGCGTTCCCGCAAGTGCTCCTGGTAGTACAAACCCTCTCTTGCCTCGGCATGGAAGAAGTATCTCGCTGCGGGCTCTTTGATTCTCTCAACGAACTCCTCTGTCACGTTCGCAACGAGGGTATTGATGAGCTGTTCGAGCTCCTCGAGGTCCGCGACGACTCTCGCGTCCCGGGTTGACTGCGTGCTTGTCACCGCGGCCTCGCGGAGTCTTGCATCCGCAGCTACAAGCGCGATGCGGCATGCACTTGGGGTCGAAGGGGATGCCTCAAGCACCTGTCGATATGTCGCGAGGACGAGAGAGTCCCGAAAACCTCTCTCTGAATCGCTTGGGCCGAACGGGGGTCTCCGGAACACCGACGCCTTGATCAGGTCATTCCAGACTACCTTCGCACTGTCAAGTGATACAACCTCGAGCTGCAGATCGTCAGTCTGCCGTTTCGTTGTCGCTTCGACAAGCGCCTGGAGGTTGTCTTCGCCGATCCCGATTGTTACTAGGAGCAGTCGCTCGATATCCTTGATGGCGGGCAGCTTCTCGCGCGCTGCGGACATCATCTGGTATTGCCTCTCGCCCAGGACGACTTCAGGGAGTATCCAGTGGATGCGCAGGTCGCCATGATGGGAGTTGCCTTCGATGAGTTTCCTGGCGGGGCTAGAGAGGAGTTCGCTGGCCTTCGGCGAGTACAGTACGCTCGTATCAAACACAACCTTCAGTTCTGGTACCTTCTTCATTGCGCACACACCTCCGCAGTGCGTAGCAGGACTGAGCGAGCATAGCGTTCTAGTCGGGGGAAACCAAACGGCATTGCCCATCACGAACGGGATTCCGCGCACAGGCAACGAGGTCGAGCGGCGGGGTCTAGCATCGTGTTGTGCACGAAGATAAGGGCATCCCCTGGGTGATGGGGTCTTGCAATCACGCATCCTGGTGTCGCCCAGAGTCGTCAACTCACTGCCGGTGACAGCCCCCTACTCTTGCAGTCCCACTGGATGATCGAACGTGTCCCCTTCCGCTTGCGTGAATCGGCTCTCTCGCGCAAAGAGCGCCAGGACGCGGCCGGCGCTCGCACCATGAGAAGCACTCCTCACCATCTCGCAACGGGCACACGCGTTCCCAGATCGGTCCCGCAGGCTTCACCGCTGCCAGGCCGTGGACGGACAGCGTTGCACTTGCAGCCGACAACGTTCCCTTAGTCCGCTCGAGCTTCCCGGTTCTCACAGCTCCGCCACGATGTGTCATCGCAAGACCCTCTCGCCCCGCAGTCAGAAGGGACCGGGAGCGCTTCCCGAGGATTTCACGTTCCAGCTCTTGAAAGAAGAGTTCGACAGCTTGAGGCGCCAATCTGGCGCCTCAAGTCAGGGGCGCGGGGTCAAATCTTCACTCTTGGTGTTTCATGATCAGGGGTGATGGGGTCTTGCTCTCACGCATCCTCGAGTCGCCCAGCCGTCTCAACTCACTGCCGGTCACAGCCTGCTACTCTCGCAGTCCCACTGGATGATCGAACGTGTCCCCTTCCGCTTGCGTGAATCGGCTCTCTCGCGCAAAGAGCGCCAGGACGCGGCCGGCGCTCGCACCATGAGAAGCACTCCTCACCATCTCGCAACGGTCACACGCGTTTCCGGATCGGTCCCGCAGGCTTCACAGCCGCCAAGCTGCAGTCCGGCGGCGTTTCCACTTGCAGCCGACAACGTTCCCTTAGTCCGCTCGAGCTTCCCGGTTCTCGCAGCCCGGCCACGATGTGCTATCGCAAGACCCCTCTCGCACGTTTGAGAGTTCGGCAATCTCAGATCGGCCGAACTCCCTAGCTGTCGGCCCCGTCAGAAGAAGAAGCGGCTTCTTCCTAGCTGCTCGGAACGGCCGTTGCCGAGGAGCCATCGGCCCAACAGCCATTGACATTGCAGACAACGTGTCTACAATTGATGACGAAATGTCCTCAACCGCTCTCGCCAGCGCCTTGTTTCCGAAGACGCGCAGTGCGATTCTTCGCGAACTCTACAGGGAGCCCGATGGGCTCCACTTGCGCGAGTTGGAGCGGCGGACGGGTTTCAACAGTCGCCACGTCGCCCGGGAGCTGCATGCCCTCACTGCGGTGGGCATTCTCAAGTCCAAGCGCGTCGGCCGCCAGATCATCTACAGCCTCGATCCACAATGCCCGATCTACGACGAACTGCGCTCGATCGTGCGCAAGACCGTGGGCATAGCCGACGTCCTTCGCGAAACGCTTGCGCTGGTCGCCGACCGGATCGAGCTTGCGTATGTGTACGGCAGCCATGCTCGTGGGGAAGAGCGCAGCGACAGCGACATCGATCTCATGATCGTCGGGCGCGCCTCGCTGCGCGATGTGAGCTCGCCACTGCGGGAAGCAGCTGGAATCTTGCACCGGGAGATCAATCCCACAGCGTATCGCCCGGCCGAGTACAACGAGGCGCGGAAAGACGCAGAGTCCTTCGTGCGGCGCATTCACGACGGACCCCGGCTCCCCGTGCTTGGCGGTGAGTCATGAGCATCGAGGAGATGGTCCTTCGCGGGGAGCTGCGGCGAGAACTTGCCAACCCTGGCGAGATCCGACAACTTCTGGCTGGGATCACACGCCGTCTCGACGACGCCCGTCGCACGCAGAACCACCCCGAGACGCGTATCGAGCAAGCCTATCACGCGATCCTTAGCTGTGCTCTCGCTGCCCTGCGCGCCGAGGGATTCCGCTCAGCCAATGTCCTCGGCAAGCACCAGTTCGTGCTCGAGTCGCTCGTGGACACCCTCGCGATCGAGCGCACGCGCATCGACTACTACCAACGATTGCGGGGATTGCGCAACAAGGAAATCTACGAGGGTGCCGTCCACGTTTCCCCTCATGATGTCGCTGAGGCGATTGAGGAGGCCGTCTGGCTCTCCGAGCGCCTCGTGCGCTGGCTAGAGCGAAGCCCCTCCCCGCAGTCCGGCGGTCGCGCGTCGTAGCGTTGCGCCTTCCGCGCCCCTAGGAGCCTGTGTGGGATTGGCCACATCGAGGCATGGATCGGGGTGGGGCGTGGGGTCAGGTCTTTCAATCACGCACTCCTTGTCGCCCCGCGTTGGGTCTTCTTCGATCTCTTCGAGGGCGCGCGATCTGTGCTTGTTGTCGCCTCGGGAAGCTGCGGACATCAAGGTCTCCGCGGCATGGGGCGAGGCGATTCTCATCGCGGGCACGAGCGGAGAGACTGCGTCTTACAGCGCCCGCCATGCCTGTAGCGCGCTAGGTCGGGTGGCGTTCTGGGTGGGTTCGGAGAGGCAATCGCTACTGTCCCAGCCCCCCGCGGGAGTAGTCGGAAGGCGGAGTGCTCGGCGGATCTGGTACCATGAAGCGGGCGCCAGTGGCGTTGTTGTCGAGATGCTCTCCGCGACGAACCGCAGACTGCGGGCGCTCGCAGAGGAAAGGGGACACACTCGTGAGGAAGTTCGCTCCGATGACGGCATGGCTAGCTTGTGGGGTTGCTGTCGCAATACTGGGCTTCAGAATGTGTGCCGCACCCTCGGCGGTGCAACGCCTCACCGAATGGCTGGACCTCGGATCTGTGCACGGACCGGTCTACGACCAGAGCTGGTCGCCGGATGGCGCCCTGCTCGCAACAGCCGACTACGACCAGGTCATGGTGTGGGATATGGCGACGGGATCCGAAGCGGCTGTCCTCCGTGGGCTTACGAGCTTCGTCACGGGACTGGGCTGGTCGCCGGATGGACTCCTGCTGGCCTCGGCCAGCCAAGACGGCACGGTGTGTCTGTATGGCAGCCCCGGCCTCGCCCAGACGGCCTGTCTCCAGATCGGAGAGGCGCTCGGCTGCCTGGCCTGGTCGCCTGATGGGCGCCTTCTGGCCGTGGGCAGCTACGAGGGCGCCATTCACATCGTAGACGTGGCGAGCCGAGCGCTGCTAGCGAGTTGGAGCACCGATACGATCGACGAGCGGCGGGATGACGTGATCAGCATCGCCTGGTCGCCGGATGGAGGGACGATCGCCTCCGGCGATCTGGAAGGCAACATCCGCCTATGGGATGTCGCGACGAGGCAAGCGCGCCTCGGATTTCGGGAGCGGACAACCGACCACGCGCGTGATGCGAATGGACTGTCGTGGTCGCCGGACGGCAGCATGCTGGCTTCGGCGCATCCGGACGGGCAGATCCAGCTCTGGAGCACCGCCACAGGTCAGATGGCGCGAGCGATCAGCGCGCACTCCGGTCCGGCGGTAGACGTGGCCTGGTCGCCCGACGGGGAATACCTCGCCTCGATCGGCTACTCGGACCGGCGCGTATGCCTCTGGAATCCGCAAACCGGGCTCCTGTGCGCCGAGGCGGGCCCTGTAACCTTGCCCGGATGGAGCGTCTCGTGGTCACCGGACAGCACGAAACTCGCTTCGGGCTGCGGCGAGTGGCAACAAGCGCACGTTGGCGCGACTACTGTGTGGGCCATCCCGTAGGATGCGCGCGGGGGGGGCAGGTCTTGCAATCACGCATGGGATGCGGGCGTTGGTGCGCGTAACCGGTCGCTGTACATGGCGTTGGGGTCACATCTTCACTCTTCGCAGGTCCTACGTTCGGGTGAACCGGGCCGGTCTTTCGCATCACGCATTCTGACGCAACGCGCTGCCTGTGACTGGCCCGGGCGCCTGTCTACCTATGCATCGCTCGGCCCGGGCTCCCATCCGACGTCCTGGCTCCAGCGATTGGCACGCATCAGCACGTCCCAGATGAATGGCGCCTTGGCATCGGTGTACTCGACGCGGTCCTCGCGGTGCTTGCCCGCCAAGGCGCGCTTGAGTTCGGCGTACTGCGCGGCGTCGTCGGGGTGTGCCCGCACGTAGTCACGGAAGAGGAGGCCCGCTTGCTCCGACCAGCTCCCGGCGCAGCGAACGTGGATGTGAGTCCGCCGATCGCCCGGGCGCTCGCGGAAGTAGCGCTTCGTGCGGTCCGCGTTGTCGGCCCGGAAGACGTAGCCGGCCCGTTCGAGTGGAAGGCGGCACGCGTCGAGTGGCTCGAACGATGCGACCGAGATCTGAATGTCGACGATCGGCTTCGCGTCGAGTCCCGGGACGGCCGTCGACCCGATGTGGTCAATGCGCAGCGCGGCGTCCCCGAGAGCGCCGCGCAGCCGGTGACCGAGCTCGGCGAAACGCTTCGGCCACTCGGGATCGTACGGGACGATGACGATGGGATCTGACATGCGAGCCTCCGAGCCGGATCGTACCTGCTGCCGCGCCGGAGAGCGAGTCAGATCAGCCGGCCACGCCGCCCCTCCAATTGCGTCTAGGGCGCGAGGGTCGAGTCCTGAGTTCCGGGGACATCTCTGAAAGCGCGCCGGCTGTCAAGGGGATGTTCTCGTTGCACCTCCTGAGAGGGTGATTTGTCTGTGAACCGTAACCGGTGA
>Ga0315273_10004899_pt1 | contig 16492 bp, 14 predicted proteins | sample YL17G02_0_MG_FD_205753 | JGI IMG/M metagenome (GOLD analysis project Ga0315273, IMG submission 205753) | Sediment microbial communities from Yellowstone Lake, YNP, Wyoming, USA - YL17G02_0 | ecosystem: Environmental > Aquatic > Freshwater > Lake > Sediment | place: USA: Wyoming | collected... | reverse complement strand
GAGATCTCAAATGTGTTCCCAGCTTTCGCCGTCGCCAGGCTGCTCGAGTCCGAGAAGGAGGAGCGATGAGGGTCCCAGGAGGGGCATAGATGAGAGTCCTGCTTGGCTGAAAAGTGAGAGGCCTGGCAGATCATATCCAAGGCTGCACAGGGCAGCTGTAGCCCCTTGGCAACCATCTTATAGCATCTGTATGAAAAAAGGATCAAGTTTGAGGTGATAGCTCCTTGTCGGAACTTAAGATCACAGCCTTTGAGCTTTCCGTGGTCTTGCGGCATATCACCTACGCCCGGTGGCGGACAGTGCTCTCCATAGGAGCGATAGGGTTAGCGGTTGCCATATCCATAGTCTTCGTCTCCATCCAGAACGGCTTCCAGGAGTTTCTCTTTGACATCGTCTTCAAGAACCTGCCCCATGTCACCGTCAGTCCCCTAGAAGGGAAAGATTACCTCCACCTCTATAGGAGCATCATAGACAGTGCCTGGGCTATCCCGGGAGTCATTGGCGTCTCCCCCAACCTGGCGTCCACGGCCACCATCGCCTACAAGGATAGAGCCGAGAATGTGGCCATGATGGGCATTGAGCCCGGGGAGGCGGACAAGATCAGCCAGATCAGCCAGAGCATGGTACAGGGAGACCTCTACTCCATTCTGAGCGGCAGAAGAATAGTAATGGGCAGGGCGTTGGCCGACAAGATCAAGGTCAAAGCTGACGACACTGTGCAGGTGAGCTTCCCGGATGCGACTTTCCAGAGCCTCATAGTATCGGGCATCTTCGACTCCGGCTACAAGCCGGTGGACGAAGGGATAACCTATGTCTCCCTGGCCACCGCCAGGAGCTTTCTCGGCGAGGGCAATGTAATAACCAACATCGACATCAAGCTTCAGGATCCCTTTGAAGCGGATGCGGTTGCCTCCATCCTCAAGTCCGAGGGGTACAATGCCAAGAGCTGGCAGCAGCTCTTTCCGGAGATCGTGAGGACGCTGGCGTTCGAGAAAACTACGAACCTCATAACCCTGCTCTTGATCCTGATCATCGCCGCTTTTGGCATTGCCAGCATCATGAACATGCTGGTGGCAGAGAAGACCCGGGAGATTGGCATGCTCATGGCTATGGGAGCTTCTCCATCTCAGATCCGCTGGCTCTTCATCTTCGAGAGTGCAGTGCTGGGTTTGATGGGCTCAGTGGCAGGCTGCCTCCTTGGAGCAGTGGTGGCCCTCCAACTTCGCGGGATAGAGATGCAGTCGCCCATGGGAATAACCATGAGCCTTCCGGTGCTGATCAATCCCGTCGACTTCCTCTCTTTTACGGCATTGGCCGTGGTTCTCAGCATGGCTGCAGGCACCTATCCTGCCATAAAGGCCTCCCGCCTGGATCCTGTAGAGGCCCTGAGGGGATAGGATGTTCGAGCTAGCTGTTGCCAGGAAGCACATCTCATCCGATCCCAGGATGGTTCTGTTCGCCCTTCTCTCCGTATCCCTGTCCATTGGGGTCATAGTGATCATGATGGGGATGATGGAGGGATACAGAGGGGACATCATCAAGAGCACTGTGGAGAACAATCCCCACCTGACTGTGGAGCCCAAGGAGGATGAGGACTACATCAGCCTCTATAGAACGCTCTCCGGCCGCCTATACAGCTACCCTCAGGTGGAGGCCGTCTCGCCCCGCCTTCTGGGCAAGGCGGGAGCCAAGTACAAGGACAAGGTCAGAGGGGTGAGCATAATTGGGGCCGATCCTTTGAGCGAGGATCCCCTCATGCGAGTGCAGCAGGATATGACCTGGGGGAACTATTATGATCTGGTCTACAAAAGAAGGGGCGCTGTAGTGGGGACCAAGCTGGCCGAGGAGCTCAAGCTCAGGCCGGGCGATCAGTTTTCATTGGTGAGGCAGAACCAGTCGATGAAGGTCAAGGTTGTGGGCCTCATCCAGACGGGAACAGGGTCGGACCAGACCCTGGTTTATCTCCCTCTTAAGACCGCCCAGGAGCTGATGAACAGGAGCGACGTGGTCTCGGAGATCGGAGCAAGGCTCTCTGATATCAACTCTGCTCCTGCCGTTGCCAAAGATATCAACAGCAGGACGCGCTACCAGGCCCAGAGCTGGGAGGACCAGAACAGAGACATACTTCAAGTCTTGGACACCCAGAAGACGGTGATGATCCTGTTTTACTTTCTCATTTTCATCATCGCCGGCCTAGGGGTGGCCAACACCATGATCATGACTGTGACCAGGAGAACAAGAGAGATCGGGATCCTGATGGCCATGGGAGCCAGGAGGCTTTCAATTGTGAAGATATTTCTGGCGGAGAGCATTATTCTTGCGCCGCCCGCGGCGGTTTTGGGCTGTTGCCTGGCCTATGTCACAGCCAAGCTCATCGAGGCCTATCCCCTCGAGGTCTCCAGCGATATCTACATAGTCTCCAGGATGACCGTCCTTCTAACGAGAGAGAGCTTTATCTATGCCGTCCTCTTCTCGCTTTCCATCAACTTCCTGGCAGGACTGTACCCTGCCTATCGAGCTTCAAGGCTGGACCCGGTGGAGGCGATAGCCAGTGAGTGAGGACATAATAATCTTGAAAGAGCTGACCAAGATCTACAAGGACGGGGTAGAGGTCAAAGCCCTGGACAGGGTCACATTGAGCATAAAGGCAGGAGAGTTCGTGGCCATCGTGGGTCCCAGCGGAAGCGGCAAGAGCACTCTTCTCAACATGATCGGCCTCCTGGACACCCCTACCAGCGGCCAGATCTTCTTGAAAGGCATCGACGTCAGCAAGACCAGCGCGAGCCAGAGGGCTCATCTGAGGAACAAGGAGCTGGGCTTTGTATTCCAGTACCACCATTTGATACCGGAGTTCAGCGCTTTGGAGAACGTCATGATCCCCCTGCTCATCGCCGGAAAGAGCAAGCAAGAGGCCAGGGAGAGGGCTACTCAGCTTCTTGACTCAGTGGATCTGGGGGACAGGCTGAACAACAGGCCCAACCAGCTCAGCGGGGGCCAGAACCAGCGCGTTGCAGTGGCCAGGGCCTTGGCCAACAACCCCTCTATCGTCATAGGCGACGAGCTCACCGGAAACCTGGACACCAAGACCTCCAACCTCATATACGAGCTCCTCAGAGAGCTGAACAGAAAGATCAACCAGACCTTTATTCTGGTGACCCACGACATGGGCCTGGCGGAGAGGACAGACAGGATCCTGAGGATCGTGGATGGAAGGCTGGTCTGCGAGCTGCGAAGAGAGGGCGACGGCTTCGTGACCAGCGAGGTCTGCGATCTTGGAGAGGACGGCGGGAAGATTTAATAGGCTTGGGCCTTACGGCCTTTGAGCCATTGGACTTTGATCGAAAGCCGAACGGTTCTGGCTTTCAGCGATCCTTTCTTGTCTCTTCCGGAAATCATGGAGCAAGGCTGCGGATTTCCGAGGATAGGAATCGCCAGCTAATATTATCTGTGCCGCAGCATTGCCCGGCCCGCCAGCTAGCCAGCCTGAAAATCGCTTTGCTCTGATGGCAGAATCAGCCAGGCCATCTCATCTTCATGTCTTCTTATTTTGCTCCTTCAATCTTCTGGGAATTACAGGAGGGACAGCTCCAGACAGCTCCAATTCCCTTGAACTTGTGGCCGCATTCCAGGCACCGATAGTCTTTAGGAAATAACGACTCCGGATCGCCAATATCAGGAGGACCCCCGACCGCACACATCTTTTGAACCTCTGCATATAGATCATCTTTAATGATTATGAATTTTTCTCTCGAGAAAGGTCGTGAACCTTTAATTAATTTAAATTTTATAATTTTGGGAGAGGGTATTGTCCTGTTTGATCTTGCTCTCAAATTCCAGAGCTGGAGATGCTGTTTAGTTTATAAAGCGCTAGCGTTATCAGGATCATGCCCAGCACCTGGATCCAGGTCAACCTCTCCTGGAGCAGCAGGTAACCGCATACTGCTGTGACCACCGGTATCAGGTTCAGAAAGGCCGCGGAGATAGTGGGTCCCAGCCTTCCAAGGGCCCTGATGTAGAAGACATAAGCCCAGGCAGAGCAAAACATCCCCAGAAATATAACATTGAGCCAGGTGGCAGATGAGAGCCCCAATGGAGAGATCCACCTGTCCTTCTCTGCAACTGCAAAGGGGATGCAGAGAAAGACGGCTGCCAGAGACTGATAGAAGATGATATTTAGGCTGGAATATCTCTCGGCTGTGCCTTTGTTCAGAAGGGTGTAGGCCACCCAGCAGGCCATGGCTCCCAGCACCAGGAGGTTTCCGAAAAGCTGGGAGGAGGAGAGATCCAGTCGTCCGTTTATGCTCACCACCAGGTACACTCCGAAGATGGAGATCAGAAGATACATCATCATCCAACGTCCCACCTTTTTGTGGTAGAGCAGAGCCTCGCCAAATAGGGTGAAAATGGGAAGAGCCGAGACTATCAGCGAGGCGTTGGAGGCTGTAGTATGCTCTAGCCCCCTATTCTCCAGGATGAAGTACATCACTATGCCAAGAAAGGCCGAAGCAGCGATCCTCCTCACGTCCTCGCGCGCTGGCAGGGAAGGGCATCTCCAGAAGGGCAAGAGAGATATCAATGCCAAGCAAGCGATGATCTGTCTGTAGAGGACTATTGTTGCTGGAGGGATCTGCCTCAGTACAACCTTGGTGCTGATGAAAGAGATCCCCCAGAAGAGAACACAGAGCAGGATGAATAGCAACGCTGCATAGTGCTCTCTCTCTCCGGCCCCAACGTCCTCGTGAAACGTCCTGACCATGCTAGCCCTTCGATGGCCAGGACATGGTTATGAAGGCTTTCCAGCCTGGAAGATCCTGGGCTAGAATTGAGGTGGAAGATGCGGATAAAGACACCATCCTGACCTGAAAGCTTCAGGGGGAGATGAAACCAGCGGTTTTGCTATATGTGATTGCACGATCAAAGATCAAAGCCTAAAATTGTAGAATGCTCCCAACCGCTGTCTTTGGCTTGTGCTGCGGGCCCCGAGCATCATATATATTCATGACCCATAATGGCTGGAGGGCACGGGAATGCGGGGCCTGGCCCGCCTGCCTAGCCAGAGGAGGAGAAGCACGGCCAAGGCCATTCCCGGCCCCGGAGCAGCCTGGGCGTGATTCGGCCCCTTGTTTGGCTCTCCGGAGGCTGCCCGCTCTTGTGCTGCAGAAGGTTCAATGGCTATAGTCTTGTTTTCAGGCTGGTCGCCGGCAGCTGGCGGCATCCCAGCGGGGGGTTGCACTATGACGAATGCTTCCTTCCAGGCCGACTTCGCCCCAAAGGCGTATATACCCACGTCGAAAGAGTAGTTCCCGGGCTCGATGGATCCTGCGCGCATGGTGCAGTTGTAGGTGCGGTTACCTAAGGACAGAACGTATCTGGTTCCTCCCGCCCTGGCCACAGACAATCCCCGGCTCAGGTTTCTGAATACAAGCTGCACATAGCCCCCCTGGCTTCCCAGGCCTTTGACGGAGACTGTGAAGTTGGTCTCACTGTTTGGCTCCAGCTTGATGGGCGAGATATTGAGTATCACGAAATAGTAGCTGGCATAGGCGAGGCCGGAGATCATTAGCATTAGGAGTCCAATCAGCACAAATTTCCTCATAGATCGTGATATATTAAGAATATTAGAAAAATTTTTCGGAGAATTGACAAAGAAAAATCACAGAACAAAAGAGAGTGCGCCGGCAGAGCGGCGCCTGGCTTATAAAAAAGTACCTTTAAGTACCCTCCAATCCAATTGGCACGCCGCTAATCATTCCGCTCGGTCCCATATACTTATCCTTCAAAGAACTCACATCAACGAATTTGGTCTTGCCGAGCTGCACAGGCTGCTGTGCGGTCTGGTTTACAGTTGACGCCGCAGGCTGCGCCGGCGTCTCAGGCTCCTCGATCTTGGCTGGCTCGTAGCTGGAGATATCATCATAGGCTATCGTAGCCGTGAACTCGCCGCGGCTGGAGATCTTGCCCTCGCTCACAGTGAAGAACTTGCCGGCGATGGACTTGCCGCCGAAGGGATCCTCAGTCAGCGTTCCCTTCAGCATAGAGGACACTTGCTCGCTTCCATTCAGGGCAGTTATTGCCAGATCAACTTTATCTCCCAGGACCGATCCCACAACCACTGCATTCCAGGCCTGGCCACCCTCGGGCTCGTATTTGGCGGCACCGAAGAGGTCCTGGCCGTCCTGTTCCAGCATCATAATTATGCCAGGCGCAGGCTCAATTCCATCAATGGACCAGATGAACTCTAGCACGGGAACGGGCGGCTCCTGGGGCGTTGCGTTCTGCGCCTCTGTGACATTTTCCTCTAGGGTGGCATTCTGCGCTATGCTCGCATTCTGGCTCTCATTTGTGAGCGTTGCAGGCTCCGACGCAGTGCCATTCTGAGAGCTGGCGGCTTCCTGGGCCAGGCACATCCCAGATACTATGAATGTAGCTATCATCAGAGAAAGAATCGGGTTTCTCATGCTCAAATCGACCTCCATTTTTATAACTCGGCGATAGACTTATCGTCATTTGCCTATAGTCGGCCTAAGTCTGATCTTCCCCTTTATAAGCTTTTCACATGCCATGGATTGGATGGGCACATGTCCAGCACGCTACCGCTCCAGCCGGATGGCCCTGTCATTATGGGCCTTGACTTTGATTTACGATCCTGATTATCCTCATCTGAAGAGAGCCAAACACGGAATAGGGCCGATTGAACAGCTCTTCCCATGAAGACTAGCTGTCCACTTCCCATTCGCCCCAGAGACAGGCCAGAAAGAATTATCGCATCGGGAAGGCTTATGAGGCCCTAATCTAGATCACGGAGCAATTTTTCCATCCAGAAGGGACTCTCTCAAGGCGCATCCCAGAGCAATGGCCATGGCCTCTACTTTGCGCCTATCTTCCCCCCCGTGGGCACTGAGGTGCAGAGTGAAGTTTCCGTTGTAGGCGAGCGTTCTCATGAAATGGCCGAAGTTCTCCAGAGCCATGCCGCCCAGCTCTCTGCCCTGAAATTGGAAATCACCGCGAAACCATGGCTCTCCGAAGGCAACGGCGGCCATGGCCAGGCATGCGCCCGAGGGCACGATCGAGCTGCCCGTCCCCGCTTTCGCCAGCTTGGCCAGGGCGGATCCCAGGGCAATTCCGACGTCCTCTGTAGTGTGGTGGTCTCCTGTCTCCAGGTCGCCTCTGGCTTTAAGGTCGAGATCGAAGCCCGAGGAGCTGCACAGGAGGCATAGGATCTCGTCCAGCAGCTCAACGCCAGTATCAGCTGTTGCAGTCCCTCTGCCAACAGAGCTCAAGGAGACCTCGACCCTCGTCTCCTTGGTTTCCCTCTTGAAAGAGACCTTCATGAATCCTCCCAGATCTCTGGCGGCTCTTAAGCTGATCGCTAAAAAAGGCAAGGCTTATCTACCTTCATCCCAACCTAGCAGTTTCAAAGGTCACATCTCAAAGGGTCATCGCCATGATTGCCAAAGAAGAGATCTGGGAGATTCTAGACGGCTACGACAAAGAGAATATCACCATAGCTACCATCTGCTCTCACAGCAGCCTGCAGATCTTCCACGGGGCGCGGCAGGAGGGTTTCAAGACCCTGGGGATATGCATCGGTGATCCTCCCAGATTCTACGACGCCTACCCCCTGGCAAAGCCCGACCAGTTTCTCTGCCTGGAGAGCTACAAAGCATTGCTGGACAATAGCGACGCCTTCCTGGACGAGAACGCCATCATCATCCCTCATGGCTCGCTTGTAGAGTACCTGGGAATAGAGAAGTTCGAGGCCCTGGCGGTTCCCACCTTCGGGAACAGAAGGGTGCTGGCCTGGGAGAGCGATCGCGAGATGGAGCGTGAATGGCTGCTGCGCGCGGGGGTGAACGTCCCCATGCGTTTCGCCAGCGCTGAGGATATCGACCGGCCGGTGATAGTAAAATACCACGGGGCCAAAGGCGGCCGGGGATTCTTCATTGCCAAGAATAAAGACGAGTTTCAGGCCAAGATGAGCTCCCAGCAGAAGTATACCATACAGGAGTTCATTCTGGGGACGAGATACTATATCCACTTCTTCTACTCGCCCCTCCGTGCTCAAGGATACAGGCTCAAGAAGGGGACGCTGGACATGCTGGGCATCGACCGCCGGGTAGAGTCGAATGCAGATGAGATCTTCCGGATTGGAAGCATGAATGAGCTGGCCGAGGCCGGGATCTATCCCAGCTTCGTCGTCACCGGCAACCTGCCGCTGGTGCTCAGAGAATCCCTTCTGCCCAGGGCCTTCGAGCTGGGGGAGCGGGTAGTTGAGACCTCTCTTGACCTCTTTGGTGGGATGATAGGTCCCTTCAGCCTGGAGACCATCGTCACCGACGACCTGGAGTTCAAGATATTCGAGATCTCTGCCAGGATTGTGGCCGGCACTAACCTCTTTGTCAGCGGCTCTCCCTACTCTGACCTGATTGAGCGCAACCTCTCCACAGGTAGAAGGATAGCCCAGGAGATCAAGCTGGCCCGGGAAGCTGACCTCCTGCCAGAGGTCGTCACCTAGAAAAGCTTATCTCGTCTTTGCTCGGAAGGTGGCTATATGTCAGGCCTGATCGAGACCTTCCGCGAGGCCACCCTTCTGCAATGCGGCTTCCTGGAGAAGCTGCTGGACCTGGACAGAAGGGAAGTGGCAGCTTTCTCAGATTCCATGGCCGAGTTCCTGGCCCCCTCCCCGGAGAACAAGTTCGTATATGGACTCGCCGCCGGTCGCAGTGCCCTCTCCCTCTACAGCTTTTTGCAGCTGATGCAGAACCACTTCGACAACGTCTTCCCCTTCACCCTGGAGGACCCGCTGCAGCGGCACTACCGGAAGGGAAAAAACCTGGGAATAGTCGTCTCAGGATCTGGAGAGACTCCAGCGGTGAACAAGTACATCCAGGACATGATCGACCACCAGAGTGAGATCAAGCTCATCACTGCCAACGATCAGGGCACTGCTTGCCGCCTGGTGAGAGATTACGACCAAGGCTGTGTCTTGAAGTTAGAGGGCAGGACAAAATATGCTACCGACAAGGAGACCCGCTCCAGGCTCTCACCGCTGGGCACGGAGTTCGAGCTGGAGGTTCTGGCCTTTCTGAATGCGGTCTTCAAAGACATTCAGTCTCGCATCAGCGGGGTCCGTCAGGCCGACTGTCCCGAGTATCGCTCTTCCATTGAGGACTACGAGAACAACGCCCGGTTAATTGTGGAGATGGATCCCGCCCATCTGGAGGGCTGGTTTGAGAGGCTGATTCCCCGCAGCGGTCGATATATGATCGGCGGCGTGGGCCGCTCAGGTCTGGTGGCCAGGGCTTTTGAGATGCGATTTACGCACCTGAACAAGATCAGCTACTGGGAAAGGGACTTCAACACGCCCAGCTTCCAGATCGGCGACGTTTACATACCCATCAGCGGCATAGGAAACACTTACGAAGCCCTGGAGGGCACAGTCAATGCCCTCAGCAAGGGGGCAGACGTGATGCCCATCACCGCCAATAGATCCTCCCGGCTGGTGGCCATAATGAAGAAACATGATCGCCTGGAGGATATAGTCTTCATACCCATCCCGCCGGAGTATGCGGAACTCTTCAGCGGCGATGTAAGCACCACCACCTGGCTGATGTCGGATTACACAAAGTTCCGCCATCCTGTCTTTGAGATCAATGCCTCTATCTTCACCAACAGCGTAGTCGCTGTAGGCGCTGAGTTCCTGGGCATCGCGGAAGCAGGAATGAGACGGCTGCACGTATGACCCGAATAGTAGCGCTTTCCGATACCCACCTGGAGGATGGCCTGCCAGCGAATCTAACAGATATTATCCAGGGAGCTGATCTGATATTGCATACAGGAGACTTCGTCTCCCCCGCTGTTTACAGCTCCTTTAGTAGTCTGGCCAGGCTGGAGGCGGTCTGCGGCAATGCCGACTCTCCGCAGCTTCGGAGGCTTCTGCCCGAGAGAAGGGTGTTGGCTGTAGAGGGAGTTAGAATCGGCCTGGTGCACATGGCCTCTCTATCGCAGAACCTTCTGGGAGCGAAGATGCTGGCCCGAGAGATGGAGGTGGAGGTTCTGGTCTTCGGACACCTGCATCGGCCAGTGGTGGAGAGAGGTGAGAGGCTTCTAATATGTCCCGGCAGCCCAACCCTTCCCAGGATGGCGGCTCCAACAGTGGCAGAGCTGGAGGTGGAGGCGGGACGAGTCCGGGGCAGAATAATCACCCTGGGCAGGCCCAGCTGCGACTATCTGAGGCACGCAGAGTCGCTGGCGGAAAAAGATTTAAAAAGATAGGGGCCTGCGCATTATGTGCTGACCGGCGGGAAGTCGTTGGGATTGACAACGAACCAGATGCCTTTCACACCCTGGCCTTTTATCTCTCCAGGCGCCTTGTCCTCGGAGAACAGATAAAGCGGCCAGCCTTTAAAGGCCACCTGCATCTTTCCATCAGTTCTCTGCAAGATCGTGAAGTCTGTGCTGTTCAATCCCGCCGGAACTGCAATGCTTTCCGCATAGAAGGGAGGCCAGATCTCAGAGCAGGCGCCAGAGCAGGTGCTGGTCCCGTTTCCAGGAGCGTCATTGACGAAGTAATAGAGCGAGAATCCAGTCTCGTTCACTAAGTAATCTCCATATTCACCAGGTCGCACATCTACTGTATATTTGCCGGAGGTTTCCGCCATGGCGGCTGCTGCCGCCAGGACGGCTGTCAGAAGGAGAATGCCCAATTTCAAAGACAATATATCACCCCACTATTATTAGTTATTACTCTCACCCTTAAGCTATTTGAGATTTTCCTGCGATGGCGCTAGAGCTCAAGCCGAAGTTCAAGCCGGAAAAGGACCATAGGCTCAAGAGAAATGCCTTTTTATTAGGAAAGCAAGGCCTCCCAGCAGGGCAAGAGTTGATCCCAATAGGAGGACCTGGAAGGATTGCTGGGCCAGCATGAAGGCGTTGAAGGCTACTGCAAGCAGTGGGATCAAGGGCACCTTGCCCAATGTCAGGGGAACTCTGAAGGGCCTCCTCGCCTCAGGCTGCCTGTATCTCAGGACAATCAGAGCGGCATTGATCACCATGAAGGTCAGAAAAAGGGTGAAATTGGCCACATTGGCCACAAATCCGGTATCCTGCAGCAGCACAAAGGCAAGGCTAGGAAGAATGACGGCCAACGTGGCGGCCCAGGGGGTTCCTGTAGCGGGATAAACCCTGGCGAAAGTTCTCGGAAGGGCGGACGAAGAGGCCATCCCATAGACGATCCTGGAGGCGGCAAGGAGCATGAGAAGGACGGTATTGGTGGCGGAAAAGAGGGCGATGATGGAGAGGAGGAAGAAGGCCCTCTGGCCCATCGTGGCAAGGGCGATGTCGGCGAAGGGAGCTGAGGACTGCCCCAGCCTCTGCCAGCCAAGGATGCTGACAGCGCTTACGGCCACCAGGATATAGAGGACGACGGCAGCCAGCACGGCCAGGATCAGCCCCGGGGGATGTTCACCTCTGGATCTCTGGTCTCTAGAGAGAGCTTCACCATCTCCTCGAAGCCTAGATAGGCAAAGAAACTCAGGGCAGCTGCCTCAAAAACCCCCTTAAGGCCGTGGGGCATCTCCAGGTAGTTGACTCCTCCTAAGTAAGGTACACCCAGGATTATTACTATTATCAGGCCTGCCGCCTCTATTAGAGTGAAGATCACAGCCACCCGGGCGGACTGCTTAATCCCCCCGAGAAGCAAAACAGAAAGAGCCAGGATGAGGAGCAGGGCTGAAGGGATGATGGGAACGCCGAACAATGCCTGGAAGTAGCCGGCAAAGCCCAGGGCCACAGTGGCGCTGCTGATAATGCCGCTCAAGATTATCAGCCAGCCCATCACAAAGGCCACCTCCCTGCCAAAGGCATGGCGAGAGTACTCATATTCTGCACTGGCCCGGGGCATCATGGATGAGAGCTCAGCATAGCTGAGACCGGTGAAGAGGGCCACCAATCCTGCCCACACGAAGGAGAGCCAGGGGGCGTTGCCCGCCAGGTCTGCCGCCTGGCCCAGGAGGGCGTAGATGCCTTCTCCCAGGATGACGCCCCCATCCCGGAGAGAGTGACCTCCCACGGCCCTAAAATCCTCTTCAGACTGGCCTTCTGCTCCACAGCACTAGGTGGAGGCAGGAAGGAAAGAAAAATTTTTGTAATGGATCCTTTAGCATCCCCATCCACGAGCAGCTGAATCGCAAAAAAGCCAGCGAGCTGCAGCAGAATCGAAAGATGTATCTGTAACCATCCCCAATTATATTTCAGGCTAGGTGATGATAGACTCATGATAGGCTTCAAGGATAAGTTTCCCCATCTGCCCGAGAGGATCTCCGGGCTGAGGGATCTGGCTTACAACCTATGGTGGAGCTGGAATCCTGATGCCAGGGCGCTCTTCAAGCTTCTGTCCCGCCAAGGGTGGTATCTGAGCAACCACAACCCGGTGAGGATGATCAATGTGATGGATGCGGAGGCCCTGGAGAGCGCCTCAAAGGATCCTCACTTCATCCGGCATTACGACGCGGTCATGGCACGCTATGAGAGCTATATGAACATATCCAGTGGCTGGTTCTGCGCCAACGTGGCCGATCCCAAGATCTACAGCATCGCCTACTTCTCCGCTGAATACGGCTTGCACCACGCCTTGCCCTTCTACGCTGGGGGCTTAGGTTTCCTGGCGGGCGATTTTCTCAAAGAGTGCAGCGACCTCGGGATCCCAATAGTCGGAGTGGGCTTCATGTATCCCCAGGGCTACCTGCGGCAGATGATCTCGCCGGAAGGCTGGCAGGTGGGAGCTTGCGAGCTACTTGACAGGGAGAATGCTCCCATCCGGAAGGTCCTGGACGAAAAGGGAGCCCCTCTATCCGTAAAGGTCCCGGTGATAGACCCGCCCATATACCTGGAGGTCTGGAAAGTGCAGGTGGGCAAGAGCAGTCTGTACCTCATCGACACGTCCAGCGAGGCTAACGATCCCTGGAACCGCTGCATCTCCGACCGGCTTTACACCGGCGACCTGGAGCAGCGGCTCAGCCAGGAGATCGTCCTGGGAATCGGGGGGGTAAGGGTGCTGCAGGCCCTGGGGATTAAGTATTCCGTGCTTCATTTGAACGAGGGCCACCCCGCCTTCGCCGTGCTGGAGAGGATCCGCGATAAGGTGGAGAAAGGGATGAGCCATCGCGATGCCTTTGAAGAGACGAAGAACACAACCGTCTTCACTACCCATACGCCTGTTCCCGCGGGCCATGACGTATTTACCTTTCAGCTCATGGACAAGTACTTCGGCTCCTACCTTCCAACGCTCGAGCTGGACAGGGATGAGTTCTTCAAGCTCGGGGTCAACCCGGCCAGTCCCAGCGGCTTCAACCTGACTGCCTTTGCCATGAGGTGCTCAGCTTATCGCAATGCCGTCAGCAAGAAGCATGGGGAGGTCACTCGACGCATGTGGCAGCATCTCTGGCCGGGCTTGCCTGAAGAGAAGGTGCCCATAGAGTACATCACTAACGGCATCCACGTGCCCTCCTGGATCGACAGGAGGCTGGGGGATGTGATTCTGAACAAGTATCTGGGTCGCAACTGGCTTGATGAGCACGACAACGCCCGCATCTGGGAGCTGGTGGATGAGATTCCCGATGAGGAGCTGTGGAGGCACCACTGTGCCATGAAGACTCTCCTCATCAGCAGAATTAGGGAAAGGGCCAGACAGAAGTGGCTCAACTCCGCGGCCGATCCGCGGCTGATAATGGCCTCCGGTGTGCTCCTCGATCCTACAACCTTGACCCTGGGATTCGCCAGGAGATTTGCCTCATACAAGAGGCCCACCCTGCTTCTCAATGACATGGAGCGGCTGAAGAAGATTCTAAACGACATCTGGAGTCCGGTGCAGATAGTCTTCGCCGGAAAAGCCCACCAGGATGATCAGAAGAGCAAGCTATTGCTGCAGCAGGTCTTCAATGCCGCCAAGGACCAGGCCTTTGGAGGGCGAATAGCCTTTGTTGAGGACTACGACGAGCTCTTAGCTCAGTACCTGGTGCACGGAGTCGACGTCTGGGTTAACAATCCCCTGCCGCCCAATGAGGCCTCGGGAACGAGCGGCATGAAGGCTACTCTGAACGGCGTGCCTCATCTGAGCATCATGGACGGGTGGTGGATGGAGGGCTACAACGGCAAGAACGGCTGGGCCTTTCCGGGAGCTGACGGTGCAGATAGGGATGCCCAAGATGCCCAGGCCCTCTACGACATCATTGAGAAGCAGGTGGTTCCCCTCTTCTATCAGGTGGACGAGAAGGGCGTCCCTCATGGCTGGGTGAGAGTTATGAAGGAGGCCATGAAGAATACCGGTCCGAACTTCTCCGCTCGCCGGATGGCCAAGGAGTATACGGAGAAGTTCTACCGCAAGGCCATAAGTGCCTCCATGAAAGGGCACCGCTCGAAGGGCATGAAGGTGGACCTCTTCGAGAGGATATGATCTTTGAAGAGACCTCTATTATTTTGTCAATTTTTTCCCTGCCGCTGCCATCGGTGGTGAGTCAACAATAGGTTGTCTTAACCAGAGGTACGCTCCATCGTGCACTCCATCCTCACATGCCAGCTGGCGCCGGGAGTGTGAAGAGCAAATCGATCCATCAACCGTTCTCGCCACCCGGCGTGTGGTGTTCCCCGCGGACGCCCCGGGATTTGCGGCCTCGAGCGGGAGCTAAAGGCATCGTGGCGACACAGAAAGAAGCGCAGTAGTAAGAAGAATGTAGCAGAAGCGCCGAGGACAGCCAGACCTGGAGAGGGCCGAAACAAACTAGCGTAAGCAGAAATCCCCGAGACGCTCCTCTTTTCAGCTCTCCCTCCTGTCCTTGCAGATCCTCTGGATCTCTCCAACGGTGGCAAGAACCATCGAAAAGGCAGTCGCCGATCTGCCCAGTGCGACCGCCCGAAAAGTCTTGCCGTCCTCGAGCATTGCTCTGTCAAGCCACCAGACTCCCTCGCAGTACTGGTTTTCGGCTTCAGCCCAGCTGACGATGGCCCTGTCCGGCGGACTTTTCGCCATCATGGGCACAGTCCTCCACATCGCCATCCTCGCCTGGGATTTCAGCTCCTGGACCATGGCCTCCGGGCTATCCCCAAGGCTGTAGTTCACATAAGTCCCTGTTTCACCTGATGCCAGCGTTCCCCAGTAGGGCAAGCCGGGGTTGCCGGAGCAGATGGAGACGATGTGATCGCCAACAACAGCGATGAGCGAGTACAGCGTGGCGAAATCCGGTTCAAAGCGGTTGATGCTGTTTCCGCTCCATGGATCATCGTAATGCCAATCCTTTCCATCCCACCAGTCGGTCAGGGCGAGAATGTCCCTGACTCCCGTATAGTTGAGACCATTTCCGGCTGCAGTGATCGACGCCTGGGCGGTGATATATCGGAAGTAGCTGGAGGGGTAGTACTCCCGAGGATACCATACCGGCTGAGAGGGTTTCATGGACTGGTTCAGGTAATGGTTGGCGGCGATGAGATGGCCCTTCTCTCCGTTGTCGCCCATCTTCCGGATGGCATGCCGGGCTCTGGTCGACTCGATGACCTCCGCCCGGCCGGATTGATCGGCGATCAGATGGTTGAGGCCTAGGACCTGGGTGAAATTCATGATCAGCCCTTCCGCCTCAGAGACCGACCGAGCCCGCATCCCCACATAGGCCAGCTGGAGAAAGCCGATTGTGCCCGGTCCAGTGTCGCCTTGCCCTCCGGTGGGCGAGGCCGTCACAAAGTGTACCACTCCCTCTTCGTTGACTACGCTGTTGCTGCCCAGACGCCCCGCTCCTGAGGGCAAGATACAGGAGTAACCGTCTTCGGGGTACATGGCCAGCACTACTGCATAGGAGTTGACAGGGACGGTGTAGAAGTCGAAGTTCACCGCGCCGATCATCCCTCCTGTCGTGGTGTTGTCATAGACCGCCAAAGCCGTGCAATGGTCAGGATATTTCGGGGCATAGGTATAGGCGTAATAGAGCATGACGATGAGGTCGTCTTCACTGAAGGGGATGGCCTGCTGGTTCATTGCATCCGAGATTCCCCTGAAGAAGGCAGGGAAGTCAAATCCGGGAAGCTCACTGGCGATGTACCGCCGATAAACCGAACAGTTCTTCAGGATCTCCTCACGGGATTGTATCGAGAGAGCACTTGCCCAGGCGGCATCTCTGACGATAGCAATATACTCCGGCACCTGCAGCCCGTACTGGTATCCCATCTCATGGGCATCTCCCTGCAGCACGACCACCGGCATCACCCCCGGCGGCGGGACAAAGCTGGAGATCGGTCCGGGAACAGGAGAAGGGCTCAAAGAGGGCGCTAATGACCGGGCGCTGGGTGCAGCCCCCATGCCGGCACAGGCCGGTGCCAGGACGGCATATGAGATGAAGATGGCCATCGCCAGGAGGGTGCATGGAAGAGAAAAATGCCGGTAAATGGACATTGCCATGACGATCGGTAGCGTGCCAAAATTGCTGTAATTTGTAGTTGGCCCTGTATC